>Ga0308165_1000471_pt1 | contig 75321 bp, 61 predicted proteins | sample PhyWR2_FD_201032 | JGI IMG/M metagenome (GOLD analysis project Ga0308165, IMG submission 201032) | Phyllosphere microbial communities from UC Gill Tract Community Farm, Albany, California, United States - DLSLW.R2 | ecosystem: Host-associated > Plants > Phyllosphere > Unclassified | place: USA... | reverse complement strand
TAACGCGGCCAAAGAGATTGAAACCCTGATTGCCGACTCGGTCAGCCGCGTTGACGATGGGTCGAAGCTGGTGAACGCGGCGGGCAGCACCATGAACGATATTCTGCACTCGGTAGGCGAAGTGACCGAGATCATGAAGCAGATCGCCTCGGCATCGGAAGAGCAGAGTAAGGGCATTGCGCAGGTCGGCACCGCCATTTCCGAGATGGACAGCGTGACCCAGCAGAACGCCTCGCTGGTTGAACAGGTCTCCGCCGCTGCCAGCGCGCTGGAGCGCCAGACGGAAGAGCTGACGCTGTCGGTGGCTAAATTCCGCCTGTCGGCGACCGAGCCTGCGGTGAAAAGTGCGGCGCTGAAATCGCCAGCGCGCGCCGCATCACCTTCGCCTGTCCTGGCAAAAAGCCCGGCGGCTGGCGCTGATGACTGGGTAGCGTTCTAATTCCCCTCTGATAACCACGCCACCAGCTCATCCAGCAGCGGTGGCGCTTCCTCAGGCGGGCGGCGGAGCAGGCTGTAAACCGCCCCCGTTTTCACACTGCCGCTAAACGGCGCCACCAGGCGCTGCATCGCCAGATCTTCCGCAATCAGCGTCACATCCGCCACCGTCACGCCAAACCCCTGAATGGCCGCACTGATCGCCAGATCCATGGTGGCAAAGTGCTGGTTACGCTTCATGAGCGGCGGCTGGCGGTTGGCCTGGAGCCAGAGCTGCCAGTCACGGCTGTCGGTGGTGGGATGCAGAAAAGTCATCGCGGCCAGCGACGCGGGCGTGACGGCAGGTTCGGGCAGCAGCGCGGCGGCCATCACCGGAGTTAATGCCTCTTCAAACAGCAGCACGCCGTGGCGCGGCATGCTGCCGTAAACAATGGCGGCATCAAAATTTTCCAGCTGGCCGCTGTGCTCAACGGTGGTGGTGAGGGAGACATGCAGTTCCGGGCGCTGCTTCTCCAGCGCCACCAGTTTTGGCACCAGCCAGCGCATCGCACAGGTTGGGGCTTTCAGGCGGATCACCGCGTGCTGACGGCTCGCCTGCTGCGCAGCGTCGTGCATCTGCTGATAGCCGCTTTGCAGCGCGGGCAACAGGCTGGCCCCCTGCGGGGTCAGATGCAGGCCGCGCGCGTGGCGGTCAAACAGGGTAAAGCCAAGCCACGCTTCCAGCGCCGCAATTTTACGGCTCACCGCACCCTGAGTAATGCACAGCTCGCTGGCCGCATGCGTCAGGTTAAGGTGACGGGCAGCAACGATAAAAGCATGAATGGCATTTAACGGCAGCGGACGCTGGGGCATAGAGGCTCTCTGAGCTATGTTAAAAAGTCATGGCTATTATGACAACAATTCGCTTGTCGCCTCAAGTGCCGCCGGGTAGAACTGGCATCATTACTTCTCTTCCGACTGGAGCTTCTATGACCATCACCTCAGCGGTGCAGCAGCGCTCAAAACTCCCCGATGTTGGCACCACTATTTTCTCGGTGATTGGCCAGCTCTCCGCGCAGCATAACGCGATAAACCTGTCGCAGGGCGCACCAAACTTCCCTTGCGACCCGCTGCTGGTTGATGGTGTCACCCGCGCCATGCAGCAGGGGCATAACCAGTATGCACCGATGACGGGGCTGGGCGCGCTGAGAGACGTGCTGGCGGAAAAAGTCCACACGCTTTACGGCCAGCAGTATGACGCGGGCAGTGAAGTGCTGATCACCGCCAGCGCCAGCGAAGCGCTCTACTCAGCGATTGCCGGGCTGGTGCATGCGGGCGATGAGGTGATCTTCTTTGAACCCGCGTTCGACAGCTATGCGCCGATTGTGCGCCTGCAGGGGGCGAAAGCCATTGGCCTGAAGTTACAGGTGCCGGAGTTTGCGATTAACTGGGAGGAAGTCAGCGCCGCGATCACCTCGCGCACGCGGATGATCATCATCAACACACCGCACAACCCCAGTTCACAGGTGCTGAGCCGCGAAGATCTCGACCGGCTGGCAGCGCTGACGCGCAACACCGATATCGTGGTGCTGTCCGATGAAGTGTATGAGCACATCCTGTTTGACGGCCGCAAGCATCACGGCATGGCAACCCACCCGGAGCTGGCGCAGCGCAGCGTGATTGTCTCTTCCTTCGGTAAAACTTTCCACGTGACCGGCTGGCGCGTCGGCTATCTGTTAGCCCCGGCGCAGCTGATGGAGGAGGTGGTTAAAGTGCATCAGTTTATGATGTTCTCCGCCGATACCCCCATGCAGGTGGCGTTTGCCGACTATCTGCACCAGCCAGCTAACTATCTGGCACTGGGCGAATTCTATCAGCGCAAGCGCGACACCTTAGCCACGCTGCTGCAGGATTCGCCGTTCAGGCTGCTGCCATCGGCGGGATCGTTCTTTATGTTGGCCAGCTATGCTGATTTCAGTGACGAGACGGACAGCGAAATGGTAAAACGTCTGATTGTTGATCATGGTGTGGCGACCATTCCGCTGTCGGCATTTTATACCGATGGCACCGACAATAAATTAATCCGTCTCTCTTTCGCAAAAGACGAAGCCACTTTGCAGGCGGGCGCACGCGCACTCTGCCAGGTCAAGCCTCGCTAACTTAATCACACTTGAGGGGAAGTACATGAAGAAGCTGAACGCGTTGTTGGTGGCGGTAGGCCTGTTGAGTTCTTTGTCCGCGCTGGCGCAGGAGACGCTGCGCTACGGGCTGGAATCGCAGTATCCACCTTTTGAAAGCCGCAATGCCTCCGGGGAGCTGGAAGGGTTTGATATTGAACTGGGCAAAGCCATTTGCCAGGCGGGTAACTTCAAGTGCAGCTGGGTTGAGAGCAGCTTTGACGCCTTAATCCCGGCACTGGCGGCGAAGAAGTTTGATGCCATTAACTCGGCGATGAATATCACCGAAGCACGCATGAAAAGCATCGGCTTCACCAAGCCTATTTACCGTATTCCCAGCATGCTAATCGTGAAAACCGGTTCTGGCCTGCAGCCAACCGTGGAGAGCCTGAAAGGTAAGAGCGTGGGCGTGCTGCAAGGGTCCGTACAGGAAACCTTCGCTAAGAAGCACTGGGAGCCGCAGGGGGTGACCGTAACCTCCTATCAGGACCAGAACCAGGTGTACAACGACATGGATGCTGGCCGCCTCGACGGTACGCTGGTCATGTCTGCTGCCGGTCAGTCCGGCTTCCTCGACAAGCCGCAGGGCAAGGGTTACAGCTTCGCCGGTAAAGCGGTAGAGGATGAGCAGGTGCTGGGCGTGGGGATCGGTTTTGGCCTGCGTAAAGACGACGCTAAGCTGAAGCAGGATCTCGATGCGGCGATTGCTAAAGTACAGGCTGACGGCACCGTCACCAGGCTGGCTGCCAAGTTCTTCCCCGGCATTGATGTGTCAGTAAAATAATCAGGGTGGGGCGGGCATGCCCGCCCCCTTTGATTCACCGGCTATGTCACGCGCTCAACGCCTGCTCGACCTGCTGCAGATACTGCGTAATCATCGTTTCCCGGTGACGGCGCAGCATCTTGCCAGCCAGCTTTCAGTCAGCTGCCGCACTCTTTATCGCGTCATTGCCACGCTGCAACAGCAGGGCGCCAATATTGTCGGTGAAGCCGGGCTGGGCTATGTGCTGCGGCCGGGATTTACCCTGCCGCCGCTGATGTTCAGCGAGCAGGAAATCGCTGCACTGGTGCTGGGCTCGCGCTGGGTGGCGCGTCGAGCCGATAGCGAACTGTCCACGGCGGCACACTCCGCGCTGAGCAAAATCGCTGATGTTTTGCCGGATTCACTGCGTACTAAGCTGGAACTCTCTGCACTGATGGTCGGCCCGGCGTCGTCGGCCAGCATCATCGCCCTGGATGTAGCCGCGCTGCGCCGGGCTATTGACCAACAGAGCATTATTCTCATCGACTATCTGGATTTGCAGGGCGTGGCATCACAGCGCACGCTATGGCCAATTGCGATTGGTTTTTTTGATCAGGTACAGCTGCTGGCGGCCTGGTGCGAACTGCGTCAGGACTTTCGCCATTTCCGCCTCGACCGCATTGTTAAGATGCAGATCACTTCGCAGCGTTATCACCGTTCCCGCACCTTACTGGTCAAGCAGTGGCGCACCCAGCAGGGGATTGAAGCCCAGGGTTTTGGCTACTGACAAAAACTGTCAGTAAGGTGACTTAGGCTCTTCCTGTCGAATCAACTAAACGGGAACCCCTATGAACGCGCTTCAATTCACCATCCTCTATGTTACTAATCCGGCAAGTAGCGCTAAATTTTACCAACGAATTCTCAATGTGAGTCCGGTCGAGCTATCCCCGACCTTCGCCATGCTGGCGCTGCCCTCAGCCTGCCGCCTGGGATTATGGGCGCGCTCGGGGGTAGAACCGGCGGTAGCCGCGGGCAGCAGCCAGGCAGAGATCGTGCTGGCCGCAGCAAGCCGTAGCGAAGTAGATGACTGTTTCAGCCAGTGGCAGCAGTGGGGGATTGAGATCCTGCAGGTGCCAACGGAGATGGACTTTGGCTATACCTTTACCGCCTGTGACCCGGACGGGCACCGTATACGCGTGTATGTCTTCCAGCAGTAATGTGAAGCGGGTCGGGCATGCCCGACCCCTTTGATAATGTTGCTGGATGCCCGACCGGCTACGGATCGCAGGGTCGAGGCATGCCTCGACCGTATTTCTTTCCGCCGACTATCACTCCGCTGCCAGCAGGCATATTTTCTCTGCCAGCAGGTAAGATTTCACAAACGACGGGATCGGCAGGAACTCAAATTTCGAGTGGAAGTTATGCGCCCCGGTAAAGAAGTTCGGCGTTAACAGACCCTTGGCCGACAGTGCTGCGCCATCGGTGCCGCCGCGCATTGGGATCACCTTCGGTTCAATCTCTAACTGCTTCATCGCCTCAAAGATCAGTTCGATCGGGCGGCGATCGTCGCCAATAGCATTGCTGATATTGCTGTAGGTATCGCTGATGCTGACTTCAACTTTTCCGGTTGGGTAGGCCTGACGGATTTTCTCCGCTACGTCATGCATCTGCTGTTTGCGTGCGGCAAAACTGGCGAGGTCAAAATCACGAATTGAAGCCTTCAGACGCGTCTCGCTGGCGTTGGCCTGCATGTCGTTAAACCAGGTGTAGCCTTCGCGCCCCTCGGTATGCTCCGGCGTCTGCTGACGGTCGAAGTGGCTGATAAAGTCCCACGCCATCAGCAGCGGGTTAACCAGCACCCCTTTGCCCGACATCGGGTGTGCTGTCACACCGGTCAGGCGGATTTCAGCGGCTGCGGCGTTAAAGTTCTCATAAACCACTTCGCCCAGCTCGCAGCAGTCGATAGTGTAGGCAAAATCGACGTCAAAACGGGCTTTTAAATCCAGCGCTTTCGCACCGCGCAGGCCGATCTCTTCATCCGGCACAAACGCCACCACGATATCGCCGTGGGCGTGCTGCGCATTCAGGTTTTCCATCAGCGTCATTACCACCGTGACCGCCGCTTTATTGTCGGCGCCGAGCACGCTGGTGCCGTCGCTAAAGATGATTTCCTGGCCGTGATAGGCGCGGATCTCCGGGTGTTCCGCGCTGCGCAGCCAGATATCCTGCGCTTGGTTCAGGCACAGATCCTCACCCTCATAGCGCAGCGTCTGCGGATGAATATGCGGTGACAGCCCGACGTCGACGGTATCGATATGGGTGATAAAGCCAATGCGCGGCGCATCAGGGCGATTGCCGGGCTTGACGGCGGTAACGGTAGCAAACTCATCAATCACCACCTTTTCCAGCCCGAGCTGGCGCAGCTCGTCAGCCAGCATTTGCGCCATCTGATGCTGTTCCGGCGTGCTCGGCAGCACGGTTGCTGCGGCATCACTCTGGCTGGTAACGGCCAGATAACGATAAAAACGCTGAGTCAGCTGGCTCGCCAGGTTGTCGGTCATAACGTTTCCTTATTTGTCGCGAACTATAAAGGTTCTGTAGAGTTGCCAATCGTGTTATTTATTAAACAGATATCTTTTTGTTTTACGCATCACCCCCTGACAAAGTCAAATAAAAAGCGAGGATGGAGATGAAGAAAGTGGTATTACGCACGGTACTGGCGGCTCTGGCGCTCACCGTGGCCTCTGGGGCAGCGGCAAAAACGCTGGTGTTCTGTTCGGAAGGGTCGCCGGAAAACTTTAACCCTCAGCTGTACACCTCCGGCACCAGCGTGGATGCCAGCGCGGTGCCGATTTATAACCGCCTGGTGGATTTCACACCGGGTACCACCGACCTGATCCCGAGCCTCGCCGAGAGCTGGGATATCAGTCCGGACGGCAAGGTTTATACCTTCCACCTGCGCAAAGGCGTCAAGTTCCACAGTAGTAAAAGCTATAAGCCGACGCGCGATTTCAACGCCGACGACGTTATCTTCTCGTTTATGCGGCAGAAAGATCCGGCTAACCCGTATCACAACGTCTCTAACGGCAGCTACACCAACTTTGAAAGCCTGGAGTTTGGCACGCTGCTGCAAAAAATTGAGAAGGTGGACGACCACACCGTGCGCTTTACATTGGCCCATGCCGAGGCGCCATTCCTCGCCGATCTCGGCTGGTATTTTGCTTCGATCCTCTCCGCCGAATATGCCGATGCGATGCTAAAGGCCGGCACGCCGGAGAAAGTGGACCGCGACCCTATCGGCACCGGGCCATTTGAGCTGGTACAGTACCAGAAGGACGCGCGCATTCTGTACCGTGCCTTTCCGGACTACTGGCAGGGCAAAGCGAAACTGGATCGTCTGGTATTCAGCATCACCCCTGATGCCTCGGTACGTGCTGCCAAGCTGGAGAAAAACGAATGCCAGGTGATGCCATTCCCAAACCCTGCCGACCTTAAGCGACTGGGCGAAGACAAAAATATCACTCTGATGCAGAAGGCCGGGCTCAACACCGGTTTCCTCGCGTTTAACACCCAGAAAGCCCCGCTGGATAACGTCAAAGTGCGCCAGGCGCTGAGTATGGCGATTAACAAACCGGCGATTATCGAAGCGGTATTCCAGGGTACCGGCACCGCAGCGAAAAATCTGCTGCCGCCGGGGGTGTGGAGTGCTGACCAGGACCTGAAGGATTACGATTACGACGTAGAAAAAGCCAAGGCATTGCTGAAAGAAGCCGGAATAGCTCCTGGCACCAGCATTGACCTGTGGGCGATGCCGGTGCAGCGCCCTTATAACCCGAACGCGCGACGCATGGCCGAAATGATCCAGGCTGACTGGGCGAAAGTGGGCATCAAAGCGAATATCGTCAGCTTCGAATGGGGGGAGTACCTCAAACGGGTGAAAAACGGCGAACACCAGGCCGCGCTGATGGGCTGGACCACCGCGACCGGCGATCCAGATAACTTCTTCGGTCCGCTGTTCAGCTGTACTTCGGCCAACGGTGGGTCAAACTCGTCGAAGTGGTGCTACCAGCCCTTTGACCAGCTGATTAGCAAAGCGCGCGCCGAGCAGGATCACGACAAGCGCGTGGCGATGTACCGGGAGGCGCAGCAGATCATGCACGACCAGGCCCCAGCGGTGATGATTGCGCACTCAACCATTTTCGAACCGGTGCGCAAAGAGGTGAGCGGTTACGAAGTCGATCCCTTCGGTAAGCATATTTTTTATCAGGTAGAGATGAAATAAATAGCGGCTTGAGCGAAAAGCCGCAGCGTCGCGGTTTAAGCCCACAGCGAGCACGATGATAGTGGGGGATGGGCTCGGCCTGAGGTAAGCCGGACGTCACGCGGCAGGGATGCCGCGTGCCGAGGCCCGCAGGGAGCGTCTTTTGCCGTTCCTGCGTGCTCAGGCTGAGCTCTGACCGGTTTGCGGACGTTTAGCGAAAGCAGTCATTTTCGGGGATCGCTCAGGAGGCGACCTTGTTTTTCGCTCTCCCCGCCAACGGCACTGCACCCACATCACAGACCAAACTGCGCTCTGATCTCCATATCCTGCTGCTTTAACTCCATTCGCACAACATCCACAAACAGCGACAGCGCTGCCGACGGCTGGCGCCCAATTGCCGTCTGCATCTGCAGCGAACGCTGGCTCAACTGGTCCGGTCCCACCGATTTCAGCACCAGCCCGTGCTCCAGCGCCTGATACATCACGGTGAAGTGGCTACTGATGGTGATCGCCTGCGGTGTATGTAGCAGGAAGGTGTAAAGGGAGCTGAAGTTATTGCAGGTCAGTACCGGCTCGATAAAGGTGCCGCTCATACGGCAGGAGAGGTCGAACAGCTGGCGCACGGTGAAGTTGGCATTGGGCAGCGCCAGCGGGTACGCCAGCAGGTCACTCAGCTTCACCTCCTGCTGCGCCAGCGGGTGGCTGCTATGCAGCACCAGCAGAACCGGAGCAGGCCAGGATGCCGCCACCTCGACACCGCGCTCCGGGTGCAGGCTGAACTGGAACGCCACGTCACACTCGCCGCGCCGCAGGATCTCCGCCACTTCCAGCGAGCTGGCTACCGTGAGCTGGAAACTGACCCCGGGGTGCAGCAGGCGAAACTGGGTAAACAGCATTGGCAGCAGGCTGAAAGCCATTCCGTCGGTGCAGGCTACCCGCAGCGCAGTGCGCCTGACGGCTTTTAGCCCTTTAATCTCTGCAATCGCGTGCTCCATATCCATCATGCTTTTTCGCACGTGGTTTTCGAAAATTTGCCCGGCATCGTTCAGCACCATGCCGCGCGCGTGGCGCTCAAACAGCGGAGCGCCAACGCGCTCTTCCAGCCGCTGGATCTGGCGGCTGATCGCCGATACCGCCACAAACAGCTGCTGGCTGGCGGCGCTGAGTGAGCCGCAGTTCACCACCGCCAGAAAATAGCGGATTTCACTGCTGTGCATGGTAGTGCCTCCTGCTGGTGCATGTGCTTTTAAGGTGCAGCGCATCGTTGCTTTAAAAGCAAAGCCCGTTTGATATTTTGATGATTGTAGCAAAGCACGATTGTCGCTTAAAACTAAATGGCAAACACAAAAAATAAACAGATAAAACGGACAACTATCATGACAGGTGAACAGGCAGTCGCGCAGGCTACGGCGTATTTTGACAGTGGGGAATTTAAAACGGTGCTGGCACGGCGCGTGGCGCTGCGCAGTGAAAGCCAGCGCGACGACCGTGATGCGCTGATCCAGAGCTATCTTGATGATGAGATGGTCCCCGCCATGCAGGCGCTGGGCTTCAACACGCAGCAGCTGGCGAACCCGCAGGCGCCGCAACGCCCCTTCCTGCTGGCGACCCGCATTGAAGACCCGCAGCTCCCCACGCTGCTGTGCTACGGCCACGGCGATGTGGTATTTGGTGACGATGAAAACTGGCGCAGTGGGCTGAATCCGTGGCAGCTGCTGGAAGAGGGCGACCGCTGGTACGGGCGCGGCAGCGCCGACAACAAAGGGCAACACTCGGTGAACATTGCCGCGCTGGAGCAGGTAGTAGCCGCGCGCGGCGGTCGTCTTGGCTTTAACTGCAAGTTTCTGTTTGAGATGGGGGAAGAGATCAGCTCCCCGGGCCTGAAGGAAGTGTGTCAGCGCCATGCCGACCTGATGAAAGCCGATATCTTTATCGCCTCCGATGGCCCGCGCCTCAGCGCGGAGCGGCCAACGCTATTCCTCGGTTCGCGCGGTGCGGTGAACTTCCGCCTCAGCATCCACGCGCGCGATCGTGATTATCACTCCGGCAACTGGGGCGGTCTGTTGAGCAACCCGGGTACCCAACTGGCCAACGCGCTGGCCTGCCTGGTTAATCAGCAGGGCCAGCTGCAGGTTGCCGCCCTGAAGCCGCCAGCGATTAGCGCCGCAGTAAAAGCGATCCTCAGCGATATTGATGTCGGCGAAGGCGACGGACCGGCCATCGATCCCAGCTGGGGAGAATCCGGCCTGACGCCAACCGAGCGCCTGTACGGCTGGAACACGCTTGAAGTGCTCTCTTTCCTCACCGGCAATCCGGCGCGGCCGATGAACGCCATTCCCGGCAGCGCGACGGCGGTCTGCCAGCTGCGTTTTGTCGTCGATACCGACTGGGAAAATATCGCCAGCCACCTGCGCACACATCTGGATGCGCACGGCTTCCAGCAGGTTGAGGTCGAGGTGCTGCGCGGCTCTCCGGCCACGCGCCTTGACCCGACCGATCCGCTGGTGGGCTGGGCGCTAGGAGTGATGGCGCAGACCAGCGGTAAAAAACCGGCGCTGCTGCCCAACCTCGGTGGTTCACTGCCGAATGATGTCTTTGCGCAGACGCTCGGCCTGCCGACGCTGTGGGTGCCGCACTCTTATCCCGCCTGCGGTCAGCACGCGGTGGATGAACATATGCTGAAATCGATCGCCCGCGAGGGGTTACAGATGATGACGCGCTTATTCTGGGATTTAGGCGAGCAGGGCAGCGATCTGCTGGCGCGCCATCGTGCGCACCGTGCACAGGGGGCAGGCCAGTGAGCAGCTTAGTTCAGCCTCAGGCGGCGGCGCAGCCGAACCTGTATAAAACGCTGTTCGCGACCTGCGTCGGCAATGCGCTGGAGTGGTTTGATATTGCGGTGTACGGCTTTTTCGCCAGCTATATCGCCCACGCGTTTTTCCCTACTGAAGATCCGTCAGTCTCCATGCTGCTGACTTTCGGCAGCTTTGGCGTATCGTTTCTGATCCGTCCGCTGGGGGCAATTGTTCTCGGTGCCTATGCAGACCGCGTCGGGCGTAAAAAAGCGCTGCTGATGTCGATCATGTTGATGATGGTCGGTGGGTTAATCATCACTGTGATGCCGTCTTATCAGAGCATTGGCCTGCTGGCACCGCTGATGATTTTGCTGGCGCGCCTGATTCAGGGCTTCTCGGCGGGCGGCGAATTCGGCAGCTCTACCGCCTTTCTGGTGGAGCACTTTCCCGAGCGTCGTGCCTTTATCGCCAGCTGGCAGTTTGCTACCCAGGGGGCAAGTACGCTGATGGCCTCGGCGTTTGGCTTAGGGCTGACCTCGTGGCTGACTGAAACGCAGATTCAGGACTGGGGCTGGCGCATTCCGTTTGCTTTCGGCCTGATTATCGGCCCGGTTGGCCTGTATATTCGCCGCCACGTGCATGAGCCGGCCAGCTTTGTCGCCCAGGAAAAGTCCCACGCGCCGCTGAAAGACCTGATGAGCCGCCAGAAAACGCTGCTGCTGCTGGCAATGGGGCTGATGGTGATCTCCACCGGGGTCAACTATATGCTTAACTATGTGCCGACGTATGCCACCAAAACGCTGCATCTGCCGGGTTCTGCGGCCTTTACCGCAACGCTGGTTGCCGGAATTATTCTGACGGTGGTGACCCCGCTGATGGGGCTGTGGGCGGAGAAAGTCGGGCGCGTGCCGCTGATGTGGGGGTCATTAATCCTGCTGGCGCTGACCATCTATCCGGCTTTCCGCATGGTGGTGAATAACACCACGCCGACCACCTTGATCCTGCTGGTTGGCTGGATGGCGCTGCTGAAATCGGTCTACTTCTCTACCGTGCCGTCGATGATGGCCGATCTGTTCCCGATTACCACCCGCGCCAGCGGCATGGCAATCAGCTATAACGTGGCGGTCACGGTGTTCGGAGGTTTTGCGCCGCTGATCTGTACGCTGTTGATCAGCGCAACCGGCAGCAGCCTGGCGCCGAGCTACTATCTGATCCTGCTGGCGTTATTCAGCGCGGTGGCGCTGGTCAACAGCCAGCGCCAGGTAGGGCGCTAAAACAGCAGGGGCGACTGAAATGCTCGCCCCTGTCACAAACCCTAAACCTGTAGGGGTTGACCCTTTTTTTCGGTCAACCCACATTGCAGATACCTAGGAGGTTTTCACTCTGAACACCATGGTGGCGCGCTTCTCAATCAGCCAGTAGATCATATAACCGACCACCGCTGAGGCCACGCTGAGGATCACCATCGCCAGATACATCGTGGCGGTACTGGCCGCGGGCATAAACACATGCAGTACCTTCTCCAGCGCCCCCATAAACAGACGGTGGCACAGATAGATAGAGTACGAAGCCAGACCCACGGCACTCACCACTTTGGTCATGGTGGTTTGGCGAACCGCATTAAACTCCAGTCCGGTCAGCAGGAAGAAGCTCAGCGTCAGCACCAGCAGCTGAAGCACGCCCTGCAGCCACAACGTAGAGAAAGTCAGCAGGGCGACAATCAGCACCAGCGACAGCGCGCTATGGGCATAACGCTCCGGCATGCGCTTTTGCAGCATAAAGCACATAATCCCGCTCAGGAAATAGAGCATGATATCGTTAGTATAAAACAGGAAGTAGCTCTGTTGAGAACTGCCCAAATATCCCATCAGCATCAATACAGCAATGGAGACAAAAATAAAGATCAGGCCGGTACTGCGGCGGAATAATAGCCCGATGGCAAACACCAGATAAAACAGCATTTCGTAGCACAGCGTCCAGCCAACGGATAATACCGGCGTGAGCGTATCGAGTTCTTTAATGTAAACCGAAGGAATAAATAACAGAGAAAGAATATCATCCAGCGGCGTTAACACAGTTGATGGGAACCAGCCGGGATTAATTACCCATGCGATAATCGTCAGCAGAGTAAACAGATAATACATCGGCAGAATACGCACCAGCCTTTTCTTGACAAACATCGCCATCTTACCGCGGCCAAAGTCCTCCCAGTGCACGCACGCCATCAGGTAGCCGCTGATCATAAAGAACAGCAGTACGCCAAGCTTGCCTACCGCGCCGCCATAGCCGAACAGCCCGGAAAAATAGCCCGGACTTAATTTGGCCGCAAAGCTTTCTGCATGACAGACGACCACCAGCATACAGGCCACGGCCCGTAGATAAGTAATCGACAGGATATTAGTTTTCACAGCCATTCCCCCTTGGGATTTAATCCCCCCTGCATAAATGATGCAAGGGGGATTAAAGTAACGATAGAAAAAATGAAGAAGAAAAACGAAAGGGTATTAATATTTTCAGGTCTTATAAGGAAATAATTTCCCTGGTGTTGTAATCGCTCGTACGACAGTTAACGTGCTGTTGTGTAGTGTCTTGCGACGATGAAACATTACCCAATATTGAGGTAAACACCTAACATAAATTAATCAATTCCTCATCTTTAGGAATTTCCTTTTTTTGTAAAAATAATAACATTAGCGTAGCTGACGCGATGTTCAGTTAAACTTAATAAACGATAAAGCGCTAACCGGCGTTTACGCCAGGTAATCTGTGGTCTCTTCATTTAGCGGCATGAAAATTTGATTAGCGCGGCAGGAGTGGCAGTTCCAGAAATGTCAGCAATGCGTCAGCAAACGTAAAGGTTACATTAATCCTGCCACACGGCATCACGCACATTGATAGCACGCGGCAGTAATCCCAGCGCATAGAAGCGGTCGGCAATGGTTTGCTGCGCACGGATCACGCTCAGGTCCATGCGCTGCGTCTGGTGGCTGCGGCGCAGCAGAGCGTGCGACAGCGCCTCAGGTCCCAGTCCCAGTTCGGCGGCCAGCAGGGCGGTGGCCTCTGCGTGGTTAGCATCAATGAAGCGCCCGGTCTGCTCCAGCGCCCGTATCACGCTGTGCAGCAGGTCCGCCGAGTGTGCGGCAAAGTCACGATGCGCGAGGTAAAACTGATGATTGCTCACCCGGCCGCACCCGTCAGCAATCACTCTTAAGCAACCGTTCTGCTCGGCGTCGCTCAGCAACGGGTCCCACATCATCCAGGCATCGACCGCGTGATAATCGCTGGGCGTCAGCGGGTATTTTGGCGGTGCATAGAGCACGCGCACGTCGTTCAGCGTCATTCCGGCTTCATCCAGCATCTGCACCAGCAGATAGTGCACGTTAGATCCCTTATTCACTGCGATACGTTTGCCGCGCAGGTCGGCAAGCGTTTGAATCGGGCTGTCCTGCGCCACCAGCAGCGCCACGCTCTGAGGCGCGGCGGGTTCCCAGGCAACGTACAGCAGGGGATTGTTCTCGGCCTGGGCAAAGACCGGCGGCACTTCCCCGGTGGTGCCGAAATCAATCTCACGGCTGCTGAGTGCGTGCAGCAGCTGTGGTCCGGCGGGGAACTCGCTCCACAGCACGCTGATGCCCGTTCCGGCAAAGCTTGCCTCCAGGCTCTGCCGCGCTTTAAGAATGCCGAGGTTGCCAAATTTCTGGTAGCCGATGCGCAGTTCGCGATCGCCCCCAGGGCGCTGGGCACTCTGGCGCGCATCGCCGCTCGCCAGCTTGCGGCGCGCCTTGATCAGCCCAAGATGGCCGAGATGAGTGCGCAGCGTATTGCGGCTGACGCCCAGCAGCGTGGCGGCCTGGAGCTGATTCTCACCGCTCAGCTCAAAAGCATTTCGCACTAAAGCGTCGATCACCCGCTGGTAGATTGGCCCGCTCTCCTGCTGCAGCTGCTGGCGCAGAAACTGGTCCAGCGCCTGCTCACCCGCCGCGAAAGCTGGCCCTGGCGCGACCGGGTTGAGGCGCAGCTGCTGCGGAGCGATCAGCGGCTCGCGGCTCAGCAGCACCGCGTTGTGCAGGGTATTTTCCAGCTCACGCACGTTGCCCGGCCACGCATACTCCATCAGCGCCGCAAGGCTGTCGTCGGTTAAACGCAGCTGCGGGCGGCCCAGGCGGCGGGCGTACAGCGTGAGAAAATGCTCGGCCAGCAGCGGGATATCTTCGCGGCGCTGGCGCAGCGGCGGCAGGGTGACCGCCGCCACATTGAGGCGATAAAACAGATCTTCGCGAAAGCGGCGTTCACGGATTGCCGCCGCGAGATCCACGTGGGTGGCAGCGATCACTCGTACGTTGACCTTTACCGGGCGGCGCGACCCGACTCGCGTCACTTCGCGCTCCTGCAGCACGCGCAGCAGCTTAACCTGCAGCGGCAGGCTCAGCTCGCCGATCTCATCCAGCAGCAGCGTGCCGCCCTCCGCCGCTTCAAACCAGCCCTGATGGCGTTCACCCGCGCCGGTAAACGCGCCTTTCTCATGGCCGAACAGCTCGGATTCCGCCAGGCTTTCGGTCAGCGCACCGCAGTTCACCGCAACAAAGGGCTGCGTCCGGCGCGGGCTGTGATGATGCAGATAGCGCGCCACCACCTCTTTGCCGGTGCCGGTCTCACCGACAATCAGCACGGTAGCATCGGTTGGCGCAAGGCGGTCCAGCACGCTCTGAAAAGCGAGGGAGGCAGGGTCAATCAGTAACGGGCCGGAATGCTGCATAGTGTGCTCCTTATACTCAGAGCAGGCAGATTACCCTGGCGTACGCCAGCTAACGACCCGCTGGCGAGCCGCCTTGCTGCAAATGAAGCAGCCTGTGGTCAGTGACTGCTGCAAATGCAGCAGAAAAAGCGGCTGGCATTACTTTTCAACGTCATGAAAAATAAGGTTTTTAACAGAATCAGACTCTGGCACGTTTCCTGCTAACTGGTTTATAACCAAAGCGTAACTTTCTATCGAATAAATTCAGATATAGTTATATAGGAAACGAATAATGAGCGACTCAGCGCAGAAAAATATCAACGTATTCTGGTTTCTCCCGACCCACGGCGACGGGCGCTATCTTGGCACCACCGAGGGCGGGCGCGCCGTCGACCTGCCGTATCTACAGCAGGTCGCGCTGGCCGCTGATAACCTCGGCTATTACGGGGTGCTGATCCCGACGGGTAAAAGCTGCGAGGACTCCTGGCTGGTGGCTGCGGCGCTGGCACCGATCACCAAACGCCTGCGCTACCTGGTGGCGGTGCGCCCCGGACTGCAGCCGCCAAGCCTTGCGGCGCGCATGGCCGCCACGCTTGACCGTTTGTCAGAAGGGCGACTGCTGATCAATGTGGTGACCGGTGGCGACCCGGTGGAGAACAAAGGCGACGGTATTTTCCTCAGCCACGCCGAGCGCTATCAGGTGACCCGTGAGTTTCTCGAAGTCTATTCACGCCTGCTGGCGGGGGATAAGGTCGATTTTCACGGTGAACATATTCACGTTGAGGGTGCAGAAATTCTGTTCCCTCCGGTGCAGGAAAACGGCCCACCGCTCTATTTTGGCGGTTCATCCGATGAGGCGATAGACGTGGCCGCCAATCAGGTCGATACCTATCTCACCTGGGGTGAGCCGGTGGCTCAGGTCGCGGAAAAACTGGCGGTAGTGCGTGAACGCGCCGCGGCGCGCGGGCGCACGCTCGACTACGGTATTCGCCTGCATGTCATCGTGCGCGAAACCGAAGAGGAAGCCTGGGCCGCCGCCGACCGCCTGATCGCCCACGTTGACGATGACACTATCGCCGCCGCGCAGAAGATTTTTTCGCGCATGGATTCCGCAGGCCAGGCGCGGATGAGCGCGCTGCACAGCGGTTCCCGCGACGGGCTGCGCATCGGGCCAAACCTGTGGGCCGGTGTCGGGCTGGTGCGCGGAGGCGCGGGCACCGCGCTGGTTGGCAGCCCGCAGCAGGTGGCGGACCGCATTCGCGAATATCAGGAGCTGGGCATCCAGAACTTTATCCTGTCCGGCTACCCGCATCTGGAAGAGGCGCACCGCTTTGCCGAGCTGGTGATGCCGCTGCTACCGCTGGCGAGCAATGGCGATAAAAAACAGCGCACGGTAAACACCGGGCCGTTTGGCGAAACCATCGGTGGCGATCTGCGCCCGAAAGCGCAAAAGCAGACCAGCGCAAGCTAAAGGGGATTTTCCATGAGTCAGTCAACGCCGATTAAATTTGCCTACTGGGTACCGAATGTTTCAGGTGGCCTGGTCATCAGTAATATCGCACAGCGCACCAGCTGGGATTTTGACTATAACCGCAAGCTCGCGCAGATTGCCGAGCAGGCTGGTTTCGAGTATGCGCTGACGCAGATCCGCTTTACCGCCGGTTACGGCGCTGATAATCAGCATGAGTCGGTCAGTTTTTCCCAGGGCCTGTTGGGGGCCACCGAGAAGCTGAAGGTGATCGCCGCGCTGCTGCCAGGCCCCTGGAATCCAACGCTGGCGGCGAAACAGATCGCCACCATCAGCCACCTGTCGAATGCGCGCATCGCGGTGAATATCGTCAGTGGATGGTTTCGCGGCGAGTTCAAAGCGATTGGCGAGCCGTGGCTCGATCATGAAGAGCGCTATCTGCGATCCGAAGAGTTCATTCGCTGCCTGAAGGGCATCTGGCGCGAACCGACCTTCAACTTTGCCGGCGATTTCTACCGCTACCGCGACTACTCGCTGAAGCCAAAGCCACTGGACCCGCAGCCGGAAATTTTCCAGGGCGGCAGCTCGCGTGCCGCGCGTGATATGGCCGCACGCGTCTCCGACTGGTACTTCACCAATGGCAATACCGTGGAAGGTATTCGCCAGCAGGTTGAAGATATCCGTCACAAAACAGCAGCCAATCAGCATCAGGTAAAAATTGGCGTTAACGGTTTTGTTATCGCCCGTGACAGCGAGCAGGAAGCGCAACAGGTGCTACAGCAGATCCTCGACCACGCCAACCCTGATGCGGTAAAAGGCTTCCAGCATGAGGTTAAAAATGCCGGCAGCGCCTCGCCGGAAGGGGAAGGTAACTGGGCAAAATCCACGCTCGAGGATCTGGTGCAGTACAATGATGGTTTTAAAACTAACCTGATCGGCACTCCGCAGCAGATTGCCGAACGTATTATGGCGCTAAAACAGGCCGGAGTGAGCCTGATGCTGCTGGGCTTCCTGCATTTCCAGGAAGAGGTCGAATTCTTTGGCCGTGAAGTGATCCCGCGGGTGCGTGAGCTGGAGCGGCAACAACAGCTGGAGTTGAGTCATGGCTGAGCGTCATATCGTTATCGTCGGCGGCGGGTTTACCGGCACCGCCACGGCCATCCATCTGGCCGGGCTCGGTGACGCCGGGCTGACGGTAACGGTGATTGAGCCACGGCCGCAGCTGGCCTGCGGAGTGGCTTACGGCACGCGCGACCCTGCACACCGCATCAACGTTCCGGCCGATCGCATGCAGCTCTCGGCGGCGCAACAGGGCGATTTTGACCGCTGGTTCCGCGCCTCGCAAGCGTTTGAGCAGGATGCCGATGCGCAGTGGCATGACGGTAAAGTTTACCCGCAGCGCGGGCAGTTTGCCGCCTGGGTTGCTGAGCAGTTCACCCAGGCACAGCAGAGCTCGGCGGTGACATTACGCCATATTTGCGGCCGGGCGGTGGCGCTGGAAGCGGGAAGCATTGTGACGGACTCGGGGCAGCGCGTGGCCGCCGATGACGTGGTGCTGGCGATCAGCCATCCACCGCCCGCGCTGCCGCGCCAGATTGCCGAAGCGCTGGAGGGGCACCCCGGCCTGATTGCTAACCCGTGGTGTGAGGGCGCGCTGAGCGCTATTGCGGCGGATGAGCGCATCGCGATTATCGGCAGCGGGCTGAGCATGTCGGATGTCGTGGCAACGTTACACCGTCACGGGCATCGCGGCCCGGTCAGCGCCTTTTCACGCCGTGGCCTGCTGCCACGGCCAAATCTCAGCGGTGCTTATCAACCCACGCCGCTGGATTACCAGCAGCCGCAGGCCAGCACGGTGCTGGCGTGGCTGCGGCGTATTCGCCGCGAGATTGCGGCCAGCGGGCTGCCGTGGCAGCTGGTGCTCGACGATATTCGCCTGAACGGCCAGCGCATCTGGCAGCAGCTGTCTCTTGACGAACAGCGCCGCTTCCTGCGCCATCTGCGCCCGTGGTGGGATGTGCACCGCTACCGCATCGCTCCTCAGGTCAGCCAGGTGCTGGAGCAGTGGCTGACTAGCGGGCAGCTGACGGTGACTGCCGCCAGGCTGGGCGCGGTGCGGGCCGCCGGGCAGCAGATTGAGTTGACGCTGCAGCCGCGCAGAGCGCCGGCGCGGCAACTTACCGTTGACCGCGTAATTATTACCACCGGCCCGGCGCACGGCAGCCTGTTGAGCAGCGACGCGCTGCTGCATCAGTTAACTATCGCTGGCATCATCCAGCCCGATCCGCTGGCGCTGGGTATTGCGGTAAATGCCCTGTCGCAGACCCTTAACCGCAGCGGGCAAGCCAATCCGCATCTGTATGTCGCCGGGCCGGCTGCCCGTGGCCGCTTTGGCGAACTTATGGGGCTGCCGCAGGTGGCGGAGCATGCCGAAAGCGTGGCGCGCCAGCTGCTCGGCCTCGATGCGGAGCGATGTCCCGCCTGACGCCGTAACTCACCGTTGATTCACCCTTAAAAACTATCACCTGCAGCGGGCGGGCTGGATCCGGCCGTGTAAAATTCGGAGTGTGCTATGTCTTCACAACGTGAAATTCGTCTTAACGCCTTTGATATGAACTGCGTGGGCCACCAGTCTCCGGGCCTGTGGGCGCATCCGCGCGACCGCTCCTGGCAATATAAGGATCTGAGCTACTGGACCGAGCTGGCACGTCTGCTGGAGCGCGGCAAGTTCGACGGCCTGTTTATTGCCGACGTCCTTGGCGTCTACGACGTGCTGAACGGCGATAATGCCGCCGCCATCCGCAACGCTACCCAGGTGCCGGTTAACGATCCGCTGGCGCTGATCACCCCGATGGCGCTGGTGACCGAGCATCTCGGCTTTGGCCTTACCGCATCGCTGTCGTTTGAGCATCCTTACCCGTTTGCCCGCCGCATCTCCACCCTGGATCATCTGACCAAAGGGCGCATCGGCTGGAATATTGTCACCTCCTATCTGGAGAGCGGTGCGCGCAATATCGGCCACCAGGCGCAGACCGATCACGATGCACGCTACGACTACGCCGATGAATATTTGCAGGTGGTGTACAAACTGCTGGAAGGCAGCTGGGAGGAGGGAGCCATCCTGCGCGATCGCCAGCGCCGCATCTTCAGCGACCCAACGAAAATCCATCCGATCAATCACCAGGGCTCCTTCTTCCAGGTGCCGGGCATTCACCTGTGTGAACCGTCGCCGCAGCGCACGCCGGTGCTGTATCAGGCTGGAGCATCCAGCCGCGGCAAGCAGTTCGCCGCCGAGCACGCCGAGTGCGTATTTGTGGCCGCGCCGTCGAAAGTGCTGCTGAAGAAGACGGTCGCCGATATCCGCCGACGCGCCGCAGAGGCCGGGCGCGATCCGCGCAGCATTCTGATCTTCAACCTGCAAACGGTAATCGTTGACGAAACCGATAAAGCGGCGCAGGCGAAATGGCAGGAGTACAAAAGCTACGTCAGCTACGAAGGCGCGCTGGCGCTGATCTCCGGCTGGACCGGCATCGACTTCGGCCAGTATCAGCCGGACCAGGTGCTGAAACATCTGCACACCAACGCTATCCAGTCAGCGGTGGAAACTTTCTCCACCGCCGATCCAAATCGTCAGTGGACGGTGCAGGGGCTGGCGGACTGGGTGGGGATTGGCGGCTTTGGACCGCTGCTGGTCGGCAGTGCGCAGACCGTGGCAGACGAGCTGCAAAGCTGGGTCGAAGAGACAGATGTTGACGGCTTCAACCTCGCCTACGCGGTAACGCATGAAACCTTTAGCGACGTGGTGGAGCACCTGGTCCCGGAGCTGCAAAAGCGCGGGGTCTACAAACAGGATTATCAGGCGGGTACGCTGCGCGAGAAGCTGTTTAAGCAGGGGCCGCGCCTGGAGTACCCGCATCCGGGGGCCGGATACCGCCGCGCTGCCACCGCTGGGGTGCCCCATGCCGATGAGGTCACGCCATGATTGAAATTGACAGCCTGCGTAAATACTACCCGACGGCGGGCGGTAAGACGGTGGAGGTGCTGAAAGGCCTCTCTCTCACCGTGCCCGCAGGGTCGATTACCGCCGTAGTGGGGCCAAGCGGTGCCGGGAAATCGACGCTGGCGAAATGCATCAGCCTGCTGGAACGCCCCAGCTCCGGCAGCATCCGCGTTAACGGGGAAGATCTGTCGCGCCTGTCGGGAGAGGCACTGCGCCGTGAGCGACGCGCAATCGGCACGGTCTTTCAGTCTTCGGCGCTGCTGGCGCGTAAAACCACCTGGGAAAATATCGCGCTACCGCTGCAGTGGCTGGGCGTGGTGCCGGGACAGGTTAAGCAGCACGTTGACCAGCTGCTCGATAGCGTTGGCCTGAGCGATAAAGCGGGCTATTACCCGGCGCAGCTCTCCGGCGGCCAGCGCCAGCGCGTCGGGATTGCCCGGGCGCTGGCGCTGAAGCCCTCGGTGCTGCTGGCGGACGAAGCCACCTCCGGGCTGGACCCGCAGGCGACGGCCTCCATCCTGCTGCTGTTGCAACAGCTACGGCAGCAGTTTGGCCTGGCGATTGTCCTGATCACCCATGAGATGGACGTGGTGCGCAGCACGGCGGATGCGGTGGCAGAGATCCGCGACGGTCAGCTGGTACAGCAGGGCACGCTGCGCGACTTGCTCAGCACGCCAGGCTCGGCGCTGGGAGAGCAGCTGTTTCCACTGCGCCCACTTTCAGCGTCAGCCGACCTGCTGCTGCAGCTGACCTACGCCACGCCGCTGGCCACTGACTGGATCGGGCGGATCGGTCAGCAGTGTCACTGCCAGATTGATCTGCTGGCCGCGCATGTGGAAGAGGTTGGCGGGCAGCTGGCCGGGCGTATGCAGATTGGCGTGCGTTTCAATCAGCGCCCGCTGGAAGCCAGGGCGCTGATCGCGCAAATGGCCGAGCTGGGAATTATTGCCCAGCTGATTGAGGCGCGTCCGCGCCTGCAGGAGGCCGGATGAAAGCGCAGGATGTGATAAGCCAGGACACGCCATGGAGCCAGATACACCGGCTGATGCTGCCTGCTTACGGTGAAACCTGGCTGATGGTCGGTATTGTGATGCTGTTTGTGGTGTCGCTCGGCGGGATGCTCGGCGTGGTGCTGTTTAATACCTCAGCGCGCGGGCTGTTTTCCCACCCGGCGGCCCATCGCAGCCTGAGCTGGCTGGTAAACATTGGGCGCTCACTGCCGTTTCTGGTGCTGATGGCGGCGATTATCCCCTTCACCTTCTGGCTGACCGGCACCACCATTGGTATTCCGGCGGCGGTGATCCCGATGATCGTCGCCGGAACGCCATTTTTTGCCCGGCTGGTCGAGAACGCGCTGCGCGAGCTGCCGGCGGAAGTGACGGCCGTCGGGCTGGTGTCCGGCGGTTCGCGCTGGCAAATCATCTGCGGCGCGCAGCTCAGTGAGGCACTGCCGGCGATTGTAGCCGCCATCACGCTGAACCTGATTTCAATGATCGAATATTCGGCTATCGCCGGCACCATCGGCGCGGGCGGCATTGGTTATCTGGCGGTGGTGTATGGCTATCAGCGTTTTGATAATCACATCATGATCGCCACCATTGTCGTGCTGATCGCCACTATTCAACTGATTCAACTGATTGGCGACCGCATGGTTGCCAGACTTCAACACTCTCAGGGAACGCACACATCATGACGCAGCAAACTTTTGAACTGAAAAAGAAGAAAACCTGGCCGTGGCTGGTGGCCGTGGTGCTGATTGCGCTGATTGCGCTACTCGGCTGGCACTTCAGCCGCCAGCAGCAAAATAGCGTGACCTTTGGCACCACCCTGAAGGTGCACTTCGAGCCGGCCATGGCGGGTGAACAGAAGCTGATCGAGTACGTGGCGCAGCATATTGCCCCGGATTACGGTATTCAGCTGGAAGCGGTAGGGTTGCAGGATCCGGTGCAGGCCGACCGCGCCGTGGCGGCAGGGCAATATGCTGCCACTGTGTATCAACACCAGTGGTGGCTGAAGCAGGTAGTGGATGCCAATAAATTCGAACTCAGTTCAACGCTGCCGCTGTTCCAGTGGGCGTTTGGTATCTACTCGGACCGCTATAAGGCGATTGCCGATCTGCCCAACGGCGCGGAAATCGTGGTGCCAAACGACGGGGCTAACCAGGGACAGGCGCTGTGGCTGCTGCAGCGCATTGGTTTGATTGGCCTGGATCCCAACGTTGAGCCGCGCACCGCCAAAATTAAAGATATTGTGAAAAACCCGCATAACTTTAATTTTAAAGAGCTGGATTTATTAACCATGCCGCGTGCCTTAAATTCTGTCGACGCCGCAATCGGTTATGTTTCACAGTTTGATGCCGGTAAAGTCGGGCGTGATAAAGGCATATTATTCCCACCCGCGCCGCGTACCTTCGCCTCACAGTTAGTCATTGGTACTCCCTATTTAAATGATGAGAATATTATCAAGTTAAAAAAAGCCTTTGCCGATCCACGCGTGCAGCAGTGGCTTAAAGAGACTCAGGATCCGCAGGTGCAGGGCGTATTAGTGCCGGTATCGGCAGATTAAATTAACACGCATCAACAGGCCGGGCGTATTGCCCGGCTTTTGGCGTTTGAAAAATATATCCAATTGATTTTAAAGCATAATAAAATCATTTTTCCTTGTTTGTTATTACAGCGCTTCCTCTTTATAAATGCAGTGTTACCTGCTAATAAAATAATATGAGGATACTATGAGTACATTAAATATTGACGATGGTGTTATTTCACCCCCCTCGTCCTCAACACCGGTGCGCTCCGTCAGTGATGTGGCGCAGTTAATTAACACCAGTGCCAGCAAAAACAGTTACGCCCGCTGGATTGTCTTTCTGGCACTCGGCGGGGTGTTTTTAGATGCCTACGATCTCACCACGCTCTCATACGGTATTGATGATGTGGTTAAAGAGTTCGGCTTAACCCCGGCAATCACCGGGCTGGTCACCTCATCGATTATGATCGGCACCATCGTTGGCAACCTGCTGGGCGGCTGGCTGACCGATAAATATGGCCGCTACTCGGTATTTATGGCCGATATGCTGTTCTTTGTGGTCTCGGCGATCGCCGCCGGGCTGGCGCCAAACGTCTGGGTGCTGATCGGTGCGCGTTTCCTGATGGGGATCGGCGTGGGGATCGACCTGCCGGTGGCGATGGCTTATCTGGCTGAGTTCTCCAAATTTACCGGCAAGGGCAATAAAGCCGCACGTTTAGCCGCGTGGTGCCCGATGTGGTACGCGGCGTCGTCGGCCTGCTTCTTTATTATCTTCGCGCTGTATTTCCTGCTGCCGAAAGAGCACGCCGACTGGCTGTGGCGTGCCTCGCTGCTATTTGGCGCGGTGCCAGCCCTGCTGATTATTGCGGTGCGCAGCAAATTTATGAATGAGTCCCCGCTGTGGGCGGCGAACCAGGGCGATCTGGAAGGGGCGGCACGTATCCTGCGCGACTCTTACGGCATCAGCGCCCACGCGGCGGAAGCCCACGAACGCGAGCCGGTAAAGAAAGCGCCGCCGAAAGTCAGCTTCCGCGTGCTTTTTCACCAGCCGTATCGTGAGCGTACTATTGTCACGGCGGTGATGAATATCTGTATCTCCTTCGAATACACCGCCATCGCCTTCTTCCTGCCGTCGATCCTCGCGCAGTTCCTCGGCGCTGGCGTATTTGAAACTATCTCCGCTTCGCTGGGGCTTAATGCGCTGTTCGCCTTTACCGGTGGACTGCTGGGGATGCGCCTGGCATGGAAATTACCGTCGCGCCACGTGGCGATTGCCGGGTTCGCGCTGCAGTTTATTGCGCTGATCTCGCTGGCGCTGATAGGCCACCCAACCGCCACGCCTGGCGTGGTGTTTGCCATTCTGATGCTCGGTCTGTGGCTGTTTGCCGAAGGCTTCGGTCCCGGCGCGCAGATGATGATCTACCCGGCGCTCTCTTATCCCACTCATATTCGTGCGACCGGCGTCGGTTTTGGCCGCTCGCTGTCGGGGGTTGGCAGCGCGCTGGCGCTGTTTATCCTGCCAATTTTGCAGGCTGCCTACGGCACCAATATGTTCTGGATCGTCTCGCTGGCCGCGATTATCCCGATTATTTTCCTGCTGATTATCCGCTTTGAACCGACCAGGCAGGATATTGACGACCAATCTGAAACCGGAGGATCCCATGTCTGATATTTACCCTGACTATGCCGCGCTGGCGGCAGCCTTTCGCCCCATTTTCGCGCGTATTGCCGAGGGCGCCGTAGAACGTGAAACCACGCGCACGCTGCCCACGGAAGCGATCCGCTGGCTGAAAGAGGCCGGATTTGGCACCCTGCGCATTCCGCAACAGCAGGGCGGATTTGGCGCCACGCTGCCGCAGCTGTTCCAGCTGCTGACGGAGCTGGCCGAAGCCGACTCAAATCTGCCGCAGGCGCTGCGCGCGCATTTTGCCTTTGTCGAAGACCGCCTGAATCAGCCAGATAGCGCGCAGCGGCAGAGCTGGTTCCGCCGTTTTGCCGATGGCGAACTGGTGGGCAGCGGCTGGACTGAAATCGGCACTGTTAAGCTGGGCGAGGTGATCACCAAAGTTAGCCCGGTGGAACACGGCTGGCAGCTCGACGGGGAGAAGTTCTACAGCACCGGCTCACTGTATGCCGACTGGATCGATGTTTACGCTCAGCGCAGCGATAACGGCCGTGATGTGATTGCGCTGGTGAATACCCATCAGGCGGGAGTGGAGCGTGATGATGACTGGGATGGCTTTGGCCAGCGTCTGACCGGCAGCGGCAGCACGCGCTTTCGTCAGGCGCGGGTGGAGCAGGCGCACGTGTTTGATTTCAGCGAGCGCTTCCGCTATCAGACCGCGTTCTACCAGCACGTGTTACTGGCAACGCTGGCCGGTATCGGCAGGGCGGTGAAGCGTGATGCCGCGGCGGGAGTGGCAAACCGCACGCGCACCTACAGCCACGGCAATGCCGGACGGGTCAAAAATGATGCGCAGGTGTTGCAGGTGGTGGGGCAGATATCCAGCTGGGCGTGGGCGGTGGAAGCCACGGTCCAGCGCGCCGCCCACTCGCTGCAGCTGGCTTATGAGCTGCACAACAGCGGGGATGAAGCGCGTATTCAGCAGGCGAACGTCCTGGCCGAGCTGGAATCGGCGCAGGCGCAGGTGGTGGCGAGCGAGCTGGTGCCGCGTGCCGCCAGCGAGTTGTTTAATGCGCTCGGCGCATCGGATACCCGGGTCAGCAAGGCGCTGGATCGCCACTGGCGCAATGCCCGCACGGTAGCCTCACATAATCCGGTGATTTATAAGATCCGCAACGTCGGGGACTGGGAAGTCAACGGCAAAGAGCCGACGTTTATCTGGCAGATTGGTAACGGGGAATAACAAGGTATGGGTGGAGGGGCGATCGAAGAAGATGATCGACCCCTACCGTTTTGGTCGGCCCAGATTTACACTATTTATCCAGCGACCAGGTCGCGGAGCTGACGTTCACTTTGACCGGCAGCAGGCCGATTTGGCTGAATTTATCCGCCAGTGCCTGCTGCTCTTTAAACACTGCCGGGGTCATTCGCTCGGCGCCATAAGGCATTCTCGCCAGCGCCCGCTGCCAGATAGGCTGCGGCAGGCCGGTCGAAGTAGCGAGAATTTTCGCCGCATCCTCAGGATGTTTATTCGCCCAGTCGCTCAACGTTCCCAGCTCATCCACGACCTGCTTCGCCATCTGCGGATAGGTATCAGCAAACTTGCGGCTGGCGAGATAGAAGGTGTAGTGCGGCACCAGCCCTTCGGCATTTTTCACCAGCCGCGCTTTGGCGTTGGTCTCCACTTCCGCGTAGTACGGGTCCCATATCACCCATGCATCGACCGCACCGCGCTGGAAGGCGGCACGCGCATCGGCGGGCGGCAGGTAAACCGGCGTAATGTCTTTGTAGCTCAGCCCGGCATTCTCCAGCGCGCTGACCAGCAGATAGTTCACGTCAGAGCCTTTGTTCAGCGCGACGCGCTTGCCTTTCAGATCGGCGACGGTTTTGATGGTGGAATTTTCAGGCACTACAATGGCTTCGGTTTTTGGGTTAGCCGGAGAGTGGGCCAGGTAGACCAGATCGGCCTGCGCCGCCTGGGCGAAAGTCGGTGGCGCGTCGCCCGTTGCCGCCAGGTCGATACTGCCGACGTTCAGCCCTTCCAGCATTTGTGGCCCGGCGGGAAACTCGACCCAGCGCACGGCGATACCCTGCTTTTTGAACTGCTCATCCAGCGTGCCGCGGTACTTCAGCAGCGCAAAAATATTGGCTTTCTGATAGCCGATATTGACGGTTTTCGGTGTGTTTTCGGCGGCATTGGCAGCAAAAGTGCTGCCGATGGTCATTGCGCCCAGCAGTGCGCTGAATAGCGTTTTTTTCATGTTATATCCCCTGGTAATCAATCCGCTGGGAAAAACATATCAAAATGGCAGAAGGGGGCTTAACGAGTTGATCTGATAACGATATGCACAGAATGGATAACGCCTCAGCGCTGTGGCTGACCCTCTGTTCCGGTCAGCCATGAGTTCAGTTCGGCCCTCGTAGTGGCTGACCCTCTGTTCCGGTCAGCCATTTATCTATATCCGCCTACTGATATTGCAGATAAGCAACGTGCGTTTGCAGATACTCTTCCAGCCCGTGACGACCGTCCGCACCGCCGATGCCGGATTTACGCCAGCCCGCATGGAAGCCCTGCATCGCTTCAAAGTTCTCGCGGTTAATATAGGTTTCGCCGAACTTCAGCTTCTTCAGCGCCAGCATCGCGGTGTTGATATTCTGCGTGAAGATCGACGAGGTCAGGCCATATTCGCTGTCGTTGGCCAGCGCGATCGCCTCATCCAGCGTGCTGAACTTCATCACCGGCAGCACCGGGCCAAAGGTCTCCTCCTGCATGATGTTCATTTTCTGCTCAACGTTAATTAGCAGAGTCGGTTCGAAGAAGAAGCCGGTGCTGCCCGCGCGCTTGCCGCCGGTAACCACTTTCGCCCCGGCGGCAACCGCATCCGCCACCTTCTGCTCAACGCGCTGCAGCGCCGCAGCGGTGATCAGCGGCCCCATATCCAGCCCTTTCTGCGTAGCCGGGTCGCCGAAGGTAACCTGCTTAAATGCAGCGCTCAGGCGCTCCACCACCTGGTCGTAAACCCCTGCCTGCACGTAGAGGCGCTCCGCGCAGTTACACACCTGCCCGCTGTTGATCATGCGCGAGGCGACAATCGCTTTCACCGCTAAATCGAGGTCGGCATCATTCATCACGATAGCCGGGGCTTTGCCACCCAGCTCCAGTGACACTTTGGTGACGTTTTTCGCCGCTGCCTGCATCGTGGCAATCCCGGCGCCGACGCTGCCGGTCAGGCTCACCATGCCCACTTTCGGGTTGGCGGCCAGCTCCTGGCCAATCACCGGGCCATAGCCGGTGACCAGATTAAACACGCCCGCAGGCAGGCCGATCTGATGCACGATTTGGGCAAAGATAATCGCATTGTTTGGCGTCAGCTCGCTCGGTTTCACCACAATGGTGTTGCCGGTCAGCAGTGCCGGGGCGGCTTTACGCGCAATCAGAAAGAACGGGAAGTTCCACGGCAGGATCCCGGTGGTCACGCCAATGGCTTTCTTGAACACCAGAATGTTCTCCTGCGCGCGGTCGCTCTGCACAATTTCGCCCTCATAGCGGCGCGCCCACTCGGCCATATAGTCGAGGTAGTCTGCGGTGAACAGTACCTCGGTTTCTGCCAGCTCCTGAGTTTTGCCGCCCTCGGCCACTATCGTCGCGGTTAACTCTGCCGCCCGGCTGCGCACGCCGGCCGCTATCTTATGCAGCCAGGCCCCACGCTCCACCGCGGGTAAGGCTTCCCAGCCCGGCTGCGCGGCCTCTGCCGCATCAATCGCGCGCTGCGCGTCTTCCACGCTGCCTTCAGGAATACGCGACAGCAGCGCCTCAGTTGCCGGATTGATCACGTCGATCCAGCGGTCAGCGCGATTCTCGACAAACTCACCGTTGATATACATTTGTTGCTGTTCAGGCTTCATGGACGCTTCTCCGTGACACATTTGATAGGGGATTGTTAACTAACAGCGTGTTTGCTGTTACAGGCCTTTGACGGTGCATCAGCGCGCGTTGAATCACCTTGATCTGATTGCCACCCATGAGAGCAGGCTGGCAAAAATCGCAAGAAGCCTCTGCTGGCGCTGGCATTTTCGCGATTTAGTGAAGAATATGAGTGGTTTAGTAAAGACCAGTCTTTTCACCCTGTGGGATCGTCGAGATGTATGATTTGTGATCCTACAAAGGCAAAGGCGCTGAATTTTGCCAGATTGCTGCCAGGCCCGGCAGCCAGCGTAAGGTTGAACCGGATGGCTTGTCCGTAGACTCAAACCACACAGGGCAAAAAACAACCAAGGTAAATAACAATGAGTGAAGCCATCCTCTCAGGCATTCTCTGGCATCTGGTCGGTGCCGCCAGCGCCGCCTGCTTCTATGCTCCGTTTAAAAAAGTGCGTAACTGGTCATGGGAAACCATGTGGTCGGTCGGCGGCATAATGTCGTGGATTGTGCTGCCGTGGGCGGTAAGCGCGGTGCTGCTGCCGCATTTCTGGGCTTACTACAGTTCATTTTCGCTCTCCCAGCTGCTGCCGGTGTTCCTGTTCGGCGCGATGTGGGGCGTGGGCAACATTAACTATGGCCTGACAATGCGCTACCTCGGGATGTCGATGGGTATTGGCATCGCAATCGGCATTACGCTGGTGGTCGGTACGCTGATGACGCCGCTGATCCAGGGGCGTTTTGTTGAGCTGTTCAGCTCCGCCGGTGGCCGGATGACGCTGCTGGGCGTGCTGGTAGCCTTGATTGGCGTGGCTATCGTTTCACGTGCGGGTCTGTTAAAAGAGCGCGCAATGGGCATTACCGCCGAAGAGTTCAACCTGAAGAAAGGGCTGGTGCTGGCGGTGATGTGCGGCATCTTCTCCGCCGGCATGTCGTTTGCGATGGACGCCGCCAAACCGATGCATGAAGCCGCCGCTGCGCTGGGCATCGACCCGCTATACGTGGCGCTGCCCAGCTATGTGGTGATAATGGGGGGCGGGGCGCTGGTTAACCTTGGCTTCTGCTTCTTCCGCCTGGCGACAAAGTCGAACCTGTCGGTAAAAGCGGACTTCTCGGTGGTCAAACCGATGCTGATTGCCAATATTGGTCTCTCGCTGCTGGGCGGCACCATGTGGTATCTGCAGTTCTTCTTCTATGCCTGGGGCCATGCGCGCATTCCGGCACAGTACGACTTTATCAGCTGGATGCTGCACATGAGCTTCTACGTGCTGTGCGGCGGCCTGGTCGGCCTGATATTGAAAGAGTGGAATAACGTAGGGCGCACGCCGGTGCGCGTACTCAGCGTCGGTTGCTTTGTGATTATCCTCGCGGCAAATATCGTGGGGATGGGGATGGTGTCGTAGCACCTCTGCGCAGGGTAAAAGGGCTGACCCGTGGTCAGCCCTTTATGCTTTCACCGTCGGGGCAGCAATCGGGCCGCGAGGAATAAAGCGCTGGCGCCACGCGCTGGGCGTCAGCCCGGTATCGCGGGTAAACACCACGGAAAAATAGTTGCTGTCATCAAAACCGCAGCGGGCGGCCACTTCACCGATCAGGCACTCGCTGGTACGCAGCAGATACTTGGCACGGCACAGCTGGAGCTGGCGCACGTAGTGGCTAATGGTCATGCCGGTCTGCTGGCGAAACAGCTGCTTCAGCGCCCGTTCAGACAGCTGGTGTTGATGGCAGAACAGCGCCAGATCGAAGGAGGTGGCAATCTGCCCCTGAATAGCGGCCATCAGCAGGTCGAGCTGCTCCCCTTCAGGCTGCTGATAAGCGCGATCCGAGGCGTAGCGGTGGCGTTGCAGGATCAGCGCCAGCTGCAGGAACAGCGCTTCGGTTAGCTGGCGTGACAGCAGGTCGCTTTTGCGGCTCTCCTGCTCCAGCTGCTGGATCACCCCGCGCGCCAGCGCCATGCCGCGCGTGGTTAAGCGCCACGATCCCGCATCCTGCGAGGGCAGCAGCTGTTGCCAGTCCAGCGCCAGCTGAAAACGTTCCGGGCAGTAGATAATGTTGTCGAGCGCCAGATCGTGTACCGACTCATAGCTGTGACAGTCGTCGGCGCTGACGTAAAAGATATCACCGCAGGTCACCAGCCACGGCCGGTCATTCATCACGTGCAGGCCGTTGCCGCGCCACACCAGCACGATCTCATTGAACTCGTGAACGTGCGGCGGGAAGGAGGGTTGCGAGCTGCGCTCGGCCACCGCCACGGGCATCTGTTCAGACGGAAAATAGTCAGCTTTTGCCAGGCGCAGGGGAGCGGTCACGGTTCACCTCATCAGTTATTTTGTCGCAGTGTACGCGGCGAGCAGCCAAATTCCCGCTTGAACAGGGTGGAAAAGTGATTGCTGTCACCAAATCCGCACTGAAAAGCGATATCCGTCACGCGCATTTCGCTGTGGCGCAGCAGATGACGCGCCTCCAGCAGGCGCAGGCGGTTGAGATAGCGCTGCGGCGTGCTGCCGGTTTGCTGTTTCAGCTGGCGGTGCAGAGTGCGCAGCGATAAGGAGAAGCGGTCGGCTAAACCTTCCCAGTCAACATCTTCGCTATAGTGGTCGGCCAGCCAGTCGAGCAGGGCGCGCAGACGGCTGTCCTGATCGTCACTCTGCGCCGCGCTGCCCCCCTGGCGCAGCAGCACCAGCAGCTGCATAAAGTGCATCTCCTGCTCCGCCTGGCTTGCCAGAGAATCGTTGGCGGGGCGCTGCTCCAGCTGGCCGATAAGCTGCCGCGCCTGCGCCAGCACTTTATTACCGATGCGCCAGTGCGACGGATAGTGGCCATCCTGCTCCTGCGGCAGCAGATGCTGTAAGCCGGAGAGAAAACGGAATGACTCCGGCCCGCGGTACAGCACGTTGGTCAGGCAGAGATTATCGGTCTGCTCATACATATGGCGGTCGTGATCGCGGACGAAGCAGACACAGCCACTGCACAGCGGCTGCGACTGGCCGTTAAATACGTGGATACCGGAACCCTGTTCAACAATCACGATCTCATGAAAATCGTCATGATAATGCTCGGGGAAGGCGCCCTGCGGCGCACGCGGTTCGATTGCTACCGGGCAATGCCCGCCTGAGAAGAAATCAACGCTGTGTAACACGGTCATGATAACCCCACTCTTCATTTACATATTGGTAACAGAGTCTACCCAGCGTCGCGCTGTGCCACCTTGAATTTTCGACAGCGGAATATCACTACCCCGGTGATTTTTTTAAGAAACGGGCGACTAACGGTGAGATTTGCGGGCAGGGTCACATCGCGTAAATAAACCCGCAAGCTACCGAACTGTGAGCTGCTTCACGTTCATCTTTGCCTTGCTGCCAGCGCGCTAATTTCGCTGGCAGTGGCGAGAAGGTAGCGGAATCCGGCTCTTTTAAACTGGTGACATTGAATCATCAGGAAGCTATTTCATGAGCCAACGTCATTATGTCGCCGTCGATCTCGGTGCCTCCAGCGGCCGCGTGATGCTGGCCAGCCATCATCCGCACAGCGGGGCGATAACGCTGGAAGAAGTCAGCCGCTGCGTGAATCAACTGGTGACGATTAACCATCGTCAGTGCTGGGATCTCGACGCGCTGGAAGCCTTTATTATTGCCGCCTTAGAGAAGATCGATCGGCGCGGCATCGTGCCGCAGAGCATCGGTATCGACACCTGGGGCGTGGACTACGTGCTGCTGAATGCGCAGGGCGAGCGCGTCGGGTTGCCGGTGGCCTATCGTGACCATCGCACCGACGGCGTGATGGCTGCCGCCTGCCGTGAGCTGGGGCGCGAGGGGATTTATCAGCGTACCGGCATCCAGTTTTTACCCTTTAATACCCTCTACCAGCTGCGCGCTCTGTGCCGCGACAATCAGCCCGAACTGGACCAGGTGGCCCATGCGCTGCTGATCCCGGACTATCTGCACTATCGGCTGACCGGGGGGCTGAACTGGGAGTACACCAACGCCACCACCACCCAGCTGCTCAATATTGCCAGCGGTGAGTGGGATAGCGAACTGCTGCGCTGGAGCGGTGCAGATCCTGCCTGGTTTGGCGCTCCGTCGCAGCCGGGTAAGCAGGTCGGCTGCTGGACAGCGCCTTCGGGGCAGTCGATTGCGGTGGTGGCCGTCGCCACCCACGATACCGCCAGCGCAGTGCTGGCCACGCCACTTCACGGCGATAACGCCGCCTACCTCAGTTCCGGCACCTGGTCGCTGATGGGCTTTGAGAGCCGCCAGCCGTTTACCAGCAGTGCGGCGCAGCAGGCCAACATCACCAATGAAGGTGGGGCCGAGGGGCGTTTTCGCGTGCTGAAAAACATCATGGGCTTATGGCTGCTGCAGCGCGTGTGCGATGAGCTGGCGATTCAGGATCTCTGTCAGCTGATTGCCGACGCGCAGCAGCAGAGGGCGGCGGCGTGGCTGATCAATCCCAACGACGAGCGCTTTATTAATCCCGCCAGCATGGTGCGCGAAATTCAGGACGCCTGCGCTGAACAGAATGCCCCGGTGCCCAGCAGCCCGGCCGAGCTGGCGCGCTGCATCTTTGACAGCCTGGCGCTCTACTACCGCCAGGTGCTGCAGGAGCTGGAGCAGCTGCGCGGTAAGCCCTTCAGCCAGCTGCATATTGTTGGCGGCGGCTGCCAGAACCAGTTTTTAAACCAGCTGTGCGCCGATGCCTGCGGTATTCCGGTGTATGCCGGACCGGTGGAAGCCTCCACGCTCGGCAATATCGGCTGCCAGCTGATCGCCGCTGGCGCGGTAAAAGATGTGACCCAGTTCCGCCAGCAGATCGCCCAGCACTTCCCACTTATCCGTTTTGACTCTCACGGCAGTGACGCGTTTCGCCGCAGTCTGGCGCGCTTTCAGTCACTGACCCAAACAGCGAAGGAGCTTTGTATATGACTCAGGCTATCGAACAGGCATATGCCCTGGCAAAACAGCGTTTTGCCGATATCGGCGTCGATGTGGAAGCCGCACTGAAGCAGCTGGATCAGCTGCCGGTTTCCATGCACTGCTGGCAGGGGGATGACGTGCGCGGCTTCGAAAACCCGCAGGGCGCGTTGACCGGCGGTATCCAGGCAACCGGTAACTATCCGGGACGTGCGCGCAATGTCGAAGAGCTGCGTTCGGACCTCGATCGGGCGATGGCGCTGATCCCTGGCCCGAAACGCCTCAACCTGCATGCTATTTATCTGGAAAGTGAGCAGCCGGTGGCACGCAATGAAATTAAGCCGCAGCACTTTGCCGGCTGGGTCGACTGGGCGAAGCAGCGCGGTTTAGGGCTGGATTTTAACCCGAGCTGCTTCTCGCACGAGCTGAGCGCCGAGGGGTTTACCCTGGCCCACGGTAACGCGGAGATCCGCCAGTTCTGGATCGAACACTGCCAGGCCAGCCGCAAAGTCTCGGCCTATTTCGGTGCGCAGCTGGGCACGCCGTCGGTGATGAACATCTGGGTGCCGGACGGCATGAAAGATCTCACCGTGGACCGCCTGGCACCGCGCCAGCGCCTGATGAATTCGCTGGATGCCATCATCAGCGAGAAGCTCGACCCGGCGCACCATATTGACGCTGTGGAAAGCAAGCTGTTCGGCATCGGGGCGGAGAGCTACACCGTCGGTTCCAACGAATTCTGCCTCGGCTATGCCGCCAGCCGCCAGACCGCGCTGACGCTCGACGCCGGGCACTTCCATCCGACCGAAGTGATCTCCGACAAAATTTCTACCGCCATGCTGTACGTGCCGCGCCTGCTGCTGCACGTCAGCCGCCCGGTGCGCTGGGACAGCGACCATGTGGTACTGCTGGATGATGAAACTCAGGCAATCGCCAGCGAAATCGTGCGTCAGCAGCTGTTCGATAAGGTGCATATCGGCCTCGACTTCTTTGATGCTTCCATCAACCGTATTGCCGCCTGGGTCATCGGCACGCGTAATGCGAAAAAAGCGCTGCTGCGTGCGCTACTGGAGCCGGTAGAAACGCTGAAAAAGCTGGAAAACAGCGGGGACTACACGGCACGACTGGCGCTGCTGGAGGAGCAGAAATCCCTGCCGTGGCAGGCGGTATGGGAAGCGTGGTGCCTGCGTCACGATGTGCCCGCCGGGGCCAGCTGGTTAGGCGATGTGCGCCATTACGAACAACAGATTCTCAGCCAACGTTAAGGGTAAACAGATGCAACAGATTCTCAACTCCTGGTTTGTCCAGGGCATGGTGAAAGCCACCACCGATATGTGGCTGAAGGGCTGGGATGAACGCAACGGCGGCAACGTGTCGCTGCGCCTGCTGGATGAAGAAGTGCAGCCCTTTGCCGCTGATTTTTACCGCGAGCCACGTACCCTGGAACTGAGCCAGCCCGCGCCTCAGCTGGCGAATGACTGGTTCCTCGTCACCGGCTCCGGCAAGTTTTTCCGCAATGTGCAGCTCGACCCGGCAGACTGCCTGGTGCTGCTGCGCGTCAGCGCAGACGGTCGGGCCTTTACCATTCACTGGGGCCTGAGCAACGGTGGCGTGCCGACCTCTGAGCTGGCTTCCCACTTCCAGTCGCACAGCGTGCGCAAAACCGTCACTCACGGCGCCGACCGCGTGATAATGCACTGTCACGCTACTCACTTTATGGCGCTGAGCTACGTCGTCGATCTCGACTCCGCCAGCTTTACCCGCCTGCTGTGGGAAGGCAGTACCGAATGTCTGGTGGTGTTCCCGGACGGCGTCGGCATTGTGCCGTGGATGGTGCCGGGCACCGACGGTATCGGCACGGCTACCGCCAAAAAGATGGAGTCACATACGCTGGTGATGTGGCCTTTCCACGGCATTTTCGGCGCGGGGCCAACCCTTGATGAGACCTTTGGCCTGATCGATACCGCCGAGAAGTCATCCGAAGTGGTGGTTAAAGTGCTGTCGATGGGCGGGATGAAGCAGAGTATTACCACTGAAGAACTGGTGGCACTGGGCGAACGCTTTGGTGTGAAACCCTGGCGCGCAGCGCTGGAAGCGAAGCATAACCATGTTGCGTAAAGCCTTTGTCATGCAGGTACACCCGGATAAGCACCGGGAGTATCAGCAGCGGCATAACCCCATCTGGCCAGAGCTGGCGCAGACGTTGAAGGCGCACGGGGCGCATCACTACAGTATTTTTCTGGATGCACCGCGCAACCTGCTGTTTGCCACGGTGGAGATAGAGTCGGAGGAGCGCTGGAACGCGGTGGCACAAACAGAGGTGTGCCAGCGCTGGTGGCAGTCGATGAGTGAACTGATGCCGTCCAATGCCGACCACAGCCCCGTCAGTGCAGAGTTGCTATCCGTGTTTTATCTGGCGTAAAAAAAGGGTCAGGCATGCCTGACCCCTACGATTTATTAGCAGGCTGTGCCTGCACACACAATATATTGACGAGTTGCGTAGGGGCGAGGCATGCCTCGCCCGGCTTTTCCCGGCTTTACCCATTCAACCGCAGCTGCGGATAACGCTTCATACTCCACGCACACCACAGCAGTGATACCAGGCCAATCGCGCCACCCACATAGCCTACGCTGGCCATATTCAGATGCAGACTCACCTGGTTACCCAGCAGCGCACCGCCGCCGATACCGATATTGTAAATCCCTGACAGCAGCGACATCGCCACGTCGGTGGCATCCGGTGCCAGCGCCAGCACGCGTACCTGCACCGCCAGCCCGATAATCATCATCGCCATGCCCCAGATAATACACAGGGTGGAGATCGCCAGCATATGCGTCGCCGCAAGGTAGAGCGACAGCATGCACAGCGTAATTAACGCGATGGCACCCAGCAGGAAAGTCGCCGGATATTTATTGCCAAACATGCTGAACAGCACGCTGCCGACAATGCCCGCCGCGCCAAAAATCAGCAGCAGGAAGGTGGTAAACCCGGCGCTCAGCGCGGCGACGCCCTGAATAAACGGTTCGATATAGCTGTAAGCGGTGTAGTGCGCCGTCACCGTGACCGCAATCAGGATATACAGCGAAACCAGCGCCGGGCGGCGGAACAGCATCGGCACGCTTTTCAGCGACCCGGTATGTTCACTTGGCAGCTTAGGCAGCAGCTTCATCAGTAGCAGCATGGTGACCAGCGCTACCGCACCAATCACCGCAAAGGTAATGCGCCAGCCCAGCAGCTGACCAATCATGCGGCCAATGGGCAGGCCGAGCACCATCGCCAGCGCGGTGCCGGTTGCCAGCATGCTCAGCGCCTGAGTTTTCTTGCCCGGCGGCGCCACGCGGATCGCCAGCGACGCGGTGATCGACCAGAAAATGGCGTGCGAGAAGGCGATGCCGATACGTGAGATCACCAGCGTATTGAAATCCCAGGCAATGGCAGAGAGCCCGTGGCTGGCAACAAATAGCACAAAAATCACAATCAACAGCAGGCGGCGCTCGACATTACGCGTCAGCAGCATCATTGGCAGCGACATCAGGGCGACTACCCAGGCGTAGATGGTCAGCATCAGCCCGACCTGCGCCGTTTGCATAGAAAAACTGGCGCCAATGTCCGACAGCAGCCCCACCGGCACAAATTCAGTAGTGTTAAAAATAAACGCAGCAATGGCGAGCATCACCACGCGCAGCCATGCGGTCTTGCGGGAAACAGTAGTTGATTGCATTGAGATTAACGCTGTGGTTGAGGAAAGATTACCCGTTACGCCGGGCCACAGAACAAGTCGGGATATTGTCTTTTATTTAGTCGTCAGATGAAATAGAAAATTCAAAATAATTGTAAAGCAGATTTTTCGAACAATGTGATCCAGAAGCAATTTTTTTTCGCATGCGGATATTTGACCTGCGTGCCGTCAGGCGGCAAAATCGCGCGATAATTCAGCCCGTAATGGCGACAGCAGGGGAAGGGCAGTGGAAAGCGTTCTGAATAATGAGTTACTGGCAGACATTGTGCAGCAGGTGCGGCCGTTAATTGGCCAGGGCAAGGTCGCCAGCTATATTCCGGCACTGGCAGAGGTGCCCGCCGACCGGCTTGGCATTGCCGTCTGCATGCTGGACGGCACGGTTTATCAGGCCGGTGACGCGCAGGAGCGTTTCTCCATCCAGTCGATCTCTAAAGTTCTGTCGCTGACGCTGGCCCTGACGCGCTATCAGGACAGCGAAATCTGGCAGCGCGTGGGCAAAGAACCCTCCGGCCAGCCGTTTAATTCGCTGCTGCAGCTGGAGCTGGAGCAGGGCAAACCGCGCAACCCGTTTATCAATGCCGGGGCGTTGGTGGTGTGCGATATGCTGGAAACGCGCCTGACCGCCCCGCGTCAGCGCATGCTGGAAGTGGTGCGCAGCCTGACGCAGGAAGCGGAAATCAGCTATGACCGCCATGTGGCACGCTCTGAATATGAGCATTCGGCGCGCAACGCGGCCATCGCCTGGCTGATGAAGTCGTTTAATAATTTTGCCAACGACGTACCCACCGTGCTGCAAACCTATTTCCACTACTGCTCCATGACCCTGAGCTGCGTTGAGCTGGCGCGCTGCTTCCTCTATCTGGCCAATCACGGGCGCGGATTGGGGCAGGGGGAAGCGCTGCTCACGCCGAAACAGACCCGCCAGATAAATGCGCTGATGGTGACCAGCGGGATGTATGACGGAGCGGGGGAGTTTGCCTGGCGCGTCGGAATGCCGGGGAAATCGGGCGTCGGCGGTGGGATTATCGCGATAGTGCCGGGCGAAATGAGCATCGCCGTCTGGTCGCCAGAGCTGGACAGCCAGGGCAACTCGCTGGCCGGTACGGCGATGCTGGAATTACTCTCCGAGCGCATCGGTCGCTCAATTTTCTGACTTTCAGTCACACGGCAGGTCAGTTTACTGGCCTGCCAGAACGCCCCATCAATCAATCACCGCAACTAATTATTGATCCACGTCAATCCCCGTCAGTGGACTGCCTGGTAATATTTCGCGTAGAAAATTAAATTTACATTTCACGCATTGATACCTAACCCACCGAGGGTAAATCATGACTATTCAGGCAAAACAGTTAACCCTTAACCATCAGCTGCGTCAGTTTGGCGGGTTGGTCAAACTGGCAATGATCCGCACATCTCCACAACTTATTGAAGTCTGGACCATGAGCGGCAACCGCCTGCGCTTTACACCCACTCAGCGCGTCGAGGCCCAGGTCATCCTATGCTAAACGTTCGCCTGCTGTTGATCGCCACGCTGGTGATGCTGTTAGTGACGGTGTTTTGCGTGCTTAGCCAGCCGTCGGTGACGGTGCATCTTCGCCAGGATATTCGGAAACTGTTGTAAAGATGATGGGTCAGGCGCGCCTGACCCTTTAGCGCGGGCAAATTACCCCGCCTGAACCGCCATCCTGCGCCGGGACATCAGCGCCCGCACCACCAGAGCCAGCATAATCAGCCACTCGGCAACCAGCGCAGCCAGTACCGCATGCTGATAGTTGCCGTGAGGTTGCAGCACCTGGCTGAACACCGTTCCCAGTACCATCGGACCCAGGCCGAATGCCGCCTGCTGTACCGTGGAGAGCATCGCACTGCCTGAGCCAGCGTGGTCTTTCGGCACTTCCGCCAGACCAATACGGAAAAAGCAGCTGACGATAAACGACTGCCCCAAGCCAATCAGCGCCTTAGCCGGCGCCAGGCTCAATATGCCCATCTGCTGCCAGCTGCTGTTGAAGGTGATCATCAGCCCGATCAGCCCGGCCATCTGGATCGCGCAGCCGGTCAGCAGCGTCGGCAGTTTACCTATGCGTTCCACCACGCGGGCGGACAGCAGCGAGCCGATAAAGTAGGCCACGCCCAGCGCAATAAAAGCATTGCCCGACTGGAAGGCGCTCATGCCGAGGCCCGACTGCAGCGTCAGCGCCACGACAAACATAAAGCCACTCCAGCAGGAGAAGAACAGCACGGCGATCGACAGACCGAAGCGCACGCCGTGCAGCTGCATCAGCGAGGGCGGTAACAGAGGGGCACCGCCCTGTTGCTCGATGCGTTTTTCCACCTGCCACAGGCGCTTAAGCAGCAGTGGAAAGGCGGCGAGCAGGGCGATGCACGGCCACGACCAGTGGAACAGCGGCCCTAACGCCAGTGCAACCAGCAGGCAGCCAATGGCTCCGGCGAGATAAAAGGTTCCTGCCCAGTCGATGGGGACGCGCTGCTGCTTTTTCGTTTCCGGAATGGTGCGCGGCGCCAGCAGCAGGACCAGCAGGCAGAGCGGGATATTAATCAGGAACACGCTGCGCCAGCCGTAGCCGCCGGGATTAGCATTAATCAGGAAACCGCCCAGTACCTGGCCGATAATAAACGCCATTCCACCGATACCACCGTACAGGCCCAGCGCCCGCGAATGTTCACGACCATGCAGCGAGACATGCAGCGTGGCGAGGATCTGTGGCACCACCAGCGCCGCGCCAACGCCCTGTAAGGCACGCGCCAGCAGCAGCGTCCAGACGCCGGGGGTGATACCGCACAGCAGGGAGGCGATGCCAAACAGCAGCACGCCGATGCTGAAAATGCGGCGGCGGCCGAAGTTATCCCCCAGGCGGCTGCCCATCGCCAGGCTGACGGCGAAGGCGATACCGTAAATGGCGACAATCAGCTCCAGCTGGATCGGGGTTGCATGTAAGGTGGCGGACATGGCATCCAAAGCCACATTCACGATAGAAAAATCAATCATCGGCAACAGCTGACCTGCTAACAGCACTGTCAGACCGCTGCGGCCGAGAGTGGTGCAATCATAACCGCTTTTCATGGTGTGTAACCCTTGTGTTTAACCGTAACCGGGCATAGCATCAGTGAAATACGAAACGGGTACCAGTTCTTGATTATACTGGTACCCGCACTACCTGCCTGACTGGAGTCACCCCCGATGAGCGAGACGCCGCTGCCGCTGAGCATCAGCGAAAAAAACCGCCAGCTGCTGGCGACATTTTTACGCAGCCGCCGTGAGAGCATTGATCCGTCGCGACTGGGCCTGCCGCATCACCGCTCGCGGCGCACGCCGGGTTTGCGGCGGGAAGAGGTGGCTCAGCTGGCGGATGTTGGCGTGACCTGGTACACCTGGCTGGAGCAGGGGCGCGAGATTAAAGCGTCGCCAAAAACGCTGGCTTCGATTGCGACAGCGTTACAGTGTAACGAAGCGGAAACGCAGCACCTGTTTCGGCTTGCGGGCCATCCCACCCCGGTGATGGCAGCGGCCAAAGCCTGTGCCAAAGTGTCGGCGCACGGGCAGATCCTGCTCGACAGCCTTAACCCGCTGCCGGCTATTATCCAGACGCCGCGCTTCGACATTCTCGGATACAACCCGGCGTGGTGCCGCCTGATGAATGTCGACCTGGAGACTATTCCCCCGGAGGATCGCAACTGTATTCTGCTGGCATTCACCCATCCGCAGTGGCGGCAGGCGGTGGCCGATCAGGAACAGCTGATGCCGCATATGGTGGCGCTGTTTCGCACCCAGATGGGAGAGCATCTTGACGATCCGCGCTGGCAGGAGCTGCTGGAACGATTATTGTCGGAGTCAGATGAGTTTCGCGCCATGTGGCAGCGTTACGAGATCCGCGCCATCGACAACCACGTTAAACGCTTCTATCACCCTGAAGTCGGCATCATCACCCTGCGCCAGAATAACTGGTGGTCCGCACCGCGCAACGGGGATCGCCTGCTGGTGTATATCCCTGATGATGAACAGAGCGCTGCGGCCCTAAAGCGCATTACCGATTGAACTTGTCGGGCTCAGGCGTGCCTGAATCTATCTGAATCGTTAAAAAACAAGGGATCACGCTATGAATCAACTGCCAACGGTTGCGGTACTCGGTCTGGGTGCCATGGGCCATGCCTTCGCTGCCAACCTGTTAAAAAATTCTTTCAGCGTCAGTGCCTGGAACCGCACGCGCTCGCGCGGAGAAGATCTCGAGTCCGCCGGGCTAACACTGTGCGACAGCCCGCAGGAAGCGGTGGCCAATGCGGACGTGGTGCTGGTGATGCTGGCCGACGGCGCCACTACGCTGGCGGCCTGCGAACTTATCCTGCCGGCGCTGAAAAATGGTGCGGTGCTGTGTCAGATGGGCACTATCGGCATTGAGGCCACGGAACAGCTGCTGCAAAACATCCAGGCGCAGCGTCCGGATGTGGTCCCGGTCGATGCCCCGGTTTCCGGGACTAAAGCTCCGGCTGAGCAGGGACAGATTCTGGTGCTCGCCAGCGGCGATCGTGGGCGTGCTGCCGCAGTTGAACCGGTGTTTGCTGCAATTTCGAAAGGGGCGAAATGGCTGGGTGAAGCAGGAGCCGGTTCCAGAATGAAGCTGGTGGCTAACGCCTGGCTGGTGTCTATGGTGCAGGGGCTGGCAGAAAGTACGCGTCTGGCCGAGCAGTTAGGTTTCTCGCCGGACGATTTCTGGCAGGTGCTGGATGGCGGCCCGCTGGCTGCGCCCTACGTTAAGGGCAAGCTGGCGATGATTGCAGAAGGGGAGTACCCGGCGCAAATGCAGCTGACGTGGGCATTAAAGGATGCTCGCCTGGCGCTTGATGCTGCTGGAAACCAGCCGCTGCCGGGCCTCAAGGCGATTGCCACCCAGTGGCAGGGCGCGGTGGATGCCGGTTACGGGGATAAAGACCTGTCGGTGGTGTATCGCTATTTGCAGGACGGCGCTAAGAAAGCCTGAGCAGACTTAAGGCACTTGCGGGTGCCTGTTAATAAAGCCCCGTAAATCATCATGATATCGCCAATAGCCCATATCGCTTAGTGGGTGGCTTCAAAAATGCAACAATGTTTGTTATATTATCGAAATAATGTTTTTATATTTGACTGATTTTTAATGCTTTTATTACCGTTATTCATCCGCAGATGAACAGCAAAAAGCAAGGATCACATCATGCTTGATATTCGTTTTCCTACCGCCCTGCAGATGGTGTTATGCATTGCTAAGGCGGATCGCGAAGGGCTTCGCTGCACCAGCAAAATTCTGGCTGATGGTCTTAAGGCCAACCCGAGTTTTGTGCGCAAAATGATGGTGCCGCTGACCCGCGACGGTATTATTGTCTCTACGCTGGGGCGCTGTGGCACCACGCGCCTGGGCCGCCCGGCAGAAGAGATCACCCTGTGTGATATCTACACTTCGGTGATTGAAGATAAGCCGCTGATGGCGGGGCGCCCGGAAGTGGAGCCATGCTGTGTGGTGAGCGCCAATGCCTGCTGGTACTTTAAACAGCTGGCGAAAGAGGCTGAACAGGCCTCGCTGGACGTGCTGGCTAAACGCACCGTAGCCGATGCTCTGCATGACATTCTGCAACGCAGCGAAGTGAGCGAACCAGAACCGCAGCGCTGCGCCTCCTGATTTAACTCCCTGACTCATCCTTCCCGAATCCCGTTGGGGTGACCCGTTTGCTGGTCGCCCCTGAGTTCTGCCAGATCGCACTTATTCCTAAATTTAATGCAACAATAAAACTTGCATTATAGCCGTTCCTGTCTTAACTTTATTAAGTGCATTCGTCAAAGTTACCTTTTACACCTGGCAGTGAGACAGGTCAAGGCAACGCAAAGGTCGATAAAAAAAACCGCGTCAAAAAACAGAATCAGGGGAACACCGATGAGCCATGATGATTTTATTAGCGATCTGGTTAAGTGGATCGACACTCACATTGAAGGGAAGATGGATTTAGACACCGTGGCCACGCGCGCCGGCTACTCGAAATGGCACCTGCAGCGCATGTTCAAACAGCATACTGGCTATGCCCTTGGTGAATATATCCGTGAACGCCGTCTGAAAAAATCCGCTGAACGCCTCGCACGGGGCGGTGAGCCGATTCTGGATGTGGCGATCAGTTTTGGTTTTGACTCCCAGCAGTCCTTTAACCGCAGCTTCAAGCGCCAGTTCGGCCAGTCGCCGGGTGCATGGCGCCGCCAGGTGCAGATTGCTGCACATGCCTGACAGATTGGGCCGATGGTAAGAAGGTCGGCCCTGTTATCTCTACCATTTCACCGCGCCACGCTGCCATGCCAGCGCACGGTCACGGACGGCAAACAGGAGGGTAATCAGCGAAGAAAAAAGCAGCGCCATCACCATCAGCGCGGCGTACATATTGGCGTAAGCTGCCCAGCCCTGCGCCCACTGTAAATACCAGCCCAGCCCGGATTTCACCCCCATCATTTCCGCCGCAACCAGCACAGAAAACGAGGCTCCCAGCCCCATAAACACTTCGACAAAGACGTGCGGCATCGATGCCGGTACCGCTACGCGACAGACCAGAAACAGTGTGCTGGCCCCGAGCGTTCGGACCACGTCGTAACAGCGTGGGTCGACGCTGGCGAAGGGAGAAAATTACGGCGTGAAATCGTCATATCGCTTATCCCTGTTGACTGAGTTATCGCCGCACTATGGCAATATTTATCCCGCGCTGAAAATAACAATCCTGCATTAATAATTGCGGATTATCGTTATTCGCCACGCTGTAAACCTTTGCCAGTATTGATATTTTACCGCCAGGTCAAAATGCGGAATATGTCATCTACAGGCAAAGAGGAGAGAGGATGTCATTAGCGCAACAGAGAGAGACCGCCGCCGGGCTGGCACTGACCATCGAACGCCTTACTCGATCCCGACCGCCGAGAATGAAGAAGCGGCTGAAATCACCGGTGTACATGCCTTCAGCGACATTCTGCCTGAACGCGTCCCGCTGACGCTTGACCGCAGCATCTATAATGAGGCCATCGCCGTAGAAGCCTGGCAGGCGACCTCCGCAGCGCGCGAAGTGGCGTTAAGCGACGGTATTTTGATTGGTGAATCTGCCGGGGCGGTGCTTTTTGCGGCGCGTGAAGTGGCAAAGCGCCCGGAAAATTACGGTAAGCGCATCGTCACCGTACTGGCGGACAGTGGGCTGAACTATCTGAAAGGGCGACTTCGCTCCCATCCCGACGTCGCCGCGCGCTGGTATCAGGATCTGCTGCAACATCAGTCCTAAACCCGCGCTTAGTTCAGCCAAATCCTGGTATGGCATAGTATACTGTCTGAATTCGCTTCATTTTTTTCCTTTAAGACAGGACTTGTCATGGAAATACGGAATGTTAATCGGTCGCAGCTCTGTCAGGCCGCCAGTTATGGCCTGATTTTTATCGCGCTGTTCGCCATCTTCCCCCTGCGTTTACTGCCCTGTTTTCTCGCCGGGTTTATCGTCTATGAAACTATCCTGGCCCTGACTCCGCTGGTTGAGCGGCTGGTGAAAGGGCAGATAGCCCGCTGGATCAGCATCCTGTTCCTCAGCGTGGTGGTTATCCTCGCGCTGGTGACCGGCATCACCAAACTGATTGGCTTCCTGCTGCACGATTTCCAGAACCCCGCCGCTTTCCACGCTACCGCCACCAAACTGCTTGAAGATGCCCAGCGCACGCTGTCCCCGGTGATTGTGCGCTATCTGCCTTCAGACATCGACGAGTTGCAAAATCAGGTCGTCACCTGGCTGCGTGAGCATCTGGTGGTGGTGCAGACCTTTGGCCGCACGGCGGCGCATACCTTTGCCACCATGCTGATCGGCATGCTGCTGGGGGCGATTATCTCGCTGCGTAACAGTAGCGGCCAGCGCCCGGAAGCGCCGCTGAAGCAGGCGATGCTTGACCGCCTGACTACGCTGGCTGCCGCCTTCCACAACGTGGTGTTTGCGCAGATCAAAGTCTCGCTGGTGAATACCGTGCTGACCTGCGGTTTCCTGTTTGGCATCCTGCCGCTGTTCGGGCTGCATTTCCCGTTTGCCAAAACCGTGGTAGTGCTGACCTTTATCGCCGGGCTGCTGCCGATTATTGGTAACCTGATTTCCAATACGGTGATTGTGCTGATCGGTCTCTCGATTTCGCTGGAAGCGGCGCTGATCGCCCTGATTTACCTGATCCTGATCCACAAGCTGGAATACTTCATTAATGCGCGCATCTTTGGCAGCCGCATCAGCGCCAAGACCTGGGAGATCCTGCTGGCGATGCTGGTGTTTGAATCCGCTTTTGGGCTGGCTGGCGTGGTGGCTGCGCCGGTTTATTACGCCTATCTGAAAGCTGAACTGCGTATCGCTCATCTGATTTAATCCTGAACCATTTCGGCCGGATGCTTCCGGCCGCGAGACGGAGTTTTCATGCCGCTGATAGCCACGCTGCTGCACCAGATGCTGATTGCCATGCCGCTGTTTGTCCTGATTGCACTGGGTTGGCTGCTGGTGCGCTGGCGTCACTGGCCGGAAAGCATTACCGAAGCAATTAACCGCCTGGTGTTTCGCGTCGCGCTTCCGGCGATGCTGTTCCGCCTGATGTGCGACTTCAGTAAGGACCCGCCGGTTGATGGACGCCTGCTGATTGCCTTTTTCGGCGGCTGCCTGCTGGTGTTCGCACTGGGTAGGGTAGTTGCTTCACGTCTGTTTAAGCTTGATGGTATTGCCGGTTCAGTATTCGCGCTGGGCGGAATTTTTTCCAATAATGTGCTGCTCGGCTTGCCCATTGCCCGCGTCATGCTGGGGGATGCGGCTATCCCATCGGTTGCGCTGGTGCTGGTGTTCAACGGCCTGATCCTGTGGACGCTGGCAACGGTTTCGGTAGAGTGGTTTAAACACGGCGCGCTGAATCTCAAAGGCTTTGGTAATACCGCGAAAAGCGTGCTTAAAAATCCGCTGATTATCGGCATCCTTTCCGGCACCGCGTTTAGCCTGAGCGGGCTGCCGCTGCCGCAAATGGTTGACCAGCCTGTCACCATGCTCGGCCAGATCGCCGTGCCGCTGGCGCTGGTCGCGCTGGGGATGAGCCTGGCCGGCTACCGCATCAAAGAAGGGCTGGCCATCAGCTACGCGCTAAGCACCATCAAGCTGATTGTCCAGCCGCTGGTAGTCTGGGGGCTGGCATGGGCGATCGGGCTGCCGCCGCTGGAGAGCAAAGTGGTGGTGCTCCTGGCTTCGATGTCGGTCGGGGTCAATGTCTACCTGATGTCGCAGCAGTTCAACGCGCTGACCGGCCCGGCGGCTACCAGCATGCTGCTCACCACGCTGTTTTCCGCGCTGACCACGCCGCTGTTTATGCTGTTGATGGAGCTGGCCTATCACGGCAAGGCGTGATGGATGTTACGGAATCGTTAAAATCAGATTGCATTCAAACCGTTCATTTCATTAACCTCCAAATGCGGTTGTGATGTTTCATTTTATCCACCGCAGTCACCTTTGCCTCTGGAGAATGATAATGAAACATTTTAAAAAACTGCTGCTGGTGGCCGCGTTAAGCTGCTCCGCTTCCTCACTGGCCGAAACCATTGGCGTGTCGATGGCCTATTTCGACCAGAACTTCCTTACCATTATCCGCCAGGCGATTGATAAAGAGGCCAAAGAGCGCGACATCAAGGTGCAGTTTGAAGACGCGCGCGGTGATGTCGGGCGCCAGACCGACCAGGTGCAGAGTTTTATCAGCGCCGGGGTGGATGCGATCATTGTTGATCCGGTCAATTCCGCCGGAACTCCCGTTATGACCCGGCTGGTTACCCAGGCTAAAATCCCGCTGGTCTATGTTAACCGTACGCCGGGCGACCCGAAACTGCCACCGGGCGTGGTGTTTGTCGGCTCCGATGAGAAGCAGTCGGGTACTTTGCAGATGGAACAGCTGGCAAAACTCGCCAACTATCAGGGCAAAGTCGGCATCATGATCGGTAACCTGACCGATGCCGGGGCACTTCAGCGCACCAAAGATGTTGAGCAGGTGGTCGCAAAGTACCCGAAAATGAAAGTTGTGCAGAAGCAGACGGCGAACTATTCGCGTAGCGAGGGCATGGACCTGATGCTCAGCTGGCTGAGCAACGGCGAAGAGATTAATATCGTCGCCGCCAACAACGATGAAATGGCGATTGGCGCTGCGATGGCGCTGCAGCAGTCAGGCATTAAACAGAATAAAGTGCTGGTTGGCGGCATTGATGCCACGCCGGATGGTCTTAAAGCGCTGGCCAGCGGCAAGATGCAGGTCACCGTATTTCAGGACGCTGTTGGCCAGGGCAAAGCCTCGGTAGATGTCGCCCAGCGTATGATCAAAGGCGAAAAGCTGGATTCTTACCACTGGATCCCATTCGAGCTGGTGACGCCGGAAAACATGGAGCAGTACGAGAATAAATAGCCATAACGGCAAAATCTGGCGGGAATAGCGCAGCTGCTGGCTTTCCCGCCACGCTTTTCTCTACGCCCCACATCCTGGCTTTGCTAAACTGCGCCCATGAACAAAAAACTTCTTATTGCCGCGATCTTCGCGATTGCCGCCGCGGCGGCCGGGCTGCATCATCCGGCGAAACAGCCGACTTCATCAACACAGTCCACTCCGACTGCGCGTCAGGGTGCCAACGATATCAGTACGCTTACCGCTCAGCAGCGAGTGGCGGACTATCTGCAACAGCACCAGCGGCTGCCGGACTACTACCTGCGCAAAGGTGAGGCGCGTAAACTGGGCTGGGACCCGTCAAAAGGTAACCTGTGCAACGTGCTGCCGGGGCGGGCCATCGGCGGCGATCGCTTCAGCAACCGCGAAGGGGGGCTGCCAGATAAAGCAGGGCGCCGCTGGTTCGAAGCCGACGTCAATTATCAGTGCGGGCGGCGCGGCAGCGATCGCATGCTCTACTCGAGCGATGGCCTGATCTACGTGACGAGCGACCATTACCGCCATTTTCAGCAGGTAAATTAATATGCAACTGGTGAGTTTTGACTTACAGCAGGTGGAAGATCGCGCCGACTTTTATCGCCAGTTCGCCGCCAGATTTGCGTTGAGCGAGTTCGGCAGTAATCTCGATGCCTTATGGGATGTGCTGACCGCTGGCGTGGCGCTGCCGTTGAGGATCACCCTGCGGCATCTGCACAGGCATCCTCAGCATGCGGAACTGCAGGGCATCATTGAGGTGATGCAGGAAGCTGAACAGGAAACGGGCGGCGCATTTAGCGTACGGGTTTATTGAGCTTCTCCGGGTCGACCGAAAAAAAAGGTCGACCCCTACGCGGAATCATTAGCGGCGGATCACGCTCAAAATCTTCGCCAGCCTTTCACGCTCTTCGCCGCTGATTTCGCGCGATGCCGCATACCCGGCATTCTGCACTATCATCTCATTCAGCCCCACCAGCCAGTCGTAGATATAAAACGCGGCGTGGTTATTTGGCTTCAGCGCCAGACGCGTCAGGCGCTGACCGGGCCCCAGATTAACCGTCTGTGCTTCCGGCTTGGCGAAAATCTTCTGCCCGCGATTGATGCGGCTGTCCGGGCGCTGCGCTTCCGGCAACTGCTGGAACCCCAGCCAGGCGACGAAATCACCCAGCACGCTCAGCGCACGCGACACCTGACGATCGGCGATCTGCTCAGCGGGCAGGCCCGCCGCATCGCTGTCGGCCAAAATGCGCAGCAGCGCCGCTTCAATCTCCTGGCGCACGCTGGCGGTGATCAGCTCTTCGGTCAGCATCTCCAGCGTCGGTTTGGTCACGCCAAGTAGCTCCAGCAGCGGGCCGTTATCCGGCAGCAAGCGTAGCTGATTGATCCAGTGGCGATAGACGTTCTGGGCAAATTCGGCTTCCTGATCCACCACCGGCGCGCTGTGATAGCTGGTCTGTACCGCCGTCAGCGGCTCATCGCTCAGCAGATCGATAGTCATACCAATGCCAAACGGATCGTCCTCGGAGATGCTGTACTCGTCTGCGGCAGTTCGCTCACTGCGCTGATACTGGCGCTGCAGGAACAGGTGACGCAGGGTATCGCGCACCGGCACCAGGCGCTCCAGCAGTTCGCCGTGCACGCCGGTGCGGGTCTGAAGCGCTTTCAGCAGCGTTTCGGCGGTGCGCAGGCGCTCGGCCGGATCTTCACCTTCCGCCGCCTGATACCAGCGCCCGAGCAGGTTTTCACTCAGCTCGCGCTGGATCTCGGCGCGGCAGGCGGCAATGCGCTCCAGCTTGCTGTCACGACGCACTTCATTGACCAGGTACCCGGCCATACGCTGCACGCCTTTTTCATCCATCGCCAGCATGGCACCCCAGGCATCGCCCGGATTGCCCACGTAGCGCTGCACCGCCGCATCGTGGTTGTGGCCGTGGGTAATGCGCTGATCAAACGGCGTCATCGCCCAGATCAGCCCAGGCTTGCGGCCGCTGCGCTGCACGCTGGTTTCGCCCTGAGTTTGCTTCACCCAGAAGTCGAGCAGGCGGCCAACGTGGCGCGTTTCATTACGGTGTGCCGACGCGCTGCACACCAGCAGATGAGTGACATCCTGCTGTACCGCCGCACGCTGCAGCAGGAATGGGCGCCGCGCCTGCAGGAAGCTCAGCGCCAGCGCATGCTGATCGTCGTCCGGCAGCACCGGCAGGCTGACAAAACCAGGGTAATCGAGCAGGTCGACTTCGCTAAACAGCTCCTCGCGCGGCGCGCTGTAGAGCGGCAGCAGTACTTCGCGGCTTAGCAGCGTCAGTTCTGCCAGCGCCACGCTGACCGGGGCCAGAGAACGGCCACCGTGGCGCGGTACCACCTGCAGCGTCAAATCGACGGTGGCATTAAACTGGCTGACGCCGGAGCTGTTAAGCAGGCTGTAAGAGGGTTCGTCCAGCACGCTGAGCGGGGCCAGAACGTCGCCCACGCAGGAGAGGTGGTGCAGCACGTGCGCCAGCTGGCGATACAGTGCCGTCAGCTGGCGATCCTCGCCCCACAACAGGGAGAACAGGCGGGCGCGGTCGTCCACGCCGAGGAACGGAGCCAGCTCCACCGCCTGCGGCCAGAAATGGCTCTCCAGCGCGCTGTTGCGCGCCAGGCTGAAATGCAGGGCATCCCACAGTGCCACCATCTGATGACGGTTGATGCCGTCAACCGCTTCCGGCTGGCGGTACATCGCCACGTTCTGCATTTTCTCGCCAAGCTGCGATTCATCAAAGGTGACAGTGTCACCCACGCGCTGCGCATACTGGAGCGCCAGCACCGCAACCAGCTCGCTTTCACTGAGCAGAGTGAGCTGCACCGGCCAGCTGCTGTCGCTACTCTGCTGCTGACCGCTGAAGCGTAATACCAGATTACTGGTGTGCTGCTGCGGGTTAAGCTGGCCGGCATAATCCAGCACGCTATTGCCAAATGCGCACTCCAGGCGGCCCTTGTCGCTGGCGGCCAGGGCGCCAATCAGATAAGACTTGCCCGCCTGCGCCAGACCGCACAGGCCAATTGCCGGGTTGATCGGCGTGTTGCGGGCCAGTACGCTGGCCTTGTTGTGCTGGCGCAGCAGTTTGACCGCCAGGCGATCTGCTTCCATATTCAGGCGCGGCGCCTGCTGGCGGTTATCATCCAGCCACTCCAGCGCCTGCTCAATACCCTGCGTCAGAGCATCACGTTTTTTGTTCGCCTGGGCGGTGAGGATCTTATTTAACGATTTCATTTCTTGTAGACGCTCCCGCTGTCAATCCAGTAATGCGCCATGCCCGATCCGCTGCTGGCAAGGGTGTTGAGGCGCAGACGCAGATGTTCAAGCGGCACCTGGCTGCCGTCATCAAGCGTCGCATCGGCAATATCAAAACGCTCCGGCCCGAACTCGCCAAACGGGCGGCTGACCGCCAGCTTAATGCGCAGCACTTTATCCCCGGCCACGCTGCGCGCCAGCTGCGAATCGACAATCGTCAGGGTATACAGCGGTGACGCAGGCCAGCGGTCATTGTCCAGCTGGCGGAACCCTAAGGTTAACGCGCCGCGCACCTGGAATCGGCTACGCACTTCCAGATTAAAGTTCTGCTGGTCGAGGTCAATATCGCTGTACCAGACGTTATCCGCCGTCAGCGCGCCGGTGCCGTCGAGCATCCCGAGATAGCGAATGGTCGAGTACGGCTGGAAGTCCCCGGCCTTGAACCAGAAGTTCGCCAGGCGCAGGTCCAGCGACAGCAGGCACAGCATCGCGCCGACCGCAGCGGTAGATTTCGGGTTCTCGATTTTTCCCTGCTTGTTGAACGGATACCAGTCATTGGTGTGATAGCCGTCCAGTGAAACAATGCGGCTCACCGGCAGCGGTTGCAGGTGGCGGAACAGCGCCTGCACGCCGGGGAAGCGTGAAGGGCGGCCGGTCAGCAGCAGCACATCGCAGTCGTATACCGCCACCACTTCCGACATTGAACGCAGGCTGTGGGTAATGTTCATGCGCGGCGAGAGGAACTCAGCGTGCAGCTTGCTGAGGCGCACAATCAGCGCCACATCGAGAATATCGAAGGCAGCCGCATCGCCCGGCAGCTCGCGCTGGATCTCGCGGTTAATATAGTCCAGCAGTTTGCTGGTCGGCGCCTGCGCCAGCAGCTCACCAAAGCGGGCGTCAATCTCTGCCGTCAGGTCAAGCGGGTCGAAGGTTTCATAGGCTTCCAGCACCGCCTGGCCCAGCGGAATAAACAGCTGCAGCGTCACCTGCTGGCGCAGGGTTGAGTGCCCGTCAAGGCGGCCTTCATGACCGAACAGGCGCGTCATGACCGCTTCAGGGTTGACCATGCCAGCCTGCTTAAAGGCCGCCTGCAGCGCGGGCAGTACGTACAGCTGAATGACGTCGAGCAGGATATCGTCGCCCGCCAGCTTAAAGCCCTCGCGGAACAGCAGGCGCGGCATAATTTTTACGTTATTACCTACGCCGTCATCGAGGCGATATTGAGTAATTGCCAGGTCGGTGGTGCCGCCGCCAATGTCGATGGAGGCGATGCGCAGCGTCTTGCCCGCCGGTTCATCGGCAGCACGGGCGCGGTCGGGGCGTACCATGCTGGCGAAGAAGGCTTCAGCACGGCCACCAAAGTTGACCTGGGTTTCGTTATAGAGATAAACCATCTGGCCGCAGGTGGCTTCATCCCACTCCATCTGCACCTCCGGCACCGGCACGCTGCTTTTGGCTTTATCCTCGGCGCGGGTGAAATCATCATCCGCCGGGTGCCAGCCCATGGCTTTCCACACCAGCGCAATGGCCTCCAGCATGCGGCGGCGGAAGATCTCACGCTCCGGCTTCGGCATGGCGGAAGGCAGGGTGAGAATGATATTACGCAGCTGGCGCGGGGCGCTGCTGTGCAGCATTTTCTGGCGCTGCATCGGGCTGTTCATCTGCAACAGCGCCTGCGCCAGCAGCTCGGACAGCATCAGGCTCATCACCGAGCTGCGGCTGTAGTGCGGGGAGAACACCGGCAGGCGCTCATCCAGCGGTATGCTGTACAGCGGCTGGCCTTCATCATTAATCAGGTAGGTCAGCGGCAGCGCGGTCGCCAGCGGTTCCTGCTGCTGATTGCCCGGGGTACGGCTGAAGCGCCAGCCCGGCGTGTAGCTCTCTTCATCCCACAGGTAGCGGCGCGGGCTGGAGAGCCCGGTAGCACCTTCGGTGCCGAGGCGCTGCAGCGCCAGATTGCCGGCTTCGCGCCCGACGCGGACGATCGAAGGCCAGGTAAACGCCTCATCGCGGCCGCTTTCCAGCGAGAAATTCTGCTTGCCGAAGCTGGCCTGGGCGAACTCGACGCGGCTTTCAAACAGTTCGTTATACAGCGCATGGGGATGGCTGAGATTACGCATCTGTAGTTCGTAGGTGTGCTTCAGGCCCTGGTGATCGTCAACGTGATCTTCCACCATAATGCCGCAGGTGTGGGAGTTACCGACGTCGAGGATCAGATCCACGGCAATAGCCGGCTCCTGCAGCGTCGCCGCGCTGATTTTCAGCTCCGGCACTGACAGCTGCTCGCCGAGCATATGCAGGATGTTGAGATAGTGCGCCTGGTACTCAAACTCGCGCAGGGCGGCTTTAATATTGACCTGCGGGCGCTGTTCAAGGGTGGAGGCGCTGTCGCTAAATACTTCGCGCAGCCAGCCGTCAATCCAGGTGTGGTCAAGGAACTCGCCCAGCTCGTCGCTGCGGTGGGCCAGCGCGAAATTGACGCCGTTCTTCACATCATTTTCATTCAGCGCCAGCGACTCATCTTCGCCATCGGCCCAGACTTTGGTGTCAAACGCCAGCACGATGCGGTGGGTATGGCCGCTGGCATCCTGTTTATCCAGCGCCACAACCTGGACGCGCGCCCAGTTATCCGGGCCGCCGATAAAGGTGCGCGGTGGGTTGAAGCGGAAGAACGGCAGCGGCAGCCACTGGCCGCACAGCAGGCTGAGCGACTGCGCCAGCGGGAAACTGAACTCCGGCTTGACCACTTCGGCAGGGGTGCCCGCCGCCTGCGGCAGCAGGTACTTGGCGCTGGGCGCGTGATAGTTCAGGCGCAGCAGCGGGCCATTCGCGGTCTGGCGGACAAATTTACCCGGCCAGTCGTTGTTCAGGTCCGGCGTCAGCGCAAAGTCGAGGAACTGGATACCACTGTTCTGGACCAGCGTCATATTGGGTTTAAAATCAGCAATCGTCGCCAGCATCATTATTTACTCTCACGCTTCATGGTCATCGGCAGCACCGTGTCGGCATTGTAGCTGCCGCTGCACTCGGCAGGCCCGCTCAGGCCCTGTTTACACACCAGCTCCGGCATCTGATAGCGCGAACCATCGCTGCATCGCGCTTTCGTGCGGCTGTTAATCACCAGGTTGCCGGAGGACATCAGCCCGGCGAATACCTCCACCTTACAGCTAACGCCGTCGCCCTGGGTGATACGCGCCGTCCCTTTGCCATTTTTCAGCTGATATTTCAGCATCGGCGGGGTGCCGGTCGGCAGATTTTTCTGCACCAGTACGCGCCAGTTACCGTTAAGGAATTTGGTCGAGCCAATTTTGACCGCATCGGCAGGCAGCACCAGATCGTCTTTCGCCACCGGGCGCGCGTCTGCGACAGCTTCCACCGCCGGTTCAGCCGCGGTCGCTGCTGCCGGGGCCGCAGCGGGTGTAACGGCAGCCGGGGCGATAATCGCCGGTGCCAGTGGCAGAGTAGGTGCAGCAGCCGGAGCGACCGGTGCGGCTGGCGCATTCGCAGCTTGCGGTGCGGCAGGCTCGGGCTGTGCGGCGGGTTCAGGCGCTTTCACCTCTTCAGGCGCTTTATCGCTACAGCTTTTCAGCTGCACGCCAAAGGCAATCAGCAGCACCACTGCCGGAACAACCCAGCTGTAGCGCAGCCAGGCTTTCATCGGTGGTTTTGCCGCAGGCGTAGCGGGGACCGCCGGGGCCGGCTCAGGTGCGATTGATTCCGGCTCGTCAATAATTTCCAACGGCGGAATAGTGGGCATCACTCGCGGCGCGGCGGCGGGTTCAGGGGTAATCAGCGGAGCAATAACCGGCGATACCGTAGCCGCAGCGGGTGCAGGGGCTGCCGCGACGGGTGCAAGGCGCGACAGGCCGAGCTGCGGCTCATCATCTTCCACTGCGCGCAGGCAGTCGAAAGCGTCCTGGCGGGATTTTTTATCCAGGCTGACAAAGCCCCAGAAGGTGATCACCGGTTTGCCGCCCACCAGGTAGACATAGTTCTGGTCGGGGAACTGTAACGCCTTGCTCAGCAGGGCGCCGAACAGCTTCTGGCTCGGCTTATCGGACTGCTGGGCGCGGTCGCTAATCTCTGCCAGCGTGCTCTGGCAGGCGAGCAGGTCATTCAGCGCTGCCTTGCGTGCGCTGTTGCTGGCGGCGGCCCACGAACTGACTTTGCCATTCACCGGCGAGTACCAGTCCAGGCGGTCGCCCGCGTCGTTAGGCTGCGGGATCGCCAGGCAGTCGGCCAGCGCAGACTGTTTTCTCAGGCGCAGGGTTTCGCGCAGTTGCAGAGCGGAGAGATAGACCGGTTGCCCGTTCTCCCCCAGAGCGAGCACAGCATCAAGATTGCCACTGCGTAAGAAGATTTTTGCCACGCAAAAGACCTTATAGTCAGAGTTCGGAAGAAAAAAGCGTGTGTAATCAGAATATTTTAACGCTTTGCGACTTAAATCAAATGCGCAAATAAGCGGTGAAACGCAACAGTACTCAGGCTATAGCCGGGCAGGAGCTTGATATCCGGGAGAATGAAATGGCGAAATGTGACACGGGTAGTGACAGTGTCACACCAGATAATTGTTAATGGTTCAGGCAGGCCTGAGCCTACCCTTCAAGCGCTGCAATATCACCCGCCGTAATTCCAGCAAGATGGGCAGTAATCTTCTCCACTGGCCAGTCCCACCAGGCTAGCGCTTCCAGTTCGGCAATCACCTCATCACTAAAGCGTTTGCGGATCGCTTGCGCCGGGTTACCGCCCACTATGCTGTACGCCGGGACATCGGAAACCACTACGGAGCGTGAAGAGACGATCGCGCCGTTGCCGATGCTCACGCCCGGCATAATCAGGCAGTCATAGCCAATCCAGACATCGTTGCCGATGCAGGTATCGCCTTTATAAGGCAGGTCGCCGGGTTGCGGAGCTGCGCTTTCCCAGCCGTTGCCGAAAATAAAAAAGGGAAAGGTCGATATACCAGAGGTCTTATGGTTAGCGCCGTTCATAATGAACTTCACGCCGCGAGCCAGCGCACAGAATTTGCCAATAACCAGCTTATCGCCGATAAACGGATAGTGATAAAGGACGTTGCGCTCGAAGTTCTCCGCGTCATCAGGATCGTCGTAGTAGGTATAGTCGCCGATGATGATATTGGGGTTGGTCACGCAATTTTTGATAAAGCAGACCTGGGGAAAGCCAGGGAGTGGATGTTTCTCGCTGGGGTCGGGTCCGTGCATATATTCTCCTGAAGCAGTAGCGTAAAGAGAGTGTAATTCAGAGGAAACCGAAGCGCCTCACGCTGTATTCAAACGGGCAGTGACGCTATGATAGCAGCGCGCCAAATTCGGCAGAGGAGAATTCGCCATAATGTTTTATCGTTTTACGCTGGCAGCGGTTGTTGCCGCCACCACATTGACAGGTTGCGCTGCCTTTAAATCTAATACTGCCGTGGCGCCCGTTAGCCAGGCGACGCAGACCGCTGATGCCCCCGCTGCAACAGCCCAGCCCGAACAGCCGGTGCAAACAGAGCAAACCGCGCCAGCCGAACAGCCGGTGCAGACTGCGCCTGTCACTGCGCCCGGTGCCGTCACCGAAGGCAGCCCTGAGGCGACGACAGCTGAGGCAGCAACCGCTCCGGCAGCGACCTCACCTGACGCGCCAGTAGAAACGGCCAGCGCTCCGACCCCGGCCGAAACGGCCACGCCAACTGCACCTGCCGAACCGGCTAAAGAAGAAAAGGTCACGGCGGCGCAGGGGACAGCAGCAGTAGCACCGTTCAGCAGCGGCCCAACGCAGATTGATGTTTCGCATATTGTCACCCGCGCGGATGATGGCTCCTCCATCACGCTGACCATCGACGGTACTGAAGCGGGCATTCTTAAGCGCGGCGAAAAGCGTGCGCTGTTTGTCGAGCCGGGCAAACACAAGGTGGGCGGCTACGTCCAGACGCTGTTCGGCTTAGGGCGCGTAACCATTCCGGCGGTGGAGATCACCACGGTACCGGGCAAAGTGAAACATGTGGCCTACTCGGTTACCCGAACCAAGCCTGCATTTGCTGAAGCGCCTGACACCACCAAAACCCCAGGCTGATATTACTCTCAGCGGAGTGAACAGCAACCAAAAAGGCCGATCCTCAGGATCGGCCTTTTTGGTTGGCGGGGAACTTACAGCGCCATATCGTGCTGCGGGTTCTCTGCGCGTTTCTCAGCGGGAGCAGCAGCAGGGGCGTTCTGCTCGCCGTTCATGTTGATCACCGGCGGCTTCACCAGCTGCAGGGTGGCTGCGGTGTCATCCCACACTTGCTGGGTCAGCGGCGTGTTGCCGTTCAGCTGCTGGCCATAGCTCGGCACGATAGTGCGGATTTTGCTCTGCCACTCAGGAGAGTTGAACTGCTCCGGGAACAGCTTTTTGATCACGTTGAGCGCGATAGGGGCCGCAGTGGACGCGCCCGGTGAAGCGCCCAGCAGGGCCGCGACGGTTTTCTGCTGATCGGTCACAATTTCCGTACCCAGCTTCAGCACGCCACCTTTATCGGCATCCTTCTTGATGATCTGCACGCGCTGACCTGCCTGGATCAGTTTCCAGTCCTCTTTACGCGCGTCCGGGTAGTACTCTTTCAGCGCGGCGAAGCGGTCGTCGTCATTCAGCATCACCTGACCAATCAGGTATTTCACCAGGTCAAAGTTATCCAGGCCGACGTGCGTCATTGGCATGAAGTTGCTGGTGGTGGTGGTGCCCAGCAGATCGAAGATCGAACCATTTTTCAGGAACTTGGTAGAGAAGGTGGCAAACGGCCCGAACAGCACCACGCGCTTACCGTCAAGGTAGCGGGCATCCAGGTGTGGAACGGACATCGGTGGTGCGCCCACTGAAGCCTGACCGTATACTTTTTCCTGATGCTGTTTAGTAATTTCCGGGTTTTCAGTGACCAGGAAGGAGCCGCCCACCGGGAAGCCTGCATAGTTATCCGCTTCCGGAATACCGGTTTTCTGCAGCAGCTTCAGCGCGCCGCCGCCGGCACCGATAAACACATATTTCGCATCGATGCTGTGCTCTTCACCGCTGTTAACGTCTTTAACCGTCACATGCCAGGAGTTATCGGCATTGCGCTTAAATTCGGTAGCCTCGGTCGAGGTTTCAAGGGTGAAGTTTTTATCTTTCTTCAGGCTGCCGATCAGCTGACGGGTGATCTCGCCGTAGTTGACATCGGTTCCCACCGGGGTCCAGGTAGCGGCCACTTTCTGCTGTGGGTCGCGACCGGCAATCACCAGCGGTGCCCACTGCTTGATCTGGTTCTGGTCGGTAGAGAACTTCATGCCCTGGAACAGGGTAGTCTGCTGCAGTGCCTGGTAGCGCTTGGTCAGATACTCGACGTTCTTATCACCCCAGACGAAGCTCATATGCGGCGTCGAGTTGATGAAAGAGTGCGGGTCGTTGAGCACGCCGCGTTTCACCTGAGCGGTCCAGAACTGGCGCGAGATCATAAACTGTTCGTTGATATCCAGCGCTTTGCTGACATCAATTGAACCATCAGCACGTTCCGGCGTGTAGTTCAGCTCCATGTTCGCAGAGTGGCCGGTTCCGGCGTTGTTCCAGCCGTTCGATGATTCGAGTGCGACACCATCCAGCTTCTCTACCATCAGCTGTTTCCAGCCTGGCTGAAGTTCCTGTAACCAGGTTCCTAAGGAAGCGCTCATGATACCGCCGCCAATCAACAGCACGTCGGTTTTCTGTGGAGCAGGGGTTTCAGCATGCAGTGCAGTAGATACCAGCAGAGCAGACAGAGAAAGCAGGGGAATTGTTTTTCTAAATTTAGACATAGCAGTGAGAGATATCTATATAGGTTTCAAAATTGAGGCGATATTTTAACGAACTTAGATGAAAAGTTAAGAATTATTTGCAGCTTTTAATTTAAACACGATTAATAGGGTTAAATTTAACAATTCAATTATTCGGCTAAATTTTAAAAAGCGTTAATTATCAATGCCATGACTCGATTTTAAATAGGCATGCTATCGTTATTGCTATCTGCAGGCTTTAACTGAATCAGTGGTTACTCTAATTACATAACGCTGACTATAATTAATAAACCATGCCACTTTTATAACTAAGCCATTAATTGGTCGACTAATTATCCGGTTGAGAAAATCGCTTCAGTCAGCATAATTATCATTAAGTGTCATATCCCGGCATTTAATTTCCTCCGGCCAGACCCGGTGTCGCGATTTTCCCGCCGCCGTTTGATGCCGAAGGTGTTTATAATTTGAGTTAACTCAGTAGCGTGACTCACGATAAACTTCACTGGGTCAGGGTTAAGCGCAGAAACAGCGAAATTTTTTTAAAATTTCCGAATAAAAGTGGCGATGGCGCGTTAACCGATCAACATCCACAAACGGAAACCTACTGTATGTCTGCCATTGCCACTTCCCGCGCGCGTCAGCGCTATGATGCTTTCACCCTGACGCTGCACTGGCTGACCGCTGCCAGCGTGATCTTCCTGTTAGTTTCTTCGGCCTGTTTGATATTCCGGGCTGGATTACCGTCGATCCCGCGCTGCGCCGTATGATGCCTCAAGCTGCCCGGAGGGCGTGAAAATTACCCATAGTGAAGTACGGCAACAGCTGGCCGCCCATCTGTCGCGCCTGTGGCGTTACGGTATGGTGCTGTCCCGCAATCGCGACGTCGCCGAGGAGCTGGTGCAGTCCACCTGCGTGCGGGCGCTGGAGCGCAGCGCGCAGTATCAATCCGGTACACGCATCGACAGGTGGCTGTTTACCATTCTGCACTCGGTATGGATCAGCGACCTGCGGGCGCAGCGGGTGCGCGCCGGGCAGGGGTTCGTCGACAGCGACGATCTGCACGCGCCTGACAGTCAGCCGCAGGACGAGCAACGCAGGCAGTATCAGAAGGTGATGCAACGCGTCGGGCAACTGCCGGAAGCCCAGCGCAACGCCGTTTTTTTGGTCTATGTCGAAGGATTTACCTATCAGGAAGCCGCCGAAACGCTGATGGTGCCTGTCGGGACGATCATGAGCCGTCTGGCGGCCGCCAGGGCCACGCTGGCCAGGCAGACGTCGCAGGCGGCGCCCGTACAGGAGAAACACCGGTGAAGAGAGAACATATTACCGCGCCCTACAGCGATGAGGCGATCGTCGCCTGGCTGGATGGCGAAATGAGCGCGGCAGACTCTGCGGCATTTGAACAGCAGCTAAAGCGCGATGAACCGCTGTCAGCCCGCACCGCTGAACTGATGAGAAGCAATCAGCCGTTTGCAGAAGCATTTGAAGGCTTGCTGGAAGCCGCACCAGAGGAGAGGATGGAGCGGCATCTGGCACAACTGCTGGCCCGGACGCCCCCCGCGCCTGCGCAGCACAGGGGACAGGTCAGCCGCCGCGCGCTGATCGCCGCCTCACTCAGCTTTCTGTTTATCGGTTCCGGTATCGGTTATTTCGCCCGTCCGGAGAGCGCCTCGCGCCGCGAAAGCGGCAGGATCCGCGACCTCGAAGCGCAATATATGTCGTTGTACAGCACTCAGACGCTGGCGGATGTCGATAATTCGCCGCCGGTGATTGCGCGCTCGCTGGAGAGAACCGCCCGCGAGATGGGCCTGCGGCTCAGCGCACAGCAGCTGGCGTTACCCGATGCTGAGCTAAAAAGCATACGCCTGCTGCGCTATGACGACGCTTCAATCGCGCAGATCGTCTGGGATCGCGCCAGCGAGGGTCCGATGGCGCTGTGTATTTCCCGCGAGCAGCATCAAAATCTCACCCCGGTGCAGGATGAAAAGCGCCACGGTATGAATCTCGCCTGGTGGTATGCCGAAGGTTATCAGTACGTATTGATTGGCCGCAGCCCGACGCAGCAGATGCAGCAGCGGGCAGGGCAGCTGCGGCAGAGTCTCTCGTAGCGGTCAGGCATGCCTGACCCGACGCGTAGAGTAGGTAGCAATCCCAGGATAATGCCAACCTTATTGCTTTCCGCCTGCCGTGAACTACGCTTTTCAGGTAGGACACGGCTGCGCTTGTTAGCCGACTAATTAAAAACATAATATTCGATAACTCTGAGGATTTAACCATGATGCTTAAGACTAAGCTGGCCACTGCTGCGGTATTGTTATTCTCACTTAATGCTTATTCAGCGGAGCTGATGACGAAAGTCGACTTCGACAAAGTTTCTCTTCAGTATGAAAAAGTGGGTGATATCTCTGTTTCGGATGAGTCCGCACCAATGGATGCGCGAGAAGCGCTTAAGGCAGAAGCGGATAAGCTGGGTGCCGATATTTACGTCGTGACCTCAGGTGAGATTGATAAAAAAGTGCGTGCTACTGCGGTCGCTTACAAGAAAAAATAATCGGTCATGTAGGGGTCGACCTTTTTTTCGGTCGACCCTCCACCTTTTTTCCGGTCGACCCGCTATTGACGATGACGCTCAAGGCATATAAAACTCTGTTAATGCTGCGTCAGAGTCTGGATTATCTTATTCGCCGCTTCCACTCTTGCCGGGTTTGGATAAGTTTTATTTGCCAGCATTACAATCCCAACTTTCTGCTGCGGAATAAAGGCAATATAGCTGCCGAAGCCGTTGGTGCTGCCGGTTTTATGCACCCAGGATTGCGCTTCAGCCTTTCCGGCTGGCGTTAACACCTCGACGGCGTGCGGCTTGAGCGCCACCCCATTGTCGCTGGCAGCAATCACTTCTTTGGCATCCACCGGCCAGTGATAGATTTCCCACCCTAAGCCCTGATACCCGTTGCCCACGCGCAGATAGCGCGCCTGGCTGGTGAGGATTGCCTGCTTCACGGCGGGCGTGCTGTCCGGGTCGATATTCGCCTGCAGATATTTCGCCATATCCTGCACGCTGGTTTTCACTCCGTAGGCTTCCGCATCCAGCATGCCCGCTGAAACGCGCACCGGCTTACCGTCGCGATATCCCCACGCGTAATTTTTCTGCTGCGCCGCAGGCACATCAATATAGGTGTGCGTCATCTTCAGCGGTTGCAGCACGTTGCTGTGCAGATAGTCGGCAAAGCTCAGCCCGCTGTTTTTCACCGCAAGTAAACCAAACAGCCCGATGCTGGCGTTGGAGTAGCTGCGCATCGTGCCGGGCTGCCATTCAGGCTGCCACTGCTGATAGTAGTGCCACAGCGCCTGCTGGTCGCTCACCGCATCCGGCACCTGCAGCGGCAGCCCGCCTGCGGTGTAGGTGGCGAGGTTTAGCATAGTGATGTGCTGCCACTGCGGCGTGTTGAGCTGCGGCGCGTATTTCACCGCCGGGTCGGTGAGCTTCACCAGACCGCTGTTAATCGCTGCGCCTGCGGCGATACCGGTAAAGGTCTTGCTGACGGAACCCAGCTCGAACAGGGTATCCGCCGTGACCGGGCGCTTGGCCTCGATGTCGGCTTCGCCGTAGCTATAGAGATGGCTTTTGCCCTGATACACCACGGCGACGGCCATGCCGGGGATCGCCTGCTGGGCCATTAAGGGTTTGATGGTGTCATTGACGATCTGGTCGAGCTGCGCGTTATTCAGCGGGGCCGCTAACAGCGAAAAGCTGGAAAGGGTGCCAGCAATCAAGATCGGGAGAAGGTTTTTTTTCATGCTTAATAGTTCCATAGGCTGATTGATGCAAACAGTGTTGCTCCTTGTGACCTGGAATAGTCTGAAGAGATTGCACGGATCTGACAAACGATTATATTTAGCATCTGACAATAGAAAATCTTACACGAGAGCACCATGAGCCGCAGTTATCTGCCGTTAAATTCGCTGCGTGCCTTTGAAGCCGCGGCCAGACAGTTAAGTCTTACTAAGGCTGCTATCGAACTCAATGTGACCCATGCCGCCATCAGCCAGCAGGTTAAAGCGCTGGAGCAGCATCTGAACTGTCAGCTATTTATCCGCATCTCGCGCGGGCTGGTGCTGACGCCAGAAGGGGAGATCCTGCTGCCCACGCTGAGTGACGCCTTCGATCGCATCGCCGATTCGCTGGACCGTTTTTCTGCCGGCCGCGTCAGGGAGAAGGTGAAAGTTGGCGTGGTCGGAACCTTTGCCACCGGCTATCTGCTGCCGCGGCTGGCGGCATTTCGCCTGCGCTATCCGCATATCGATCTGCTGCTCTCCACCCACAATAATCGCGTCGACAGCGTGGCTGAGGGGCTGGATTACGCCATCCGCTACGGCAACGGCGCCTGGCACGGTACGGAGTCACAGTTTCTGTGCGATGCCCCGCTGGCGCCGCTGTGCACGCCGGAGCTGGCGCAGCAGATCCAGCAGCCTGCCGATTTGAACACCTTTACGCTGCTGCGATCCTTCCGCCGCGATGAGTGGACAACGTGGTTTGCGGCAGTGGGGGAGCCGGCGCCTTCGCCCGCGCAGCATATTATGGTGTTTGATTCGTCGGTGAACATGCTGGAGGCGGCACAGGCCGGGGCGGGGATTGCGCTGGCGCCGCCGGTGATGTTCAGCCATCTGCTGCAAAGTGGGAAGATCGTGCAGCCATTTGCCACCACTACCAGCTTAGGGGGTTACTGGCTGACGCGGCTGCAGTCGCGCCCGGAAAGCGCGGGGATGCGTGATTTTGCTGACTGGCTGCTGGGGGAAGCGGGTGCGCCCGGCCATCCCGGGCCGACCAGAAAAGCGGTCGGCCCCTACAACAGATGATGCGCCATTCATTCCTGATGATGCCCCGGTACTTCCTGTAGGGGCCGACCCTTTTTTCGGTCGGCCCAAAGTCCCTTGATGATGCGCCATTCATTCCTGATGATGCCCCGGTACTTCCTGTAGGGGCCGACCCTTTTTTTCGGTCGGCCCGGACCCCATCACCCGTTATCCTGAAAACCCGGATAAAGCGTCATGCCGCCATCGACAAACAGCGTGGTGCCGTGCACGTAATCGGACAGATCGCTGGCCAGCCAGACGACCGCGTTGCCAATATCCCGCGCTTCGCCAATGCGGCCATAGGGGATCAGCTCCAGTAGCTTGCGCCCCGCGTCACCCTCGGTGCTCTCTTTGTTGATCGCGGTGGCGATGGCGCCGGGCGCGATGGAATTGACGCGTATACGCTCGGCGCCAATCTCCTGGGCAAGCGAGCGCATCAGCAGGTCGACACCGCCTTTGGAGGCCGCATAGTTCACATGCCCGGCCCACGGGATCACCTGGTGTACCGAGCTCATATGGATAATTTTCCCCAGCGCGCGGCTGACCTCCGGCCGCGCACCCTGCTGGCGAAACTGGCGCAGCGCCGCACGGGCGCAGAGGAACTGCCCGGTCAGGTTGACATCCAGCACTTTGTTCCAGTCGGCCAGCGACATCTCGCCAATCGGCGCGTCTTTTTGCAGCCCGGAGTTCGCCACCAGAATATCCAGCGCGCCAAAAGCGTCGACGGTGCGGGCAAACAGGTTGTCGACGTCGTCCTCTTTTGACACATCGCCGCCGACGGCAATGGCTTTGCCGCCTTGCTGACAAATTTTTGCCGCCAGCTCTTCAGCGGGCTGCGCCTGGCTGTTGTAATTGATCACCACGCTGGCCCCGGCTTCCGCCAGCGCCTCTGCGCAGGCATAGCCAATTCCTGAACTGGCGCCCGTCACCAGCGCAACCTGATTTTTTAATGAAATCATCATAACTTTGACCTTCTTGTCGTGAACACGGGTGTCCTATAGTCTTGTTGAGGATCATTAACTCAGCAAATCATGCGGCAATTTTATCAGGAGAGAGCTATGCCAGAGATTAAGTCTGCCCAGTGCCACTGTGGGGCGGTCACCTTTAACGTCACGCTGCTGGACGGCTTCAACACCGTGCGCCGCTGCAACTGTTCTTTTTGCCGCATGCGCGGCGCGGTGGTGGCGTTTGCCAGTGAAATTAACATCACCCAGGGCGAGGATAAGCTGACCGAGTACCGCTTCAACAGCAAATCAGTGGCACACTATTTCTGCTCCGTCTGCGGGATTTACACCTTTCATCAGCCCCGCTCTAATCCGCAGCAGCGTGCCGTCAACGTGGCCTGCATCGACGGCATCTCGCCGTTTGATTTCTCGCCGCTGAACGTTACGGATGGTATCCATCATCCGAAAGATGGCGGCAAAGGCGGCGTGGCGGGAACGCTGAGCTATCAGCCTTCTGCCGATGAGTGCGCGCCTGAGTGAATATCCACGCGGTGTTCGCGCCCGTCATCGATCAGCTCAATATCGCCGTACGGCTGCGGCGTGCCGTCCAGGCACAGTGAAGACTCTCCGTCGCAGCGCCGCACGGTGATGCGGTAGTGGCTGCTGCCGTGCTGATAGGCGATCATCACTTCAGGCCAGCCGGCGGGCAGCAGCGGCCTGATGCTCAACTTATCGCCCTCACGGGTTATCCCCAGCAGCGATTCGGTCAGCAGGCGGTACGCCCAGCCCGCCGAACCGGTGTACCAGCTCCAGCCGCCGCGCCCGTTGTGCGGCGCCACGCTGTAGACGTCGGCGGCCATCACGTAAGGCTCGACCTTATAGCGCGCGACTGCGTCAGCATTCAGGCTGTGATTTACCGGGTTAATCATCGACCACAGCTGCCAGGCGCGCTCGCTGTTGCCCATCTGCGCAAAGGCCATCACCGCCCAGATAGCGCCGTGCGTATACTGCCCACCATTTTCCCGCACCCCCGGGACGTAGCCCTGAATATAGCCGGGGTTAGGGCCGAGACCGTCGAACGGCGGAGTGAGCAGTTTGATTAAGCCGTTATCGCCATCGACCAGCAACTCGTCCAGGGAGCGCATCGCCTGAGCACAGCGATCCGCGCTGCCTGCACCCGACAGCACCGCCCAGCTCTGGGCTATAGCATCAATCTGGCAGGCGGGAGAGAGCTGGGAGCCGAGCGGCGCACCGTTATCAAAATAGCCGCGGCGATACCACTTGCCATCCCAGCCCGACGCGTGGAGATTTTTTTGCAGCAGGTCGGCCTGCTCGCGGCACAGCAGCGCCACGTCGGGCTGCTGTATCCGATCCGCCAGCGCGGCGAAGCGCTGTAGCACCGTGAACAGGAAGAAGCCGAGCCAGACGCTTTCGCCTTTGCCCTCAATACCGACCAGATTCATGCCGTCATTCCAGTCGCCCGCGCCCATCAGCGGCAGGCCGTGCGGACCGAAGCGCAGCCCGTGGCGAATTGCCTTCACGCCGTGCTGCCACAGCGTCTCCTCCAGCGGGGTGATGGTCGGCTGCTGGTAAACTGACTCCTCTTCCGGCCGCAGCGGGCGCGATTCGATATAGCTGACGGGCTGTTGCAGCAGCGCGCTGTCGCCCGTCACGCTCACGTAGTGGCACATGGCCAGCGGCAGCCAGAGATAATCATCGGAGCAGCGGGTACGCACCCCGTTGCCCAGCGGCGGGTGCCACCAGTGCTGCACATCGCCCGCCAGATACTGGCGTGAGGCGCACAGCACGATCTGCTGGCGCAGCCGCTCCGGCGCCGCATGCGCCAGCGCCAGCGTGTCCTGCAGCTGGTCGCGGAAGCCGTAAGCGCCGCCCGACTGGTAGTAGCCGCTGCGCGCCATGATGCGGCTGGATAGGGTTTGGTACAGCAGCCAACCGTTGACCAGCAGATCCACCGACGGGTCGGGGGTGGTCACGGTGATTTTGTCGAGCAGGCGGTGCCAGTGCTGATGGACGATTTCCAGCTCGTGCCGTGCCGCGCCTTCACTGATAAAGCGCGCAATCAGCCCTTCGGCCTCTGCCGGGGTTTGCCCGGTGCCGAGAACAAAAATAAAGGTGCGCTGGTCGCCATCAATCAGCGTGGTCGCTGACTGCACGGCCGCGCAGGGATCTAACCCCACGCCGGTGGTGCCCGACAGCATGTGCTGGGTCAGCGCCGCCGGGGCACGCTGCGTGCCATTACGGCCAAAAAAGGCACGCCGGTCGCCGGTCAGGGAGCAGTGGACGCCGCTGACGGCAAAGAAGGACGTGCGCTCTGAGCCGTTACTGCCGTAGAAGTTGGTGGCCAGCACGCCGCACCCGGCGGCAACGCCAGCGGGCTGCGTCATGATATGCATCGCCGATTTGCTGCGCGTCTCGCCCAGCGTCCATTCTACGTAGCCGGTGGCGGAAATTTTGCGGATCCGCCCTGAGTTATTGCTCACCGTGAGGATCGCCAGCTTGACTGGCGCATCAACGGCGACCAGTACGGTCAGCTCGCTGTCCAGCCCGGTTTCGCGGTGGTGAAATACGCTGTAGCCGAAACCATGGCGGCTCAGGTACAGCCCCTGGCCCCTGGCGGGTAGCGCCGTGGGTGACCAGAAGTGGCCGCTCTCTTCATCACGCAGATAGAAGGCTTCACCTGAACGGTCGCTGACCGGGTCATTTTCCCACGGCGTCAGGCGATATTCGTGTGCGTTCTCGAACCAGCTGTAGGCCTGCCCGGCCTCTGAAATTACCGAGCCGAAACTGTCATTGGCGATCACGTTGGACCATGGCGCAGGGGTCGGGTCCTGCTCATCAAGCAATATCTGGTATTCACGGCCATCAGGGGAGAAGCCTCCGCGCCCGTTGAAGAACAGCAAGTCATCCGTTTCAGGTTGCCACTGCAGGTGCTGATTAGCAGGCAAATCCGTCTGGATAACCAGCGGCTGTGCGGCCGCCGTCACGGGCTGCATGCGCAATTTAAGCTGTTCTTTCAGCCCACCGGCGCGATCGTCGATGACGACCCGCGCCACGCTGAGCAGCAGCAGGCGGTCCTCAGGGGAGAGATGCTGGCCGTCGCGCACAAAAATGCCCCCTGACTTATCGATCAGGCTGGCTTCGGCGCCCGCGGCAACCAGGCTCATTATCTGGTTTTGCAACAGCTGCTGATAGCCGCCGGGGCCGTCATTGAGGATCACCAAATCCATCGACAGACCTTTCATGCGCAGATATTGATGCGCCTGCACAAAGGTAGTGATCAGCGGCGTGTTTTCCGCGCGGGTGACGCTCAGGATCACAATCGGCAGATCGCCCGAAATAGCCCAGCCCCACAGACCGCTTTGCCCACGACGGTTGCGGCTGAGGATCTCCGCCCCGGCGCGTAGCTCGGGGCTGGGGAACAGCACGGCACTGGCGAGGCGGTTAAACAGTTTGGCGTCATCTTCGTTGGCGTTGATCTGCCGCAGCGCAATCTGGCTGTGCGACCAGGCCAGTTCAAAGACCCGATCGGCAATCGGCTGGTCGCGGTACTTTTCCAGCAGTTGAATACTGAGGGCGCGGCTTTCCGTCACCCCATAAACAATGTCTACCGTTACCGACTGGCCCGGTAGCAGGGTAACAGGCTGGCGCACCGCCATGATCGGGTCGAGCACCGCGCCCGCCGAGTTGCTGAGCGGCCCGCTATAACGGGACATTGCCGCATTGGCGGTATCGTTGCCGCGGCCAAGGAAGATGGCGCGGTCAGTTTCGAAGGAGGCGGTTTGCTGCGTTCTGCCATGCACCACCATCATATGAAACAGACAGGGGGTGACTTCATCCGGGGATCTCGGCCGGCGCTGGCAGAGAATGGCTTCATCCTCCGTGAGCAGTTCCGTCTGCACAAAAAGGTTACTGAACGCCGGATGTGCCCGATCGCTGGCGGCCGGGGCCAGCACCACTTCTGCATAGGTGGTCAGCTCCACGCTGCGCGCCTTGCGGCCGCGATTGAGCAGCGTGACGCGGCGCAGTTCGATATCGTCTTCCGGCGAAACCACGATCTGAGTTTTGATCTCCAGCGTGCCCTGAGTACGGGTGAATACCACACCCGCGTCGGTAAACGATGCCCGGTAGCGATCGGCTGGCGCGCCCAGCGGCTGCCAGGTGGTGTTCCACAGCTCACCGCTCTCCACATCGCGAATATAGCAGCACGGCCCCGAGTTATCGCAGGTGCCGTCGCTGTGCCAGCGGGTCAGCGCCAGATCGCGCCAGCGGCTGTAGCCACCGCCGGCCTGCGTCAGCATCAGGTGATAGTGAGCATTCGACAGCAGCTGGACCTCCGGCAGCGGGCTGTTAACATCATTGAATTCTCGCGGCAGATAGTGAACCGGCAGTAATGCCCCTGCCTGGGCCTCAAAATGACGGCGCGGGCTGTACAGCTCAACGGCATCCGGCACCCGTTCCTGCAGCAGCAGGCGGCCGGACTGGAATGCGGCAACCGACATAAAGCGATCGGTCATGGGCGCGTTGTGCAGCAGGTGGGAGATCGCCTGAAAAGCCATCCCCTGGTGATGCGCCATCCATGAACGCACCACGGCAAAGCGCTGGCCGCTGGCCTGGCGCGAAGGGGTGAAATCCAGCGCCTCATAGAAACCGTATTCGCCGCGCGCGCCGCTTTTAGCCAGCAGCGCCAGATTCTCACAGGCTTTTTGCGGTGACACCATCAGCGCCAGGAACGTGGCATACGGGGCGATGACCATATCCTCCGCCAGCCCGCGCTTCAGCCCCAAACCGGGCACGCCAAAGGCGTGATACTGATAGTTTTGCGCCACGTCAAAGGCATAATATCCCGACTCAGAGATCCCCCAGGGCACCCCGCGCTTTTTGCCCCAGTCTATCTGTCCGTTCACCGCCGACAGGCTCATGGCGGCCAGCAGGCTGCCGGGGTAGATTGGCATCACCAGATTGGGCATCAGATATTCAAACATCGACCCGCTCCAGGACATCAGCGCGGTATTGTTATCGATAGTGGTGAACAGGCGGCCCAGCGCATACCAGCTTTTCAACGGCAGCTGGTTAGTGGCAATCGTCAGGAAGGTAGTCAGGCGGATCTCAGAGGGGAACAGGTCGTAATGGCTGTGGTCCAGCGTGCTGTTATCGCAGTGATAGCCCACGCTCAGCTGATGGTTAACGTCACTGTACAGGAAGACAAAGTCCATTCTGGCGTGCGCGTTCAGCCGCAGTTCCAGCTCGCTGATGATGGCGAGCTGCATGCGGGCCTGGACAATGGCCGAAAGGGGGGGAGAATCGGGCTGCAATGTATCAGCCTGGGAAAGCCACGCCAGCGAAGGCAGCCCGGCCGCACGCCAGTCGGGCGGCAGCCAGCCGAGCAGCGATGACCAGACCTGGCAGAAGCGCGTCAGCTGCGCGTGCAGCAGCCGCGTCCAGCGGCTGACCCCATTGTTCTCCTGCTGGCTCATTCCCTCAAGGCGAGCGCTCAGTTTGCGCATCTTCTTCAGCTCATCCTGTAACAGCGCCGGGGAGAGCTGCGCGGCGTCAACAAGATGCTTTTGCAGCAGCCGCAGCGTGGTGGGGGCATGAGCCCCCCAGCAGGTTTCCAGAATAGCCAGGGTATCTTTAAGCCCCGCCAGCATCTGGCCGATATCGATGATCGGCTGATGGCGCAGCTGACCTAAGCCCGCGCTGAGCGTCAGCAGGTGACCGGCCATATTGCCGCTGTCGACGCTGGAGACATAGCGCGGGTTAAGCGGCAGCAGCGTCAGGGTGTCGTACCAGTTGAACAGGTGACCGCGGTAGTGCTCCATTTTATCCAGGGTGTCCAGCGTCAGGGTGACGCGCCGCAGCACTTCGGTGCCGGGGATATAGCCGAAATCCATCGCGGTCAGATTAGCCATCAGCGACAGGCCGATATTGGTCGGCGAGGTGCGGTGGGCAATCATGGCGTGGGGCTGCTCCTGATAATTGTCCGGCGGCAGCCAGTTGTCGTCTGCGCAGGTAAATGTTTCGAAAAAGGCCCAAATTTCGCGGCTGCTCTGGCGCAGCAGCATTTGATGGTCGCTGCTCAGCGCGGGGGCAGAAAGTTCCGCAGGTCGGCTTAGCCAGCAGAGCAGCAGCGGGGCCAGGCACCAGAGTAATCCGACGGGCAGGGCGAGGCTCAGCAGGGCGGGCGCCTGCAACGCGCTTAACAGAATCAATAGCAGGCCAGCCACCACGTTCAGCCACATGCTGCGGTAAAACGCCAGTGGGGAAGCCGGGTTGCCGACAGCCGAATGGTCGGCGCTGACCCACTGATTGAGGTTGCGCCGGGTAATCGCCAGCCGCCAGAGGGTGAGCGCAATGGCATGCAGGGAGTAGCCTGCCTCATGCGGCAGCGTGATGAAGTTCAGCCCGATGCGCAGCAGCCGTAGCCAGGTCCCCTTCAGGACAGCCGACACGCGGCTCAACAGAGGGCGGTTGCTCATCATCAGGTCCAGCACCACGGCCAGCACAGTGGGCAACAGCAGCACGATAGCCAGCACCGCAAGCCAGTACAGGGGGTTAGGTACCAGCAGGAAAGCGCAAAACAGCAGCGTAAGAAATGCCGGAGCTGCCAGGCTGCGGCGTAGATTATCGAATAACTTCCAGCGTGACAGGGTGGTGAGAGGGTTAGGCTCGCGCGAGCCATCGGCCCGGGTCACGCGCAGCTTCAGCCAGTTGAGGAGCTGCCAGTCGCCGCGGATCCAGCGCGTGCGCCTGGCGACATCCGTCAGGTAGTTGACCGGGTACTGCTCATACAGCAGCACCTCGCTCAGCAAGCCGGAGCGGGCGTAGCACCCCTCCAGCAGGTCATGGCTCAGCACCAGATTTTCCGGGCCAATGTTGCAGGTTGCCTGCGCGAAAACATCCACATCATAGATCCCTTTACCGACAAACGTCCCTTCGCCAAACAGATCCTGATAAATATCCGAGGACATCATCGAGTAGGGATCGTTGCCCGGTACGCTGCTGCAGATCGCCGCGTAGCGCCCCTGACCGTGGCGCGGCATCTCTTCCGCCAGCCCCGGCTGTAAAATGCCATAGCCTTTCACCACCCGGCGTTGCTGCGCATCGTAAACCGGGTGGTTGAGCGGGTGGGCCATGGTCGCGACCAGCTTGTGTGCGGTGTCGCGCGGCAGCACCGTATCGCTGTCCAGCGTGATGACATATTTGATCGGCGCGGGTAGCGCTTTTTCATTGCCGGTAATAGAGGAGAACTGCGTGCCGGGCTGCCGCAGCCAGCTGTTAAGCATCGCCAGCTTGCCGCGTTTGCGTTCATAGCCCATCCAGACGCCCTGCTGGGGGTTCCACGTGGGGGAGCGGTGCAGCAGGTAGAAAAGGGGCGTTTCACGCGCGTAGCGGCGGTTAAGATTTTGTAGCTGTGCGCTAGCCCACTGCAGCAAAGCGTCATTCTCCGGCGTGCTTTCAGACGGGGAATCGTGAAAATCGCTGAGCAGCGCAAAATAGAGGTTGGCGCTGGGATTACCGAGATAGCAGACCTCAAGGCTGCTGAGCAGCGCGTCAATCGATTTACGGCTGCCCAGCAGGCAGGGAATGGCTATCAGCGTACTGGCGGCAGGCGGGATGCCGCTGGCATAGTCCATGCGCGGCAGTGGCATCGGGGTGCGAAAACGCGTGGTCATTTCGCCCAGCAGTTGCAGCACCAGCTGGCTGATTACCAGCGCCAGCGGCAGAGCCAGCAGCCATAGCGTCCAGCTCATTCCGTGCTGGGCAGTGCGCTGCAGCACCGCGGCGCTAACGGCCATGGTCAGCAGGCTGAGGCTACCGAGCCAGGAGAGCAGCGGCACCTGATTGAACCGATGGCGCAGCTGGGTGACTCCGCTGGTGTTGGCCGTCAGCACTTTTTCCAGCACCTGGCGTTCTTCGCCTATCAGATAGTGACCAATATGCTGCGGTGGCGAAGCGCCGCTGGCCGCCTGCGACAGCGCCAGCACCTGACGCGTGACGTCCAGCTCGCTGAAACGACTGTTGCGCGCCAGCCGCTCAATCACATGCCGGTAATGGTCGCGGGTATCAAAATGCATCTGGGGATAAATCGCGGCGGGATCCTGCCTGAGCAGCTGCTCCACCAGGCTGGCAGACTCGCAAAAATCTGCCCAGTCGGTTTCGCTCAGCAGGCGCAAACCGGCAATGCTGTTGCTGACCGAAAGCTGGCTGGTGGCCAGCTGCTGGTTGAAGCGGTTGATCATGACATCGGTCGTCATGCCACTTTCGGCCAGGCTCTGCTCGGCCCAGGTCAGCGGCAGCGCCAGTAAACTGCCGCGCCCCTGCAGCCTGCGCACCAGCTCGGCGACGAAAGCACTGCTCAACGGCGGGCGCGAGCGGGCCATATCGGCGATCACCAGCACCAGGTCAGCGGGGGTGGCCTCGGCGCAGGCAATCAGTTTATTCACCCACGAGTCTGCCAGGTTGCGCTCTTTTTGTGCCTGAGCGACCTCGCTGCTGATGCGGCGCAGGTTCTCAATCAGCGCCAGGCGCAGCATGCCGGGTAGCGCCCACAGCTCGCCCAGCGTCAGCGGCGTAACCCGCTGATAGGCCATAATATAGCCGGTTAAGCTGCCGACATCCCAGCGCCCGTCACCGTGAGCAATCGCTTCGGCGGCGATATCATAGATCCTGGGGCAGGAGTGCGGAGCTGAGAGCACGGGCAACCCTTTACCAAAATTCTTGGGTAAATGGTGGCGCACCATGCGGATCTGCTCCTCAATCAGATAGTAGTTATCCAGCAGCCATTCGCCCGCCGGGGCCATGCTGGCCTTCTCTGCGTCATTGAGTAAAAAGCAGTTGTGGGTAATCACCGCCTCGTTATTGCCCAGTCGTTTGAGCAAATAGTACGGCTGAGTTTTTGGCGACAATCGGTGTGAGCGGGCGAGCTTTTGCCCGTAAAGCTCCATTTGCAGCGCAGAAAAAATTTCCGCCTTCAGGGGAGGGTCATTGGCAGGGGAGACGTCTGCCTGCAAGGGTTTATTTGATCTGCTGGCTATGTTCGCAAACACGTTTGTCAGCCACGATTTAAAATTTATTTTCATAATTTTGCTCTTCAGGCGAAACAGACGCAGGGGAGCAGTGGTGAAAGAGGTAGAGAAACGTTTTTTGAAATGGGACGACGTTATAGTTTCAGCAGCTGCCGCAGCGAGAGGAGTAGTTAAGAATTAATGGGGCACGACAAAAAGCGATTTACAGGAGGGGCAGAGTAAGGTCTGATTCTGCCTGATTTTACTCGCCGCATGGGACGACTTATGCCCGCAAATGGGACAAATCGCTGTGGTGGTCGTGGCTTTATTTATGCGTTTCAACGCATCATCTAAAAAAGACATGGAATTGTTCCTCCGTCGCGTTTATTTTCTGATGTTCAGAATGCTCTTTAATGACTTTCTATACTCTTTAGTCCAGCCGTTATAAATGTCAGTTAGCGACTCCAGATCGGTTCCTGCCGCCACATGGCGAATAAACAGTCTTGCCTCGCTCTCATTGCGATCGTAGACATAAAGGTTGGCCCATGAATCCACCATCCCTTTTTTACCATCGACGACAATCTTAGCGTGGTCGAAATTAATCAATGGCCATTGTGCTAACTGCGAGAAAAAATGTTTCTTTTCCATAAGCCACCGTTAATTATGTAGATATTAAGAAAGGAACAGGAAAGGTTATTTATTGTGCATAGCGACTATATACCTAACCATTGACACTGTCCTGCGTGGGGTCACCAGTTTACTAATAACCTCTGCAGACGAGGTAGATTCTGTCATTACCTCGTTTTAACCATGCTAAAGCTGCGGATTCAGCACAACTGCGAGGCCATAACCTGGCTGCCGTGCAAAATTCCAATCGGTTGATACACTTACAGGAAACGAACCGGGAGGAATAATGAAATTAGGCTTTGCCTGCAAATACCTTAATGCTGACTTACAGCAGCCGTACCCTTTTAAATCACCCACGCGCAAGCGTTTTCTTAGCCTGGATCAGGACAAGCGCCGTGAGCTGCTGCTGTCGTGTGCCAGCCATAACCTGTCGCAGCTGGCGCACATATTTAGCGAGCTGGCGCAGCTGCCGCGCCAGTTAAGAATGATGCGTATCGGCAGCGATCTGCTGCCGCTGTTTACCGTTCCCGAAGCGCAGGAGCCGTACCAAAGCCTGCTGCCTGACTTATTGCCTCTGTTCGCGCATGCCGGTGCGCTGGCAAAAAAAGCGGATATCAGGCTGTCGTTTCATCCGGGCCAGTATACGGTTCTGGCTTCGGAAACGCCGGAGGTGGTGGACAGGGCGCTGGTGGACATTGAGTATCATGCGCTGTGCGCCAGATTGCTGGGTTATGGCCGTGAGTTTCAGGATTTCAAGATCAATATCCATATGAACGGGCGCGCCGGTTTTGCCGGGTTCAAAGCCGCCTTTGAGCGGCTCAGCCCGGAAGCCAGGCTGATGCTGACGGTGGAAAATGATGAGGTTTCCTGCTCGCTGGATGATGTTTTGCAGGCCAGAGATCTCTGCCCGATCGTGTTAGATATCCACCATCACTGGGTGAAGGAGAATCAGTTTATACAGCCCGACGATGCGCGCATCGCACTGGTCAAAGAGTCCTGGCGCGGGGTACGGCCGGTGCTGCACTACTCGATTTCTCAG
>Ga0308165_1000470_pt1 | contig 75434 bp, 65 predicted proteins | sample PhyWR2_FD_201032 | JGI IMG/M metagenome (GOLD analysis project Ga0308165, IMG submission 201032) | Phyllosphere microbial communities from UC Gill Tract Community Farm, Albany, California, United States - DLSLW.R2 | ecosystem: Host-associated > Plants > Phyllosphere > Unclassified | place: USA... | reverse complement strand
AAGCGCGCCACCGCGAGTTCGTCGAGCACATCATCGACTTCCTCGAGATCCAGGCCTACCGCAAGACGCCCGTGGGCCAGCTGCCCTACGGCCTGCAAAAGCGCGTCGACCTGGGCCGCGCGCTGGCAATGGAGCCACAGGTGCTGCTGCTCGACGAGCCCATGGCCGGCATGAACGTCGAAGAGAAGCAGGACATGTGCCGCTTCATTCTCGACGTCAACGACGAATACGGCGCGACCATCGTGCTGATCGAGCACGACATGGGCGTGGTGATGGACATCTCGGACCGCGTGGTGGTGCTCGACTATGGCAAGAAGATCGGCGACGGCGAGCCGCTTGCCGTGCGCAACAACCCCGACGTGATCCGCGCCTATCTGGGCAACTCGCACTAAAGCGCACAGGAGAGCCCCATGGCATTCTTTCTCGAAACCCTTTTTGGCGGCCTGATGGTCGGCATGCTCTACGCCCTGGTGGCGCTGGGCTTCGTGCTGATCTTCAAGGCATCCGGCGTGTTCAACTTCGCGCAGGGCGCGATGGTGCTGTTCTCGGCACTGGCGATGGCGCGCTTTTCCGAATGGATTCCCCAATGGCTGGGCATTGCGCCGGGCATGCTGGGCAATCTGCTGGCGATCATCGTCGCGCTCGCGCTGATGGTGGTCGTGGCCTGGCTGATCGAGCGCCTGGCGCTGCGCCACCTGGTCAACCAGGAGCCGATCACGCTGCTGATGGCCACGCTGGGCATTGCCTACCTGCTTGACGGCCTGGGCCCGCTGCTGTTCGGCAGCCAGGTCTACAGCATCAACGTGGGCATGCCCAAGGACCCGATCTTCATCCTGCCCGGCATGTTCGAAGGCGGGCTGCTGGTGAGCCAGGAAGACCTGTACTCGGCCGGCATCGCCGCGCTGCTGGTGATAGGCCTGGCGCTGTTCTTCCAGAAGACCAAGACCGGCCGCGCGCTGCGCGCCGTCGCCGACGATCACCAGGCGGCGCAGTCGATTGGCATTCCGCTGTCGCGCATCTGGGTCATCGTCTGGTCGGTGGCCGGCGGTGTGGCCCTGGTGGTCGGCATCATCTGGGGCTCCAAGCTCGGCGTGCAGTTCTCGCTGTCGCTGGTGGCGCTCAAGGCCCTGCCGGTGGTGATTCTCGGCGGCCTGACCTCGATTCCCGGCGCCATTGTCGGCGGGCTGATCATCGGTGTCGGCGAGAAGCTTTCCGAGGTCTATATCGGCCCCATGGTTGGCGGCGGCATCGAGACCTGGTTTGCCTACGGCCTGGCCCTGGCCTTCCTGCTGGTGCGCCCGCAAGGCCTGTTTGGCGACAAGATCATCGACCGCGTTTGACGACCGTTTCAGGAGTTCCCCATGTTCTATCGTGAAAACGGCCAGTTCAAGACCAGCTATGCGGCCGACCAGCAGATCTTTCCCATTGCCCAGGACCGCATCGCCATCCTGGTGATCCTGCTGCTGGCCTTTGTCGCCGTGCCGCTGGGTGTCAGCGACTACACCTTCCAGGCGGTGCTGATTCCCTTCCTCATCATGGCGCTGGCCGCGATGGGGCTCAACATCCTCGTCGGCTACTGCGGCCAGATTTCGCTGGGCACGGGCGCGTTCATGGCCGTCGGCGCCTACGCGGCCTACAACCTGCAGGTGCGCATCGAAGGCATGCCGCTGCTGCTGTCGCTGCTCGGCGGCGGTCTGTGCGCCATGCTGTTTGGCGTGGTCTTCGGCCTGCCCAGCCTGCGCATCCGCGGCCTGTACCTGGCCGTGGCCACGCTGGCCGCGCAGTTCTTCATGGACTGGCTGGCCAGCCGCGCGCCCTGGGTCACCAACAACTCGTCGTCGGGCTCGGTCAGCGCCGGCCAGCTGTCGATTGCCGGCTGGGTGATCGACACGCCGGCCGAGAAATACCTGCTGTGCCTGGGTCTGCTGTGCGTGCTGGGCCTGCTGGCCAAGAACCTGGTGCGCAGCGCCACGGGCCGCAACTGGATGGCAATGCGCGACATGGACGTCGCCGCTTCGGTGATCGGCATCCGCCCGGTCTACGCCAAGCTCAGCGCGTTTGCCGTGAGCTCGTTCATCGTCGGCATTGCCGGCGCGCTCTGGGGCTTCGTCCACCTCGGTGCCTGGGAGCCGGCGGCATTCAGCCTCGACCGCTCGTTCCAGCTGCTGTTCATGATCATCATTGGCGGCCTGGGCTCGATCATGGGCAGCCTGTTTGGCGCGGCCTTCTTCGTGCTGCTGCCGCTGGTGCTCACGCATGTGCCGCACTGGCTGGGCCTGTCGCTGTCCACGGCCACGGCAACCTACCTCGAACACATGATCTTTGGCGCGCTGATCGTTTTCTTCCTGATCGTCGAACCCCACGGCCTGGCCAGGCTGTGGTCCACCGCCAAGCAGAAACTGCGGCTCTGGCCTTTCCCGCACTGAGCCGTTGCCAGGGCTTGAAGCACTCGCTCGAAGTGTCCGCTGCCCATTCGTGACCCCGGTCCTTCATTTCTACAGGAGACAAATCATGATGTTCAAGAAAGCTGCGCTTGCCGCCGCCACCGCTGCCCTGGGATTCGGGGCGCTGGTCGCGGCCCCCGCCGCCATGGCCCAGGATCAATTCGTTCCGCTGCTGGTCTATCGCACCGGCCAGTTCGCCCCCCTGGGCATTCCATGGGCCGACGGCAAGCAGGATTACCTCAAGCTGGTCAACGCCAAGGGCGGCGTCAATGGCGTGAAGATCGCCTACGAGGAATGCGAAACCGCCTACGACACCGCCAAGGGCGTCGAGTGCTACGAGCGCCTGAAAAACAAGGGTGGCGGCGCCTCTGGCTTCGATCCGCAGTCGACCGGCATCACCTTTGCCGTCAGCGACAAGGCCCCGGGCGACAAGCGCGCCATCGTGACCATGGGCTACGGCCTGTCGCAGTCCGCCAACGGCTCGGTGTTCGAGTGGAACTTCCCGCTGCTGGGCAACTACTGGACCGCGGCCGATTCCATCATCCAGGACATCCTGAAGAAGGAAAAGGGCAGCCTCAAGGGCAAGAAGATCGCTCTGGTCTATCACGACTCGCCTTACGGCAAGGAGCCGATTCCGCTGCTGCAAAAGCGCGCCGCCAAGGAAGGCTTCGAGCTGCTGCTGCTGCCCGTCACGGCGCCCGGCGTCGAGCAGAAGTCGACCTGGCTGCAGGTGCGCCAGCAGCGCCCCGACTATGTGCTGCTGTGGTCGGCCGGCGTGATGACGCCCACGGCCATACGCGAAGCCCAGGCAACCAACTTCGCGCGCGACAAGATCTACGCGATCTGGTGGGCGGGCTCGGACCACGACGTCAAGGACATCGGTGCCGGCGCCAAGGGCTACAACACCGTGACCATCCACAACACGGCCGAGCACGACAAGGTGCATGACGAAGTCAAGAGCGCGGTCTACGACAAGGGCCAGGGCACGGCGTCAAACGCAACCAGCGTCGGCGCGATGGCCCATACCCGCGGCATGGTGATCTCCATGCTGCAGGTCGAGGCCATCCGCACCGCGCAGGAGAAATACGGCAAGGGCAAGGTCATGTCGCCCGAGCAGGTGCGCTGGGGCCTGGAGAACCTGAACCTGACGCAGGAAAAGCTCAATGCGCTGGGCTTCGGCAAGATCCTGCGCCCCATCCAGACTAGCTGCACCAACCACCTGGGCACCGACTGGTCGCGCATTGCGCAGTGGGACGGAGCCAAGTGGACCGTGGTTTCCGACTGGTACCAGGCGGACAAGTCCATGGTGGATCCGTTGGTCAAGGAGTACGCCGACAAGTACGCCAAGGAAAAGAACGTGACTGCGCGCAGCTGCAACTGATGGCGCTGCGCGCCGGCCGGGTGCCCCCGCGGTGCCTGGCCGGCGCGAACGCACTTTTTTCGATTTCCCCAGCGAGGCTGTTCCCATGTCTGAAACTACTGCCCCCACGCCCGGCGCCGCCGCCGTTGCCACTGCCGAGCCGCTGCTCGTGGTCAACGGCATCGAGGTCATCTACAACCATGTGATCCTGGTGCTCAAGGGCGTGTCGCTGCAGGTGCCGCGCCAGAGCATCGTCGCCCTGCTCGGTGGCAACGGCGCGGGCAAGACCACCACGCTGCGCGCTGTCTCCAACCTGCTCAAGGGCGAGCGCGGCGAAGTCACCAAGGGCAACATCGTGCTGGAAGGCGAGCAGATCGCCAACCTCACGCCTTCGGACCTGGTGCGCCGCGGCGTGGTCCAGGTGATGGAAGGACGGCATTGCTTTGCCCACCTGAGCATCGAGGAAAACCTGCTGACCGGCGCCTATACGCGCAAGGATGCGGGCGAGATCTCCGCCAACCTCGAGAAGGTCTACAACTACTTTCCGCGCCTCAAGACCCGGCGCCATTCGCAGGCCGCCTACACCTCCGGCGGCGAGCAGCAGATGTGCGCCATCGGCCGCGCGCTGATGAGCAATCCGCGCATGGTGCTGCTTGACGAGCCCTCGATGGGCCTGGCGCCGCAGATCGTCGAAGAGGTGTTCAACATCGTCAAGGACCTCAATCACCGCGAGCAGGTCACCTTCCTGCTGGCCGAACAGAACACCAGCATGGCGCTGCGCTATGCGGATTACGGCTACATCATGGAAAGCGGCCGCATCGTGATGGACGGCCCGGCCAAGGACCTGGCCAACAACGAGGACGTCAAGGAGTTCTACCTGGGCATGGGTGGCGGTGAACGCAAGAGCTTCAAGGACGTCAAGAGCTACAAGCGGCGCAAGCGCTGGCTGGCCTGAGCCCCACCCCCTGCTGCCCGCCACCACCGCGACCTTCCGGAGCCAAGGATTTCTCCATGACTGATCATTACGACGCGCTTGAATCGCGCCCCCCGCAGGAACGCGAACAGGCCTTGATGGCGGCGCTGCCGCGCCAGATCGCGCATGCGCAGCACGCTTCGCCCGCCTTTGCCGAGATCCTCGCGGGCATAGATCCCGCCGCGGTCACGTCCCGCGCCGCACTTGCCAGGCTGCCGGTGACGCGCAAGTCCGAACTGCTGCAACGCCAGCAGGCGCAACGCGCCGACAACCCCTTTGGCGGTTTCAGCGCGCTGGCCTTCGGCGCCCGGATGCCGCGCGTCTTTTCCAGTCCCGGCGGCATCTACGAGCCCGAAGGCTGCGGCAGCGACTACTGGCGCATGGCACGCGCCATCCATGCCGCGGGCTTTCGTCCCGGCGAGCTGGTGCACAACAGTTTCAGCTACCACTTCGTGCCAGCGGGCGCGATGATGGAAACCGGCGCCCAGGCCGTGGGCTGCACGGTGTTTGCCGCGGGCACCGGCCAGACCGAGCAGCAGGTGCAGGCGATTGCCGAGCTGCGTCCCGCAGGCTATATCGGCACGCCGAGCTTTCTGCGCATACTGATTGAAAAAGCCCAGAGCATGGGCCAGGCGCTGCCCAGCCTGCACAAGGCGCTGGTGTCCGGCGAAGCCTTTCCGCCGTCGCTGCGCGACTGGCTGGCCGAGCGCGGCGTCGCCGGCTACCAGTGCTATGCCACGGCCGATCTGGGATTGATTGCCTACGAGACGCCGGCGCGCGAAGGACTGGTGGTCGATGAGAACGTGATCGTGGAAATCGTGCGCCCCGGCACCAACGACCCCGTGCCTGACGGCGAAGTCGGCGAACTGGTGGTGACCACGCTCAACCGCGGCTACCCGCTGGTGCGCTTTGGCACCGGCGACCTGTCGGCGGTGCTGCCGGGCCACTGCCCCACGGGCCGCAGCAACATCCGCATCCGCGGCTGGATGGGACGCGCCGACCAGACCACCAAGGTGCGCGGCATGTTCGTGCACCCGGCCCAGGTCAACCAGGTCGTGCAGCGTTTCGACCAGGTGCTGCGCGCGCGCCTGGTGGTGCGCGGCGAAATGGCCAACGACTCCATGGAATTGCAGGTCGAGATCCGGGACAGCGATCCCGCGCTGCTGCAGCAGATCGAGGCCTGCGTGCGCGACCTGACCAAGCTGCGCTGCGATGTGCAGCCGCTGGCTCCGGGCCAGCTGCCCAACGACGGCGTGGTGATCGAGGACGCGCGCAGCTATCGCTAGAAGACGATCTGGATCAATTCGCTGCCATTTTTCTTGTCTGTTTTCAGGGAAAACACTTATTTTTCCGCGGGAGCGATTTCAGCATTCGTTCTTATCATGAACGTCCCTAAGGAGCCTATTCATGCAGAAGTTGTTCAAGCTGGCGACCATCGCCTTGGCCGCCGTTGCCGCCACCGGAGTTCAAGCCCAGGACTTCCCCGCCGCAGGCAAGAGCATCACCATCGTGGTGCCTTTCACTGCCGGCGGCCCGACCGACCGCGTGGCCCGCGATCTGGCCGAGTCGATGCGCAAACACCTGAACAATGCGACCATCGTGATCGACAATTCGGCCGGTGCCGGAAGTGCCATCGGCATTGCCAAGGTGGCGCGCGCCAACCCCGACGGCTACACGCTGCTGCTCAACCACATCGGCATGGCCACCGTGCCCACGCTGTACCGCAAGCTGTCGTTCAACGTGATCAACGACTTCGAATACCTGGGCATCATCAACGATGTGCCCATGACGCTGATCGGCAAGCCCACGCTGCCCGCAGACAACTACAAGGACCTGATCTCCTGGATCGGCAAGAACCAGGGCAAGGTCAATCTGGCAAACGCCGGTGTCGGCTCGGCATCGCACCTGTGCGGCCTGATGCTGCAGTCGACGCTGAAGATCGAGATGACGCCCGTGCCCTACAAGGGTGCGGCGCCTGCGATTGCCGACCTGATGGGCAATCAGGTCGATCTGCTGTGCGACCAGACCACCAACACCACGGCCCAGATCGAATCCAAGAAGGTCAAGGCCTATGGCGTGACCACGCCCAAGCGCCTGACCACGCCAGCGCTCAAGGACCTTCCCACGCTGGACGAAAGCGGCCTGAAGAACTTCCAGGTCACGGTCTGGCATGGCCTGTACGCGCCAAAGGGCACGCCCGCCGCCGTGACCAAGAAGATCAACGACGCCATGCGCCTGGCCCTGAAGGAACCCGACTTCATCAAGAAGGAAGAGCAGCTCGGTGCGGTGATTGCCTCCGACGCCCGCGTCTCGCCCGAAGGCCACAAGAAGTTCGTGCAATCGGAAATCGAGACCTGGGGCAAGGTCATCAAGGCCGCAGGCGCGTATGCGGACTGATCTCGCTTGCGCATGAAAAAGCCGGCCTCATGGGCCGGCTTTTTTTTGCCTGAAGCACCTGTCTTTTCTGGCCATGCAGAGCCTGCTCGCGGGGGTACCGGCCCTTCGACAGGCTCAGGGCGAACGGGTTAGGGGATGAGGTGAAAATCCGTTTGGGCTGAGTCCTGAGCCCGTCAAAGGATCGAAGCTGCGGCATTCAACACGCGCTTCTCACCAGGTGACATCGCGTCCCTCGGCCGCGCTGCGCTTGAGCATGTCGATGAAGGGCGCCGTGCGCTGGCGCAGGCTCACGCCGTCGGCAGCGCCAGCGGGTGCGGCGTCCTCGTCCTCCTGCGTGCCATCGGCTTCGTCCTGCGCCTCGCCGGCCGCGGCGCGCCGGGCTTCCTCCTCGAGCACGGCCTGCTCCAGCGCGGCCAGCGCGCCGGGAATCTGCATGGCGGTGATGATGCCCGGGCCTTCGGCATCCTTGCCGACGATGGCCAGCAGCTTGCGCGCGCTGGCGTCCAGCATGATCAGATCTGCGGTGGCACGGGATTTGAACTTGTAGGGCATGCAATTCCTTCGGTGTACATGTATTCGCGATTGAACGGATATTCAGACTGGGCGCCAATCAACGCCCCGCTGCCCATCTGGCCGTCGGGCCGGGTCACGAGCATCTGGTGCAGCGCGATCCAGCCGCGCTCGAAACCCATGGCGCAGCCGGCCAGGTACAGCCGGTAGGCGCGCAGCGCGCGCGCGCCGCGTTCGCCGTCGGTCTGTTCCTCAAGGATACGCTGTGCCCGGGGAAGCCGCGCCTCGAGCGCGTCGGACCAGGCCCATAGCGTGCGTGCGTAATGCGGCCGCAGGTTCTCGGTGTCGATCATTTCAAGCCCGCCTTGCGCCAGCGCATGCAGCACCCGGCTGACATGCAGCAGCTCGCCTCCGGGAAAGATGTAGCGGCTGATGAACTCGCCCATGCCCGCGCCGACTTCGACGTTGTCGACGCCGCCCGCGGTGATGCCGTGGATCAGCGCCAGGCCGCCGGGCCGCAGCAGGCGCTGCACGGTGTCGGCATAGGCCGGCATCTGCGCCTGGCCCACATGCTCGAACATGCCCACCGAGGCAATCTTGTCGAACGGGCGCTCGGGCTGCAGCTGGCGGTAGTCGCACAGGTCCATGCGCACCCGGTCCTGCAGGCCGCGCGCCTGTATCAGCTGGTTCACGTAGGCATGCTGGTTGCGCGACAGCGTGATGCCCTGGGCCTGCACGCCGTAGTGCTCGGCGGCCCACAGCAGCAACCCGCCCCAGCCCGCGCCTATGTCGAGAAAGCGCTCGCCAGCGCGCAATTGCAGCTTGCGGCAGATATGGTCGAGCTTGGCTTCCTGCGCCTGGGCCAGGTCCATGTCGGGGCGGCGATAGTAAGCACAGGAATAGACCCGCCGCGGGTCCAGCCAGAGCGCGTAGAACTCATCGGACAGGTCGTAATGGAACTCGATCTGCTCGGCGTCGCGCGCCACCGTGTGCAGCGCCATGGAACGCGTGCGCGCCATGATCTGCGACCACCAGCTCGAGGTGCCGCGCACCGGGTCGGACTGCAGCAGCGCCGAGGCCGCGCGCATGATGTCGCGCACCCGCCCTTCGAGCTCCACCTGGCCTTCGACCACGGCCGCCCCCAGTGTGCCTATATGGCCGGCTGCCAGGGCCGCCAGCGGCGCCAGCGAGCGGAACCGCAGCACCACGTCGGTAGGGGTCTTGCCGACCCGTTCACCCGAAGGCAGCTCCACGGAGACCGCCACCGGCAAAGGGGCCAGCCGGCCCTCGAGCGTGTGAATCAGATGTTTCATGGCAGTCACCATTTTTCGCTTTCATACAAAAGACGGCAATAGCATTGCACCTGATCCGACGATAGCTCTTGTCCTGCAGACCGTGGCTTTTTTTAACGCTTGCCGATCAGGCGGAGATACGCCTCGCGCGTGGCCGGCGACACCGCGGCCTTGACTTGTTCGTAGCTGGTCTGGTGGCGCGCCAGCAGCCGCATCGAGGCAACGGTCAGCGATTTGCAGAACCAGTGGCAGCTGTGCTGCATCAGGAAGATCTCGGCGGTGAGCGTGAACGCGCGCCGGCGACGCTCTTCGTCGTCCCGGGCCGCGAACACCTGGGCGGCGGCAATGCCACGCGCGTGGATCTTGACCATCTCGCGCATGTCGAAACTGCCCTGGGGATAGACCCGTTCGATATAGGGCAGGGCCAGCGGCAGGGTGCTCACGCGCACTTCCTTTTCATCGACCGCGGAGAACTGCTCGGCAAAGCGCTGGAACTGCTCGGCCAGGCTTTTTTCCGTGCCCTCGAGCAGTATCCATATCTGGGTGCGGCGCTGCAGATCGCTTTCACCCAGCGCGCGCAGGTAACCTTCGATCAGGCCGCCCATCAGTTTCTCGATCTGCAGGCGGCCAAGGTGTTCGGCAAGCAGGCGGGTGCGCCGCCGCTGGTCCTGCCGCTTGAGCACATAAACGGCAATGGTGACAATGATTGCCAACGTAAAGAAGTCCATCGGATCGGGGAAAACAGCGTGAATGAAGCCATGAGTGTAGTCAGCCCCTTTGGGAAGCGGGGACAGCAAGCGTGCAAGGGCCTGGCAGCGGGCCTTCTTTTAGTCCTGGTCAGCGGCTGTGCGCTGCCCGATGTCGGCTACTACTGGCAGGGCGCGCGCGGCCAACTGCAGATGCTGCAGGCCGCGCGGCCGGTGGCCGATTGGCTGGAAGATCCGGCGCTGTCGCCGGCGCTGCGCAGCCAGCTGCAGCTGGCCCAGCGCGCGCGTGACTTCGCCAGCCAGGCGCTGGCCCTGCCCGACAACGCCAGCTACCGGCGCTATGCCGCGCTCCATCGCGCGGCCGCGGTGTGGAACGTCACGGCCGCGCCGCCCGACTCACTGCAATTGCACCAGTGGTGCTTTCCGGTCGCCGGCTGCGTGGGTTATCGCGGCTACTTCGCGCTGGCCGATGCCCAGGCCCAGGCCCGGCCTCTGGCGGCCCAGGGTCTGGATGTGCATGTCTATCCGGTGCCCGCGTATTCGACGCTCGGCTGGTTCAACTGGCTGGGCGGCGACCCGCTGCTCGACACCTTCGTACGCTGGCCCGAAGGCGAACTCGTCGGCCTGCTGTTCCATGAGCTGTCGCACCAGCGCGTCTATCTGGCCGGCGACATGAACTTCAATGAATCGTATGCCACGGCCGTGGAACGCCTGGGCACCCAGGCCTGGCTGCGGCAGTCGACGACCGCCGACGCGGCCTCGCCCGCTTGGCAGGCCGCGCAGCAGCGGCGCGCGCAATTTCGCGCGCTCACGCAGCACACGCGCCAGGCGCTTGAGACCCTGTATGCGGCGCCTCCCGCCGACACGCTGGCCCAGGCCAAGGCGCAGATACTGCAGGACTTCAGGGCCCGCTATCAGGAGCTGCGCGCGCAATGGCTGGCATCGCCCGAACTGGCCGCGCGCCCCGAAGCCGCGGCGCAGTCGCTGCAGCGCCTGGACCGCTGGGTGGCCGAAGCCAACAATGCGGCGTTTGGCGCGCTGTCGGCCTATGACCTGTGGGTGCCGGCGTTTGAAGCGCTGTTTGCCCAGCAGGCGGGCGTTGCCGCGCCCTGGCAGGCCTTCCACGCCGCCGTGGAGCGGCTGGCGCAGCAGCCCGAGGAGCAGCGGCTGCGCACGCTGTGCGCGTTGATGCCGGCACGCCCCGTGGCCTGTGCGGGCCACGCCACGCCCCCCACCCTCAACTCAGCGACGCGATGAGGTCTATGTATTGCTGGCGCGCCGCGTCGCCTTCCGTGCCCTTGAGCTTTTCCCAGGCGTCCCACTTGGCGCGGCCCACCATGTCGCTGAAGCTGGGTTTCTTCTCTTCGTTGTCGCCCTGCGTGGCCTGCTTGTACAAGGCATAGATCTTGAGCAGCGTGGCGTTGTCGGGCCGCTCGCTGAGCGTCTTGGATTGGGCCACGGCGGCTTCGAAAGCGGCATTCAGATCGGACATGCAGGTTGCTCCTTAAAATCAGGGGATGCGATCGGCCCAGTGTAGTCATCGCAGCCCGCCGCCCTTCACGCCACTTCACCCGGACTAACCCTTGCCTGACATCCAGCTTTCCCGCGCCCATACGCTGGGCCTGCCCGCCGCCCGCCAACACGCCCAGCGCTGGGGCGAGAAGGCCGCCGAGAAATTCGGCGTGCAATGCGAATACGAATCCGGCGACACCCAGGACGTGCTGCGCTTCAGCGGCAATGGCGTTGACGGCCAGCTCGTGGTCACCGCCAGCGCGCTGGAACTGCAGGCCGAGCTGGGCTTTCTGGCCGCCATGTTCAAGGACAGCATAGAAGCCAAGCTCAACGCGCAGTTCGACGAACTGCTCGCCAAGGGCTGAGCCCGCCGCCGGCGGGCCGCCCCAAGGCGGCTGACGGCTAGCGTGTCGGGTTCCCCAGCCATTCCTTGGCCAGCTCGACCCAGAACGTCGCGCCCAGCGGAATCAGCCGGTCGTTGAAGTCGTAGCTGGGGTTGTGCAGCATGCAGGGCCCGCCGCCATGGCCGATCGCGCGGTGGTCACCTTCGCCATTGGCAATGAAGCAATAGGCCCCGGGCTTTTCTTCCAGCATGTAGGCGAAGTCTTCGGCGCCCATTGTGGGCTCCTGGTCCAGCACCTTGGACGCGCCCACCAGGCGCTGCATCACCGCGCGCGCCAGCGCGGCCTCGGGTGCGGCGTTGATGGTCGGCGGGTAATTGCGCTCGAAGACAAACGCATGCTTGACGCCATGGCTGGCGCAGATGCCGTCTATCACCTGTTGCATGCGCTGCTCGATCATGTCGAGCACCGCCACCGAGAAGGTGCGCACCGTGCCTTCGAGTTCCACGCAGTCGGGCACCACATTGCTGGCCTCGCCGCCATGCACCATGGTCACGGAAATCACGCCCGCATCCACGGGCTTGAGGTTGCGGCTGACGATGGTCTGCAGGCCCATGATGATCTGCGCCGCCACGGGCACGGGGTCGAGCACCAGGTGCGGCATGGCCGCATGGCCGCCCTTGCCGCGCACCGTGATCTTGAATTCGTTGCTTGACGCCATGACGGGGCCCGGGCTCACGGCCATCTGGCCTTCGGCCATGCCGGGCCAGTTGTGCATGCCAAACACCGCCTGCATGGGAAAGCGCGTGAACAGCCCGTCGCGAATCATCTCGCGCGCGCCGCCGCCGCCTTCTTCCGCGGGCTGGAAGATGAGGTAGATCGTGCCGTCGAAATCGCGGTGGCGCGACAGATGCTGGGCCGCGGCCAGCAGCATGGCGACATGGCCGTCGTGACCGCAGCCATGCATCCTGCCCGCATGGCGGCTCGCATGCGCAAAAGTATTGCCTTCCTGCATGGGCAGCGCATCCATGTCGGCGCGCAGTCCCAGCGCCCGGCCGCAGGCACCGGCGTCGCGTCCGTGGACTATGCCCACCACGCCGGTCTTGCCCAGGCCACGGTGCACGGCAATGCCCCACTCGGTCAGCTTGGCGACAATCACATCGGCGGTGCGCACCTCCTCGAAGCACAGTTCGGGGTGGGCATGGATATCCCGGCGCAGGGCAGCCAGCTCATCGGCCTGCGCAACAATTTCTTCAATCAGCGACATGGACATAAACCTCCTGTCACACATTGTGGCGCCTGGGCGGCCCGCACGGTGACAAACGCGGTTTTTACCCCCGCGCATCCCCCCCGGCATGCGAGACAATGGCGTGACAACTCCTGCCCACGCACGCCATGTCCTCTTTCGACAGCCCGTCCCCTGCGCCCGGCGCGACTTCCATCGTGCGCGGTGCCTGCCCGCATGATTGCCCCGACACCTGCGCGCTGCTGACCACGGTGGTCGACGGCGTGGCCACCAAGGTCCAGGGCAATCCCGGCCACCCGCAGACCGATGGTGTGCTCTGCGCCAAGGTCAGCAAATACCCCGAACGCACCTACCATGCCGAGCGCGTGCTGACGCCGCTCAAGCGCTCCGGCCCCAAGGGCAGCGGCCAGTTCACGCCTGTGTCCTGGGACGAGGCGCTGAGCGACATCGCGCAGCGCCTGCACGCCGTCGTGCAGCGCGCGCCCGAAGCCGTTCTGCCCTACAGCTATGCGGGCACCATGGGCCTGGTCCAGGGCGAGAGCATGGACCGGCGCTTCTTCCACCAGCTCGGCGCCTCGCTGCTGGACCGCACCATCTGCTCGAGCGCCGGCGGCGAGGCACTGATGCACACCTACGGCGGCAAGCTGGGCATGCGCGTGCAATTCTTTGCCGAAAGCCGGCTGATCATCATCTGGGGCAGCAACAGCATAGGCAGCAACCTGCATTTCTGGCGCTATGCCCAGGCCGCCAAGCGCGACGGCGCGCGCCTGGTCTGCATAGACCCGCGCAAGACCGAGACCGCCGACAAATGCCACGAGCACCTGCAGCTGCGCCCGGGCACCGACGCCGCGCTGGCGCTGGCGCTGATGCACGAGCTGATACGCAACGACTGGCTGGACCACGACTATCTCGCGCGCCATACGCTGGGCTGGGACGCGCTGCGCGCGCGCGCGCTCGAGTGGCCGCCCGAACGCGCGGCCGAAGTCTGCGGCCTGCCCGTGGAACAGATCACCGAACTGGCACGCGCCTATGGCACGACCGAGCGCGCCGCCATACGCCTGAACTACGGCGTGCAGCGCGCACGCGGCGGCGGCAACGCGGTGCGCGCCATTGCCTGCCTTCCCGCGCTCACGGGCGCCTGGCGCCACCGCGCCGGCGGCCTGCTGCTGTCGTCGTCGGCCGCGCTGCCCGCGCGCCGCGCGGCCTTGCAGATGCCGCAGCTGCTGGGCGCGCGCCGCCCGCGCACCATCAACATGAGCACCATAGGCAATGCGCTGCTCGAGCCCGGCGACACCGCGTTCGGGCCGCGCATCGAGGCCGTCGTGGTCTACAACAGCAACCCCGTCGCGGTCGCGCCTGAGTCGGCCAAGGTGGCCCGGGGCTTTGCGCGCGACGACCTGTTCACGGTGGTCATTGAACATTTCCTCACGGACACCGCCGACCATGCCGACTACGTGCTGCCGGCAACCACTCAGCTCGAGCACTGGGACATCCACGGCAGCTACGGCCACACCGACGTGCTGCTCAACCGCCCGGCCATCGCGCCCGTGGGAGAAGCCAGAAGCAATGCGCGGATCTTCCGCGACCTGGCCGCGCGCATGGCCGCGTACGACGCAGCGTTTGCCGCGCCCTGCTTTCACGAAGACGACGAAACGCTGTGCCGCCAGGCCATTGAATCGTCCCAAGTCGACTTCGACCAGCTGCTTGCCACCGGCTTTGCCCACCTGCCCGTACCCGACGCGCCATTTGCCGACGGCGGCTTTGCCACGCCTTCGGGCAAATGCGAATTCATCAGCGCCAGCCTGGCGGCGCTGGGCGTCAATCCGCTGCCCGACTACCTGCCCAACCACGAGCAGCCCGACCCGCAAGGCCCCTACCCGCTGGCGATGATCTCGCCGCCGGCGCGCAATTTCCTCAACAGCACCTTTGTCAACGTGCACAAGCTGCGCAACGCCGAAGGCCGGCCGCTGCTGGAGATGCACCCGCAGGACGCGGCCCCGCGCGGCATCGAGGACGGTGCGCTGGTGCGCGTGTTCAACGCGCGCGGCGAGCATCTGTGCCATGCCAGCATCAATGGCCGGGCGCGCGCGGGCCTGGTCGTGGGCCTGGGCATCTGGTGGCGCAAGGACGGCGCCAACGGCACCAATGTCAACGAGCTGACCCACCAGCACCTGACCGACATAGGCCGCGCGCCGAGCTTCTACGACTGCACGGTACAGGTTGCCGCGGCCTGAAAGGCCTCAGATCGCCAGACCCAGGATTTCCCTGGCCTTGGCCGCGTCGATATCGCGGTGCTCCGACAGCGCGACCATGCCGTGCTTTTCCAGCTGGGCCACGGTCACATCCACGGCTTGAGCGCCGAGGTCATAGGCCGACAGCCGCGTGGGCACGCCCAGGCCTTCGAAGAAATTGCGCGTCTGCGTGATCGCGGCGTTGATGCGCCCTTCTTCCGAGCCTTCGGTGATGCCCCACACGCGCTCGGCATACTGCAGCAGCTTGGCGTGCTTTTGCTCGCGGCGCGCGTCCATCATCGCGGGCAGCACCACGGCCAGCGTGCGCGCATGGTCGATGCCGTAGAGCGCCGTGAGTTCGTGGCCGATCATGTGCGTTGCCCAGTCCTGGGGCACGCCCGCGCCGATCAGGCCATTGAGCGCCAGCGTCGCGCTCCAGACCAGGTTGGCGCGGTCGGCGTAGTCGGGAGTCTCGCTGGCCACCACGCGCGGGCCGATCTCGATCAGCGTCTGCAGCAGGCCTTCGGCAAACCGGTCCTGCACGCGCGCATCGACCGGATAGGTCAGGTATTGCTCCATGGTGTGCACGAAGGCATCGACCACGCCGTTGGCCAGCTGGCGCGTGGGCAGGCTATAGGTCTTGGTGGGGTCGAGCAGCGCGAACTGCGGAAACAGCAGGCGGCTGGAAAACGGCAGCTTCGCGCCTTCGGCCGCATTGGTCAGCACGCCGCCGTTGTTCATTTCCGAGCCCGTGGCCGGCAGCGTCAACACCACGCCCAGCGGCGCGGCCTGGGTGATGCCGCGCCCCCCCTTGCGCACCAGCTCCCAGGCGGCGGCCGTATCGGCCACCGCATTCACTTTCGGCAGGCGCACGGCCGCGGCAATGAACTTGACGGCGTCGATCACCGAGCCGCCGCCCACGGCCAGCAGGAAGTCGAAGCCGCCGTCCTGGAACTGCGCGACGGCGCGCATCGCGGTTTCCAGCGTGGGATTGGGCTCCATGCCCGAGAACGTCGCATGCCGGCGCGCGCCCAGGGCGGCGCGCACTTCGGCCAGCGTGCCGTTCTTCTCGGCACTGCTGCCGCCGACGACAATCAGCACCTGCGCGCTTTCGGGCAGCAGCTTGCCCAGCTTGGCAATCACGCCCGCGCCGAAAACAATGCGCGTGGGGTTGCTGAAATCAAAATTCTGCATCGTGGCTCTCCTTGGAATGGGAACGCGGGGCCCGGGCCCCGTCTGTCCGCCATTCTGTCAGGACAGCGTGCTCAGTCGAGCTTGATGCCGGCCTTGTGGATGATCTCGCCCCAGCGCTTGGCCTCGGCGCGCGCCATTGCGCGGAACTGCTCCGGCGTGCCCGGCAAGGCTTCCATGCCGAAGTCCTGCATGCGCTTGACCACGGCCGGGCTGGCCAGCGCCTTGTTGAGCTCGGCATTCAACCGCTGCGTCACGGGCGCGGGCAGGCCCTTGGGCGCGAGAATGCCCTGGAAGGCAAAGACTTCGGAATTCGCCACGCCGGCTTCGGCCAGCGTAGGCAGCTGCGGCAGGTTGGCCATGCGCTGGGCCGAGCCTATGGCCAGCGCGCGCACCTTGCCCGACTGGATGATGGGCAGGCCCGACGCCAGATCGAGGAACATGCACGGCACCTGGCCGCCCATCACGTCGGCCACGGCCGGCGCCGCGCCGCGGTAGGGGATGTGGGTCAGGAAGGTACCGGTGCGCGCCTTGAACATCTCCATGGCCAGGTGGTGTGGCGAGCCGTTGCCGGGCGAGGCGTAGTTGATCTTGCCGGGGTTGGCGCGCGCATAGGCCAGGAATTCCTGCAGCGTCTTGGCCTCGAACGCCGGGTTCACGACCAGCGCCAGCGGAAAGCGGCTCAGTCCGCCCACATAGGTGAAGTCCTTTTCGGGGCTGAACGGCAGCTTGCTGAACAGATGCTCGTTGTAGGCCAGCACAGCGTTGTCGGCCGACATGATGGTGTAACCGTCGGCCTTGGCCGTGGCGACCTGCTGCGCGCCGATGTTGGTTGATGCACCGGGCTTGTTCTCGATGACGATGGTCTGGGCCAGGCCCTGGCGCATGGCTTCGGCCACGGTGCGCGCCAGCACGTCGGTGCCGCCGCCCGGGGGATACGGAACCACCCAGCGTATGGCCTGGTCGGGCCAGTTCTGCGCCTGGGCAAGCGTTGCGAAAGGCGCGGCGGCCGAGGCCGTCATCGCGGCCAGAAAATGTCTGCGGTCCATTTTTTGTCTCCTGGGTAAAGATCCGGCGTCGCCCACGGCGGGCCGGCAAATGCGTGTCAGGCGTGCAGGGCAATGGCCCTGGCGCGCCGGCCGGCACTTCTGTGGTGCCGGTCCCGCGCGCGCGGGTCGTCAGGCGGCTTCTTCGGGGGCGGCAATCGTCTGATCGATGGCGCCGAAAATGCTCTGGCCGTCGCGGCCCTTCATTTCAATGCGGATGGTGTCGCCAAACTTCATGAACTCGGTCACCGGAGCGCCGGTCTGTATGGTCTCGATGCAGCGCTTCTCGGCAATGCAGCTATAGCCCTTGGGCCATTGCATGGCGCTGCCTTCGCCCACGCCCTTGTTGCTTACCGTGCCGCTGCCGATAATGCTGCCGGCGCGCACATTGCGCGTCTTGCAGATGTGGGCAATCAGCTGGCCGAAGTGAAAGGTCATGTCGGGGCCGGCGTCGCACATGCCGACCTTGCGGCCGTTCCAGATCGACTGCAGCGTGAGATGCAGGCGGCCTGCGTCCCAGGCATCGCCCAGCTCGTCCAGCGTCACCGCGACCGGGCTGAAGGCCGTGGCCGGCTTGCTCTGGAAGAAGCCGAAGCCCTTGGCGAGTTCGGCAGGAATGAGATTGCGCAGCGAGACATCGTTGGCCAGCATCACCAGGCGAATGCCCTGCAGCGCCTGGGCCGGCGTGCTGCCCATGGGCACGTCGGTGGTGACCACGGCGATCTCGGCCTCGAAGTCGATTCCCATGGCTTCGCTGGGCACGACCACGTCATCGCAGGGGCCGATGAAATCGTCGCTGCCGCCCTGGTACATCAGCGGGTCGGTGTAGAAGGTTGCCGGCACTTCGGCGTTGCGCGCCTGGCGCACCAGCTCCACATGGTTGAGATAGGCCGAACCGTCGGCCCACTGGTAGGCGCGCGGCAGCGGCGCCATGCATTGCTCGGGATTGAAGGCAAACGCATGCGGCGCCTTGCCCGCGTTGAGCTGCTGGTACAGGTCCTGCAGCTGCGGCGCCATGAAGGCCCAGTCGTCCAGCACCTGCTGCATGCGGCTGGCAATGCCGGTCGCATAATGGGCCAGGCCCAGATCGCGGGAGACAACAACCAGTTGGCCGTCGCGCGAGCCGTCTTTATAAGTAGCGAGTTTCATGGTGCTGGAACTTCAATGGCAGGGACAGGAAGGCGCGGCCTGCAAGGGCGGCGATCGAATTACGCTGGGGTAAATGAGTTTACCTAAACAAAACAATTGGATTTTAGTGCATATGGAAAAGGAACGCGCAGGCATTCAGTCGGTCGAAGTCGGTTTTGCGCTGCTCGAAGGCCTGGCGCGCGCACGCGCGCCGCTGATGCTCAAGGAAGTCGCGGCCTCGGCCGAGATGAGCGCCGCCAAGGCGCACCGCTATCTGGTGAGCTTCCAGCGCCTGGGCCTGGTGACCCAGGACAGCCGCACCTCGCGCTATGACCTCGGCCCGGCCAGCCTGAAGCTGGGCCTAGCCGCGCTCACGCGCCTGGACCCGGTGCGCCTGGCGCGCGAACGCATGCCGCTGCTGCTTGAAGCACTGCAGCACACGGTCGCGCTGGCCGTCTGGGGCAACCACGGCCCGACCATCGTGCATTGGGAGGAATCGGCGCAATCGGTCACCGCCAACTTGCGCCTGGGCGATGTGATGCCGCTGCTGTCGTCGGCCACGGGCCGCTGCTTTGCCGCGTACCTGCCCAGTGAGACCACGCAGCGCATGCTGGACGCCGAGATGCAGCGCGCGCGCCAGATCGGGCGCAGCGACCTGCCGCTCACGCCCGCGGGCGTGCACAGCATGCTTGACGAGGTGCGGGCGCACGGCACGGCACGCGTGGTCGATACGCTGCTGCCGGGCATCGTTGCCTTCTGCACGCCGGTGTTCGACTCATCGGGCCATATCGTGATGGGCATCACCACGCTGGGCTCGATCGCGACCTTCGACCCGGCCTATGACGGCGCCATCGATGCCCAGCTGCGCGCCACCGCGCAGCAGCTTTCGGCCGATCTCGGCCACACCGGCCGCTGAGGCCCGCGGGCACCCGCCATGCGTGCGCCAGTGCTGCTGCCCCTGACCGCCGCGGTGCTGGCCGCGCATGCCTGGCTGCTGTGGGAACTGCCCGCATGGTCCAACACCGCCCCCATTCCCGACCCCGCGCGCAATGCGCCGGCATTCACCACGCGCAGCATTGCCCCGCCCCCGCCGGCAGCCCCGCCCGAGCCCGTGGCCAAGCCCCCTGGGCCCCGGCCTGCGCCCCGACCCGCTCCCCGGCCGCGCCCGGCGCCGGTGAGCGCCGCGCCCCTGCCGGTCGAAGCTGCGGTCGAACCTGCGGCACAACCTCCGGCCGAGCTTCCGACCGAACCTGCGGCGGAGATTGCCGACGCTGCCGCCAGCGAGCTGGCGCAGCAAACGCCGCCCGCCACGCCTGTGCTCGAGCCAGCCACGGTGCCGCCACCGCCCGAACCGCAGGCGCCTGCCCCGCCGGCCTCGACTGTCCCCCCTGCACCGCCCCGGCCCGAAACCCTGCAAGGCGTCCAGCTGGTGGCCCCCGACGGCCAGCAACTGCCGGCCGACACCGCGCTGCCGGTGAAGCTGCCCGCGCCCGCGCGGCTGGCGTTTGATGTGGCCGGCCAGGCCCAGCGTTTCGAATACAGTGCAAGCGCCGAGCTGCTGTGGCAGCACGACGGCCAGAGCTACCAGGTGCGCCAGCAGATCAAGGCGTTTCTGATCGGCACGCGCGCCCAGACCAGCCGCGGCCGGATCACGGCCGCGGGCCTGGTGCCGCAACGCTTCACCGATCAGAGCCGCCGCGAGAAAAGCGCGGAGTTCGACTTCGCCGCAGAACAGGCGCGCTTCACGCCGGCGGCCCCGCCCGCCCCCATAGGCCCGGGCGCTCAGGACCGCATCAGCGTCTTCCTGCAGCTGTCTGCCCTGCTGGCCGCCGCGCCCGAACGCTACGCCACGGGCAGCGAAATCACGTTCACCACCGTGGGCAGCAACGATGCCGAGCGCTGGACCTTCCGCGTGCATGAAACCGAAACGCTGGAGCTGCCGCTGGGCGCGCTGCCCGCGCTGCGGCTCGAACGCCTGCCGCGCCATGCGGGCGACCAGCAGGCAACGCTGTGGCTCGCGCCGTCGCTGGGCTATCTGCCGGCGCGCATACGGCTGACCCAGGCCAACGGCGACTTCGCCGATCTGCGCCTGCAGGCGCACGCCGCGCCTTGAAGTCGGGCGAAGCGCTTGACGCCGCACGGGGATCGAATCCGTGGAATACTGGGGCCAGGGCCTTTTGCCGGCGACCCCGCCGGCGGCTCTTGAAGTCTGCTGCTTTGCAGCCATATGACTGTCAACGGCAAGACTTTGCAACAGGGGGGGATCACCATGCAAACGCTATACGACTCTGACACTTTTGCGGTGCTCCATATCCGGCCCGACCTGCCGGCCATGGCCGAGGGCGAATCCGCGCCCGCGCAAGAGCTCCACCACGCACAGATGCAGATGCCACGCCACGGTTTTGAAATCGTCGACAAGCGTTCCGGCAAAGAGGTCTACCTCGACGGCTCCTGGGCCGAGATGTTCCAGAAGATCATTCTGGGCTGGCAACAGCAAACGCCCACGCAGGAAGAAGTGGAAAGCACGCTGGACAGCTACGCCGGGCTTGCGCAGAACCCGGTGCTGGTGCACTGAGCATGCGGCGCTCAAGAAACCGTTTTTATCAACCAGATCAATCACTTGGAAAGTGATTGATGGGGGCAAACCGCGGCAAAACCGTGAACCGTTCGTGGTGGGCTTGTCGAACCCCGAACGCCCCGCCCCCAAGCCTTGACTACGGGCCGTTCATCCTTTGACAGGCTCAGGACGAACGAGCGATCGAGGCCCGCTGTTTCTTTGAAACGCCTTGCAAGACGTGGGCCCGCTTTCCTCGCGCGGAATAGACGGCTTTACGCCGCTTGGCCCGCCGACTTGTAAAGCCGCCGATACAGCGGCTCGACCGCCAGCAGCACCGCCATCAAGCGGCACACCTGCAGCGCGGTCACCACGGGAACGCCCAGCTGCAGCACCTTGGCGGTAATTGCCATTTCGGCGATGCCGCCGGGCGCCGTGGCCAGCACCATGGTCACCCAGGGCAGGCCGCTGGCCCAGGCCAGCGCGGCCGCAAACGCCGCGCACAGCGCCATCAGCGCCACGCTGCCCAGCGCCACCGTTGCCAGCCACAGCGGCGCGGTGCGCAGAAAATCGCGCCGAAAGCGCACGCCCAGGCTCACGCCAATCAGCAATTGCGCGGCATTCATCATCCACTGCGGCACGGCCGACAGATCCAGGCCCAGCATGGCCAGTCCCATGGACGCCAGCAGCGCGCCGAGAAACCAGGGGTTGGCGCGGTCCAGGCGCAGCATCAGCCAGGCGCCCAGGCCCGTGCACAGCACCAGCAGCGCCAGCCCCGGGCCATGCACCAAGCGCACCGAGCCTGCTGCCTCCGAGCCGTGCAGGCCGCTCCACTGCAGCGCAAACGGAATCAGCAACGTGACAATGACCAGCCGCAGGCTGTGGCTGGATGCAACCAGTTCGGTGCGCGCATTCTCGCGCTCGGACAGCAGCGTCATTTCCGAGGCCGCGCCAATCGAGCCGGCAAAATAGCAGGTGGCGCGCAGCTGCTGGGCAGACACCTCGGGCATGCGCGGCGCGTGCACGCGGTACAGCCAGGCGCCAAACAGCCAGCCCAGCCACAGCGCCCAGGCAATGCCCAGCAGGATCACCCACCACAGGCTGGCCACCAGCGCCGTGACGGCCGGCGTGAAATAAAGCCCCAGCGCCGCGCCTATGGTCCATTGCGCGACATTGCGTGCCTTGCCCCAGCTGGCGGTCGGCGCTCCGCCCATCGAGGCCAGCGAGGTCGCGATCAGCGGGCCCAGCATCCAGGGCAGGGGAATTTTCCACCAGACACACAACTGGGCCGCGCCCCAGGCGCCGAATGCGGTCAGCAGCACGCGCAAGGGAAAACTCACGCGCATGGAATGGCCACCAGCGGTCCTTGACTGCTCTGGCGCAGCAGCGCCTCGAACGCATCGCCCGGCAGGGGCCGGCTGCACAGATAGCCCTGGAACTGATCGCAGCCGCGCTCGCGCAGGAAGTCGAGCTGCTCGGCGGTTTCCACGCCTTCGGCCAGCACCTTGAGGCCCATGCTGTGGCCCATGGCAATCACCGCCGCGCTGATCGCCATGTCGTCGCCGCTTTGCGGGATGTCGCGGATGAAGCCCTGGTCTATCTTCAGCACATCGATGGGAAAGCGCTTGAGGTGGGCCAGCGAGGAATAGCCGGTGCCGAAGTCGTCGATGGCCAGGCGCAGGCCCAGGGCGCTGAGCTTGCGCAGCACCTGCAAGGCCTCTTCGGGCTGCTGGGCCAAGGCGCTTTCGGTGATTTCCAGTTCCAGCTGCGCGGCCGGAAAACCGGCGTCGGCCAGCGCGGCCCGGGTGCTGCCGACGATGTCGGTGAGCATGAACTGGTGCAGCGACACATTCACCGCCAGCGTGATCTCGGGCAGATCGAGCGCGCGCCAGCGCTGGCCCTGGGCACAGGCTTCGCGTATCACCCATTCGCCCACGGGGCCGATCACGCCCGAGCTTTCGGCCACGGGAATGAAGCGCGCGGGGGAGATCATGCCTTCGACCGGATCGAGCCAGCGCAGCAGTGCCTCGGCGCCAATCAGGCGCCCGGTCGCGATCTCGATCTGCGGCTGGTAGTAAAGGCGCAGATGGCCTTCGGCCAGCGCCTGGCGCAGCCGCGCCTCGAGCTCCAGGCGCTCGCGCGCGGCCTGGGTCATGTCTTCCTGGAAAAAGCACCAGGCATCGACACCGCTGTGCTGCTTGGCGACATGCACCGCCGAGTGCGCGCCCTGCAGCAGGCTATCCGCCGTGGCGGCATGCTGCGGATAGACGCACATGCCCACGCTCACGCGCGTGATCACTTCCATGCCGTCCGGCGTATGCCAGGGCTGTGCGGCCGCGGCAATCAGCCGCTGGGCCAGTTGCGCCGCGTCGATCTCGCTGCCCAGATCAAGCGCGGCCACGGCAATCTCGTCGCCCGCCATGCGCCCCAGCAGGTCGCCGGGTCGCAGCACGGCCTGCACGCGCGAGGCGACATGGCACAGCACCTGGTCGCCGACGGCATGGCCGTAGCTGTCGTTGAAATCGCGCAGCCGGTTGATGTTGATCAGCATCACCGCCAGCTGGCTGGACTTGGCGGCGGCCGTCTCCAGCGCGTTTTCCAGCCGGCTGCCAAACCAGGCGCGGTTGTCCAGCCCGGTCAGCGGGTCCTTGTGTGCCAGGAATTCAAGGCGTTTTTGCTGGGCCTTCTCGGCGGAAATGTCGGTAAACATACAGACGTAATGCGTCACCCGATGGGCGCTGTCATACACCGCGCTCAGCGACATGCGCTCGGGAAACACTTCGCCGTTCTTGCGCCGGTTCCAGATCTCGCCCTGCCAGTGACCGGTGCTGCGCATGCTGTCCCACATGGCCTCATAGAATGCCTGGCCGTGACGGCCCGACTTGAACATGCGCGGCGTGCGGCCCAGCATTTCCTGCTCGGTATAGCCCAGAAGGCGCGTGAAGGCCGCGTTCACCGAAAGGATCTTGCTGTTGGCATCGGTGACGACCACGCCTTCGATGGTGTTGTCGACCACCGTCGCCGCCAGGCGCTGGCGTTCTTCCTGCTGGCGCAGCAGCGCGCCGCGGCGCAGCACCTCGGCGCGGCGCACGGCTTCGGAACGCAGCAGGCGGTGCAGCAGCCAGCCGGCCATTGCCGCGTTGAGAAAGATGGACACATAGCCCTGCCACTCCTTCCAGCGCGCAATCTGCGCCGCATCCTGGGTCCATTGCGCCAGCAGACGTTCCATGCCCGCCAGCCACAGCAGCGCGGTCAGCGTATAGAGCGCCAGAATCCAGTACGGCCAGGTGGGTTGGGCTGCGCCCTCTTTATGCATGTATTTCCTCAATCCACAATCGACGGCCCTTGCTGCGACAATCGCAGGGCTATGACCCAAGCCTACATTCTTACCCTATCCTGCCCCGACCGTCGCGGGCTGGTGCACGCTGTTTCGGGCTTCCTGCTCGAACAAGGCGCCAACATCGAAGAAGCCGCGCAGTTCAACGACGGCGCCACCGGTCTGTTCTTCATGCGCGTGCAATTCGTCTGCACCGACACCGACGCGGCCACGCTCAAGTCGGCGCTGGGCGAACTCGCGGCGCGTTTCGAGATGCGCTGGAGCCTGCATTCGCAGTCCGAGAACATGAAGACCGTGCTGCTGGTCAGCAAGGAAGGCCATTGCCTCAACGATCTGCTGTTCCGCTGGAAGTCGGGCCTGCTGCCCATCGACATCCGGGCCATCATCAGCAACCACCGCGACTTCTATCAGCTCGCGGCCAGCTACAACGTGCCTTTCCACCATATTCCCGTCACGGCGGCGACCAAGGCCCAGGCCGAAGCGCGTCAGTTCGAGATTATCGAGGCAGAAGGCGCCGAACTGGTCGTGCTGGCGCGCTATATGCAGGTGCTGTCGAACGACCTGTGCACCAAGCTCTCGGGCCGGGCCATCAACATCCACCACAGCTTCCTGCCCAGCTTCAAGGGCGCCAAGCCCTACTACCAGGCACATGACCGCGGCGTGAAGCTGATCGGCGCCACGGCCCATTACGTCACCGCAGATCTGGACGAAGGACCGATCATCGAGCAGGACGTGGCGCGCGCCGACCACACCGATACCGTTGAAGACCTCACGGCCCGCGGCCGCGACACCGAAAGCCAGGTGCTGGCGCGTGCCGTCAAGTGGCACAGCGAACGCCGCGTGATCCTCAACGGCCACAAGACCGTCGTCTTCCGCTGAGCGCGGACATGCCGCTGCCCGCGCCCACCGCCAGCCCGGCTGCGCCCAGAGCGGTGGCGGGCAGTGCCGCGCGGCGCATCCCGCCCATCCAGTGCCTGCTGACTTTCGAGGCGCTGGCGCGGCTGCGCAGCGTGACGCAGACCGCCGAGGAACTGTGCGTCACCCCCAGCGCCGTGAGCCACCGCGTGCGCCAGCTCGAGCAGATGCTCGGCTGCCGGTTGTTCGGGCGCGCCGATTTTTCGCTGACCAGCGAAGGCAGCGCCTATCTGTCGCATGTGCGTGAAGGCCTGGGCGCGCTGCAGCGCTTTCCCGGCAGCTCGGCCGTGCCGGGGCGCAGGCGCCTCAAGCTCGCGGTCACGCCCACGTTTGCGCGCTGCATGCTGATTCCCAGGCTGAGCCAGTTCACCGAGGCCTATCCCGAAATCGATCTGGAGCTGCATGTGAGCATTCCGCTGCTCGATGTGGTGGCCGAGGATGCCGACCTGATCGTGCGCTTCGGCCCGGGCCATTACGCCGACATGGAACATGTGGAAATCGCGCGCGACGTGATGACGCCGCTGGCCTCGCCGGCCTTCGTGCGCGCCCACGGCCCGTTCGAGCAGCCCGCCGACCTCGAAGGCCTGCCGCTGCTGCGCAGCCCGCTCGAGCCCTGGCGCGGCTGGTTTGACGCCGCCGGCCTGGCCTGGCCCGAACCCGCCGAAGGCTCGCAGTTCCACGACATCGGCCTGCTGTGCGACGCAGCGGCCGCGGGCATGGGCATTGCCCCCGTGCGCCTCAAGCTGGGCGCGCCCTGGCTGGACAACGGCACGCTGGTAAGGCTGTTTCCGCTGGACGTGGCAAGCCCGCATGCGCATTACCTGTGCTGGCATACGGGGACCATGGACCGGTGGGAGTGCGCGGCTTTTGCGCAGTGGCTGAGCCAGGCCGTTTCTTGAAGCTGCAGGCAAATCAATGCCGTTGGCCCTGAGCTGACGGCAACAGCTTCACGCACATAAATACCGTTCACCCTGAGCCCCCCTGGGCGGGCCCGTCGAAGGGCGTTCCAGGCCGCAGCCTTACGCCGCCCCTTCCGGCAACGGCAAAACCTTGCCCGGATTGAGCAGATTGCGCGGATCAAGCGCGCGCTTGATCTGCCACATCAGTTCGAGCTCCACGGGCGACTTGCACTCCAGCAGGTCGTCGCGCTTGGCCACGCCAATGCCGTGCTCGGCCGAGATCGAGCCGTTCTGGCGCGTTGCCAGGCCGTCGACGGCGTGCGAGACGCGCGCATAGTTTTCCGCCAGGAATGCCTTCGCGGGCGCGCCCTTGGGGCGCAAGGGGTTGAAGTGCACGTTGCCGTCGCCCATGTGGCCGTAGATCACCATGCGTGCATCGGGCGCGAGCGCCAGCACCTGGGCCGAGGCCTCGGCAATGAAGTCGGCGATCTTCGACAGCGGAATCGAAATGTCGCACTTGATGCTGCCGCCTTCGCGCGTCTGCGCGTCCGAGATCTCCTCGCGCAGCTGCCAGAAGGCGCGCGCATCGGCAATGCTTGCGGCAATGGCGGCGTCGGTCACCAGGCCGCGCTCCATGCCCTGCTCCAGAATGGACATCAGCGTTGCGTCCAGGCCTTCGGCGTCGCCGCCCGAGCTCAGCTCGATCAGCACCATCCAGTCGTGCGCGGCGGGCAGCGGCGCGCTCAACTGCGGCATCGATTCAAGCACCAGCGTCAGCGCCGGGCCCGAGATCAGCTCGAAGGCCGTCACGGACTGGCCGGCCGCGCGCTTGGCTTCGGTCAGCAGTTCAACGGCCGCATGCGGGTCTTTCACGGCAATCCAGGCGACGGCGCTGGCGCTGGGCAGCGGCATCAGCTTGAGCACGGCGGCGGTGATGATGCCCAGCGTGCCTTCCGAACCGATGAACAGCTGCTTGAGGTCGTAGCCGGTATTGTCCTTGCGCAGTCCGCGCAGCGACGAGTAGATGCGGCCGTCGGGCAGCACGGCTTCTATTCCCAGCGTCAGGTCGCGCATGTTGCCGTAGCGCAGCACGGCCGTGCCGCCGGCGTTTGTGGAGAGATTGCCGCCGATCTGGCACGAGCCTTCGGAGCCTATGCGCAACGGGAACAGGCGGCCGGCTTCCTCGGCCGCGGCGCGCGCGGCCTGCAGCGTCACGCCGGCCTGCAGCGTCATGGTGTCGTTGACGGTGTCGATTTCCTGCACCTGGTTCATGCGGCGCAGATTGAGCACCACGGCGTCGCCCGCGGCGTCGGGCACGGCCCCGCCCATCAGCGAGGTGTTGCCGCCTTGCGGCACCACGGGCACGCCGTGGCGCGTGCACAGCGCCAGCACTTCGCTGACCTGCTGCGTGTTCGCGGGCAGCACCACGGCCAGCGCCTGGCCGTGATAGAGCTTGCGGTAGTCGGTGGTGAAAGGCTGCATGTCGCTGGCGACTTCAATGCAGGCTTTCTCGCCGACGATGGCGCGCAGGCCTTCAAGCACCAGCGCAGGGGAAATTCGGGACGTCGAGGACATGTTCAATAGGCTCCACGGGAATCGGCAGGGGCCGCTGTTTCGGCCGGCTGGCCCAGGAAATCGCCGGCCAGGCTGCGCGCCGCCTTGGCGTAGAGCAGCACGTCGACGCCGACCGCAACAAACGTGCAGCCGAGATCGAGATAGCGGCGGGCCAGCGCCGGGTCGGAAGTGAGTGTACCGGCGGCCTTGCCCGAAGCAATGATGGTGCGCATCGCGTTTTCTATCGCCGCCTGCACTTCGGGGTGGCCGGGGCGGCCGCGAAAGCCCATGGAGGCGGCCAGATCGGCCGGGCCGATGAACACGCCGTGCACGCCGTCGACCGCGCAGATCTCCTCGAGATTGTCCAGCGCCGCCACGGTCTCGGCCTGCACCAGCAGGCAGACTTCGTCATCGGCGACATCGAGGTAGTCGGCGCGGCCGCTCCACAACGAGGCACGCGCGACCGCGCTGCCGACACCGCGAATGCCCAGCGGCGGATAGCGCGTGGCCGACACCAGAGCGCGCGCCTGCTCGGCCGTATCGACCATGGGCACGAGCAGCGTCCTGGCGCCGATATCGAGCAGCTGCTTGATGAGCGCCGTATCGCCCTGCACCGCGCGCACCACGGGCTGGGCGCGGTGCGGCGCGATGGCCTGCAGCGCGCCCAGCGTCGACTTCAGATCGTTGGGCGCGTGCTCGCCGTCGATCAGCAGCCAGTCGAAACCTGTGCTGGCGCTGACTTCGGCCATGTAGGGATCGGCCATGGAAAGCCAGAGGCCGACCTGAGGCTGCTGAGCGGCCAGTGCGGCCTTGAAGAGGTTTTTTGCGGGCATGTGATCGATGGGTGGAGTTCGGGCGCAAAAAGCGTCTCAGGCAACCCGGTGGAGAGCGGGCAGTGGGGTGTGGGCCAGATGGTCCACGATGTTGTGCGCGGTCATGGTGGCGACCTGCAGGGCGGCATCGCGCGTCACGCCCGCCACATGGGGGGTGAGCAGCACCTGGGCCATTGCTGCCAGTGGATGGTCGGCGGGCAGGGGCTCGGTATCGAAGGTGTCCAGGCCGGCGCCGCCGAGCTGGCCGCTGCGCAATGCAGCCATGAGTGCGGCCTCGTCCACGACGGGGCCGCGCGCGGTGTTGATGAGCAGGCTGCCGCGTGGCAGCAGGGCCAGCTCGCGTGCGCCGATCAGGCCCCGGCTGCGCTCGGTCAGCGGGCAGTGCAGGCTCAGGATGTCGAGTTGGGGCAGCAGGCGGTGCAGCTCGGCCTCGGTGGCAAAGCCGTCGGCCTGGCCCTGGGGCCGCAGCACCAGCACCCGCGCGCCCAGGGCGCTGGCCAGCTGCGCAGTCGCGCGGCCGATGCTGCCGTAACCGATGATGCCCACCGTGGCGCCGCGGAAGTCGCGGCCCTGCCAGGTGCTGCCGGCCCATTCGCCGGCGCGCACCATGCGGTCCAGCTGCGGCAGCTGGCGCGTGAGCGCCAGCATCAGGGCCACGGCATGCTCGGCCACTGCGCCGGCATTGGCGCCAGGTGCCACGGCCACGGCAATGCCGTGTGCGCGCGCCGCCTCCAGGTCCACACTGTCCACGCCGGCGCCGTTCTTGGCGACGATGCGCAGCTGCGGCGACGCTGTCAGCACACGGTCGGTGATGGGAGGGGAGCCGCGCAGCACGATGGCCTGCGCGCCGGTCTCGGCCAGGCGTGCGGCCAGCGCGTCTTCGGTGAGGCTGCCGGGCAGAAAATGCACCTGGCCGCCGGCCTGCTCAATGATGCGTAGCGCGGGCTCGGCCCAGTGTGACGCGGTGACGAGAACGTGGAAGTGTGGGGACATGGGTGAAAAGCTCAGTCGATGCGGATTCCTGCCGATTGGATCACCTTGCCGTAGCGGCTCCATTCGTCGGTGGTGAAGCTGCCCAGTTCCTGGGGCGAGCCGGCCCGGGTGCGCACGCCGAGCAGGGCGAATTTCTCCTGGACGTCAGGCAGCTTGAGCACCTGGGTGAGCGAGGCGTTGAGGCGCGTGAGCACATCCTTGCCGGTCTTGGCCGGGGCGTACAGCGCATACCAGGCGTTGACCTCGAAGCCCGCATAGCCGGCCTCGGCGAAAGTGGGCACGTTCTGCAGCTCGGGCAGACGCGATGCCGAAGCCACGGCCAGGGCGCGCACCTTGCCGCTCTTGAGCAGCGGCGAGGCGCTGGTCAAGGTGTCCATGATCATGTCCAGCCGCCCGCCCATCAGGTCCATGGTGTGGGCGTTGCCGCCTTTGTAGGGCACATGGTTGATCTGCAGCTGGGCGCGCTGCTTGAACAGCTCGGCGCCCAGGTGCAGGGGCGATCCGTTGCCGGAGGAGCCGTAGTTGAGCTGGCCCGGCTGCTTGCGCGCGGCCTCCACCAGGGACTTCAGGTCGGTGTAGGGCGAGTCCTGGGCCACGACCAGCACCAGGGGTACCACGCCGATCATGCCGATGGGCGCGAAGTCGGCCACCGCGTCGTAGCCGGGGCGGGCATACAGATGCGGGCTGACGGCATGGCTGGCCAGCGAGCCCAGCACCAGGGTATAGCCGTCGGCCTGTGCCTTGGCGGCCAGCGCGGTGCCTATGGTGGTGCCTGCGCCGGGCCGGTTGTCGATGACCACGGGCTGCTTGAGGTTCTCGCCCATCTTCAGGCCGATGAGCCGCGCCACCGCGTCGTTGGCGCCTCCGGCGGGATAGGGCACGAGCAGAGTGACCGGCTTGGCGGGGTAGGCGCTTTCGGCGTGGGCCAGCGGCGCGACCAGCGGGCTGGCCAGGGCTGCGGCGCACAGCAGCAGGCCACGGCGGCTCAGTCGGGAAGAGGTGGAAGAATTCATGGTGCTTGTCTCCTGTTGTGATTGCTCTTGCGGCATGGGGTGGTTCCCCGGGTGCGCAGAGCCCCGCTCCATGCGGAGGGCTCTGCGTTGGATCTCGGTGCTTTGGTCTTGGCTTGCTCGTTACGTCAGGTGGGGGGGGCGGCGGGCCGTATCGCTGCGGCCGCAGTCTCAGGCGTCCAGCCCGCCCTGGCAGACGTACTTGGTGTGCAGGTAGTCGTCCAGGCCGTGGGTCGAGCCTTCGCGGCCATAGCCCGAATCCTTGACGCCACCAAAAGGAGCGGCCTCGGCGGCCAGCGCGCCTTCGTTGATGCCGACAATGCCGGTTTCCAGCGCATCGGCCACGCGCCAGATGCGGCGCGCGTCGCGCGAATAGAAATACGCGGCCAGGCCGAACGGCGTGTCGTTGGCCGCGGCAATGACTTCGGCCTCATCGGTGAAGCGCGTCAGCGGCGCGACCGGGCCAAACGTCTCTTCGCAGGCGCAGGCCATGGTCGCATCGGCGTCGACCAGCACCGTGGGCGCGAAGTAGTTGGCGCCCAGCGCCGGCAGGCGCACGCCGCCGGTCAGCACGCGCGCGCCGCGCGCCACCGCGTCCTGTACATGGCGCTCTATCTTCTCGACCGCGCGGTCGTTGATCATCGGCCCGATCTGCGACGCCGGGTTGCTCGCCGGGCCGACCTGCAGCGCGGCGACGCGCGCCACCAGCAGTTCGGCAAAGCGCTCGTGCACCGCGGCATGCACGAACACGCGGTTGGGGCAGACGCAGGTCTGGCCGCCATTGCGGAACTTGGCCTGCATCAGGCCTTCGACGGCGGCTTCGAGATCGGCGTCCTCGAACACGATGAACGGCGCATTGCCGCCGAGTTCCAGCGACAGTTTTTTCAGCGTGTCGGCCGAGCGGCGTGCGAGGTGCTTGCCCACGGGCGTGGAGCCCGTGAACGTGATCTTGCGCACGCGCGCGTCATCCAGCCACACATCGACCACTTCGGGCGTGCGTTCGCGCGAGGCGCTGACGATGTTCAGCACGCCTGGCGGCACGCCGGCTTCGTGCGCCAGCGCGACCAGCGCCAGCGACGTCAGCGGCGTGTCTTCGGCGGGCTTGCAGACCACGGTGCAGCCCGCGGCCAGCGCGGGCGCGATCTTGCGCGCAATCATCGCCGCGGGAAAGTTCCAGGGCGTGATGGCGGCCACGACACCGACGGGCTCGCGCAGCGCGAACATGCGCCGCCCCGGAACGGGTGCGGGAATCACTTCGCCGTTGGCGCGCGTCGCCTCCTCGGCAAACCATTCGATGTAGCTGGCCGCATAGGCGACCTCGCCGCGGCCTTCGGCCAGCGGCTTGCCCTGCTCGCGCGAGATCAGCCGGCCCAGGTCTTCCTGGTGGGCCAGCACCAGATCGTTCCAGCGCTTGAGAATCTGCGCGCGCTGCTTGGCCGGCGTCCGGCGCCAGGCGGGAAAGGCCGCGTGCGCGGCGTCCACGGCGGCGCGCGCGTCGGCGGCGTTGGAATCGGGCACGGCGGCAATCACGGCGCCGGTCGCCGGGTCGGTCACATCCAGGCTGCGGCCGGCTTCGGGCGCCAGCCATTCGCCGGCAATGAAGTTGCCCGTGCGCTGCAGTTCGGGGCGGGAGAGAGTCAATGGCATGGCGGGTCTGGAAAAGAGGGGGGGAAAGGTCCGGCCATCAGCTTACGATGCCCAGATGCCATGGCACGAACTCGTGGTCGCCCAGGCCCAGCAGCTCGCTCTTGGTGGGCTCGCCCGAGGCGTGCCAGAGGATCTGCTTGAAAATGCGCTGGCCCAGCTCGGGCACCGACAGCTCGCCGTCAATCACCACCCCGCAATTGATGTCCATGTCTTCCTCGAGACGGCGGTACATGGGCGTGTTGCTGGCCAGCTTGATGGTGGGCGCGGGCTTGCTGCCGAACATCGAGCCGCGGCCGGTGGTAAAGCAGATCAGCTGCGCGCCGCTGGCGATCTGGCCGGTCGCGGCCACGGGGTCGTAGCCCGGCGAGTCCATGAACACGAAGCCGCTCTCGGTGATGGGCTCGGCGTATTCATAGACCGCGCGCAGCGGCGTGGTGCCGCCCTTCATGGCCGAGCCTAGCGACTTCTCGAAGATGTTGGCCAGGCCGCCGGCCTGGTTGCCGTGGCCGACCACGCCGTTGAACTGCGCGTTCTGGCCGGCCGCATAGCGCTCCCACCAGGCCAGGCGATCGAGCAGCTTCTGGCCGACTTCGGGGGTGATGGCGCGGCGCGTGAGCATGAATTCAACGCCATGGATCTCGGGCGTTTCCGACAGGATGGCCGTGCCGCCATGGCGCACCAGGATGTCCATGGCCGCGCCCAGCGCGGGATTGGCGCTGATCGCCGAGAAGCCGTCGGAGCCGCCGCATTCAAGGCCTATCTTGAGGTGCGCGGCGCTGACGCGCGTGCGCTTGGCGGCATTGGCTTCGGGCAGCATGTCCTCGATCGCGCAAATGCCGGCTTCTATGGTCTGGCGCGTTCCGCCGACATCCTGCATCACCATGGTGCGCATCAGCCGCCCGGCTTGCAGGCCTTGCGAATCGACCAGCGCGCTGACCTGGTTGCGCTCGCAGCCCAGGCCGACGATCAGCACGCCGGCGAGATTGGGATGGCGCGCATAGCCGGCCAGCGTGCGCCGCAGCACATCGAAATGCTCGCTGGGCGACGACATGCCGCAGCCGCTGGTCTGCGCAAACGCGACCACGCCGTCGACATTCGGAAAATCGGCCAGTCGCTCGGGCGTGAAGTGCGCGGCAATGCGCGTGATCACCGTCGACGAGCAGTTCACCGACGACAGAATGCCGATGAAGTTGCGCGTGCCCACGCCGCCGCCGGCGCGCTCGAAGCCCAGAAAAGTGGCGCGCTGGTCCTCGGGCACGAAGTCGACGCGGCGCACGTCCTGGCAAAAGCCCGGATCACGGTAGCTGTCGACCAGCGTCAGGTTGTGGCTGTGCACATAGTCGCCGGCCTCGAGGTCGCGCGAGGCGACGCCGATCACGGTGTCGTACTTGAGCACTTCTTCACCGGCGGCGATCGCGCGCGAAGCAATCTTGTGGCCCGCGGGAATCTGTGCGCGGGCGCGCACGCCAAACTCGGCAATGGCCTCGCCCAGCGCAATGGCGGTCTTGGCGACCAGCACGTTGTCGTTCGGGTGCAGGCGAAGCAGGGGACTGTGTTTCATGGAAAGGCAGCAAGCGGGGTGGAAGACGCCAATGGGCCATTGAACAAGGGCCTCAGCCCTTGGCCATCAGCTCCTTGAGATTGAGCTTGCGGATCAGATCGGTCTCCTGCTGATAGACCGACTGGATGTACTTCGTGTAGTCCGGTGCGTCCAGGTACATGACCGGTGCATCGATGCTCTCGGCGACCTTGCGGAACTCCTCGCTGTTGACGGCCGCGCGGAAGGCATCGCGCAGGCGCTTCTCGATGGCCGGCGGCAGGCCCTTGGGCGCGCCAATGCCGTTGGGCGCCTCGACGACCACGTCAAAGCCCAGTTCCTTGAGCGTGGGCGTGTCCTTGAAACGCGGCGTGCGCTCTTCGCCCCAGGTCGCCAGCAGGCGCATCTTGCCGGCTTCGACATGCGGCGCCCAGGAGCTGCTGTCGGCCAGCAGATCGACCTGCTCGCCCAACACGTCCTGCAGCGCGGCCGAGCCGCCCTTGTAGGCAATTGCATTGAACTTGATGCCCGCGGCCTGGGCAAACTGCTCCATGCCCACATGGGTTGCGCCACCTATGCCCGCATGCGCATAGGTCACGGTGCCGGGCTGGGCCTTGGCGCGCGCCACCACGTCGCGCAGCGACTTGAAAGGCGAGCGCGCGGGCACGGCAATGCCGAAGGTCTGGCCCGAGGTGCGCGCGAGATAGGTGAAGTCCTTGAGCGGATCGAGCTGCACCGTGCCCAGCTGCGAGAAGCGCGTCACCGAGATCGGAATCTGGCCAATGGTATAGCCGTCGGGGCGGGCCGACGACAGCGCCTTGGTGCCAATCATGCCGGAGGCGCCGGCGCGGTTTTCAAGGGCGATCGGTTGACCCAGTTCCCGCGCCGCGATCTGGCAGATGATGCGCATCGAGCGATCGGCCGTGCCGCCCGCGGGCCAGGGGCAGATGAAGCTGATCGGGCGATCCGGGTAGGTGGACGCAAGTGCGCGGCCAGGCACCGCGGCAACCGCAGCAGCGCCCAGGCCGCCAAGCACGAACTGGCGCCGTGCCAAGGGGCGGGAAGTCTTCATCGTTGTCTCCGAATGGTTGTTATAGGGTCAGCCCGGCCGATTATTCTGAAGATAATGATTGCTTTCCAATGAAATAGCGGACTGTCTTCATAATGAAAAGCTTATGAAGAGGCCAGCGCTGCCCCCTGCCCCATGAGCCAGATCGATCGTGTTCTTCGTTCCAATCTGAAGCTGCGCCACCTGCAGCTGCTGGTCGCGCTCGACGAGTTCCGCCACCTGGGCCGGGTCTCGGAATTCCTGTCGATCACCCAGCCCGCGGTCTCCAAGATGCTGGCGGAAATCGAGAAGATGTTCGAGCTGCAGCTGTTCTCGCGCTCGACGCGCGGCACCGAGCCCACGCCCCACGGCGCCACGGTGGTGCGCTTTGCGCGCTCGGTGCTGGCCGACTACCAGCGCACGCGTGACGAGATCAGCGCCGCCGACAGCGGCGGTGTGGGCCGCACCAGCGTGGGCGCGATGGTCGTGGCCCTGCCCAGCCTGCTGATGCCGGCCATCCTGCGCGTCAAGGAGCGCTCGCGCCTGACCACGGTGATGGTCGAGGAAGGCGATCTCACGCGGCTGCTGCCGCGGCTGCGCGTGGGCGAACTCGATCTGATTGTCGGCCGGCTGGAGCCGGGCTACGCGTCGCCCGACCTGGAGACCGAGTCGCTTTACGCCGAGCCCATGTGCATCGTCGTCAGCCCGGATCACCCGCTCGCGCTCGCGGCCAGACCCAGCTGGGCAATGCTGGCCGAACGGCCCTGGGTCGTGCCCCCGCCCTGGGCCTCGTCGCGCTCCAAGCTGGCGCAGATGTTCCACAAGCACCTGCTCGAGCCGCCCACGGACATCATCGAGACCTCGTCGTTCCTGGTCACGCTGTCGGGCATGCACCAGCGCCCGGCCATCGGCTTTCTGGCGCGCAGCGTTGCCCGGCACTTCGAGCAGCAAGGGCTGGTGCGCATCCTCAAGCTCAAGGTGCCTATCGAGCTGCCGCATGTGGGCATCATCACGCTGCGCGGGCGCGCCCGCACCCCGGCCAGCGAACTGCTGATGGAAAGCCTGCGCGCGAGCGCCGCGGCGCGTGCCTAATTTCATGCAGACGTGGAAGAAAACTCACGCCAAGCCGCCACGCCTTCGCTAAAGTCTCAAGCCATGAACACCCAATCCCCAGCCACCGCCGCGCCCTCGACATCCGAGCGCGCGCGCCGCCAGGCCCAGATCGTGCAGGCGCTGGGCGCGCATGTGCCCGCGCACGCACTGCTGTGGCACAGCGAAGACACCACGCCCTACGAGTGCGACGGCCTCACGGCCTACCGCCAGCGCCCGCTGGTCGTGTGCCTGCCCGAAACCGAGACCCAGGTGCAGGCCGTGCTGCAGGCCTGTCATGCACTGGAAGTGCCCGTGGTCGCGCGCGGCGCGGGCACGGGGCTGTCGGGCGGCGCCATGCCGCATGCGCTGGGCGTGGTGCTGTCGCTGGCCAAGTTCAACCGCATTCTCCAGGTCGATGCCTACAGCCGCACGGCGGTCGTGCAGTGCGGCGTGCGCAACCTCGCGATCAGCGAGGCCGCGGCGCCGTTCGGCCTGTACTACGCACCCGATCCGTCCAGCCAGATCGCCTGCACCATAGGCGGCAATGTGGCCGAGAACTCGGGCGGCGTGCACTGCCTCAAGTACGGCCTCACGGTGCACAACGTGCTCGAAGTCAAGGGCTTCACCATGGCCGGCGAGCCCGTCACCTTTGGCAGCCAGGCGCTGGACACGCCGGGCTACGATCTGCTGGCCGCGGTGATAGGCAGCGAAGGCATGCTGGCCGTGATCACCGAAGTCACGGTGCGGCTGATCCCCAAGCCCCAGCTCGCGCGCTGCATCATGGCCAGCTTCGACGATGTGCGCAAGGCCGGCGCCGCGGTGGCGGCGGTGATTGCCGCGGGCATCATTCCGGCCGGGCTGGAAATGATGGACAAGCCCATGACCGCGGCCGTCGAGGATTTCGTCAAGGCCGGCTACGACCTCACGGCCGAGGCCATCTTGCTGTGCGAATCCGACGGCACGCCCGAGGAAGTGGCCGAGGAAATCGGCCGCATGAGCGCCGTGCTGCGCGACGCGGGCGCCACCGCCATCACGGTGAGCGAGAACGAAGCCGAGCGCCTGCGCTTTTGGAGCGGGCGCAAGAACGCGTTTCCCGCCAGCGGGCGCATCAGCCCCGACTACATGTGCATGGACTCGACCATTCCGCGCAAGCGCCTGGCCGACATCCTGCTGGCCATCCAGGCCATGGAGCAGAAGTACCAGCTGCGCTGCGCCAACGTCTTTCATGCCGGCGACGGCAATCTGCACCCGCTGATCCTGTTCGATGCCAACGACGCCGACCAGCTGCACCGCTGCGAACTGTTTGGCGCCGACATCCTCGAGACCAGCGTCGCCATGGGCGGCACCGTGACGGGCGAGCATGGCGTGGGCGTGGAAAAGCTCAACTCCATGTGCACCCAGTTCAGCGCCGAGGAAAATGCGCAGATGTTCGCGCTCAAGGCGGCATTCGACCCGCGGGGTCTGCTCAACCCGGGCAAGGTGATTCCCACGCTCAACCGCTGCGCCGAATACGGCAAGATGCTGGTGCGCGGCGGGCAGATCAGCCACCCCGACCTGCCGCGGTTCTAGGCAAGGAAAGCCGCGAGAACCTAGGGTTTACCCTTGCATTGACGCAGGGCAATCAAGCTCGCCTGCCGCGCGCGGCGCGTCTGGGATTATCTTCAGGGGAATAACGACGGCCTGGTTCGGGCCGGGCAGCAACCGGCAAGCAAGGAAACAATCCATGACCCATCGCATCGTGATCGTCGGCGGCGGCGCCGGCGGACTGGAACTGGCCACGCGGCTGGGCCAGCGCCTGGGCAAGCGCCGCCAGGCAGAAGTCATACTCGTCGACAGCCACCTCACCCACATGTGGAAGCCCCTGCTGCACGAAGTGGCCGCGGGCTCGCTGAGCCTGTCGGACAACCAGTTCAACTACATTGCCCAGGCCAAGTGGAAGCATTTCCAGTTCCAGATGGGCCGCATGTGCGGTCTCGACCGCCAGGCCAAGACCATAGAGCTGGCCCCGCTGCTGCAGGACGACGGCAGCGAAGCCGCGCCGGCACGCACCCTGGCCTATGACACCCTGGTCATGGCCATAGGCAGCGTGACCAACGATTTCCACACGCCGGGCGCGGCCGAGCATTGCATCTTTCTCGATTCGCCCGACCAGGCCGAACGCTTTCACCGCCTGCTGCTGGCCAAGTACCTCGCCGCCCACGCCGGCCACGACAAGCAGGCACAGCTGCGCATCGCCATTGTGGGCGCCGGCGCCACGGGCGTGGAGCTGGCGGCCGAACTGCGCAGCGCCGCGCAGCAGCTGTCCGACTACGGCCTGGGCAATATCGCGCCCGAGAACCTGCACATCACCGTGCTTGACGCCGGCAAGCGCGTGCTGCCGGCGCTGCCCGAACGCATAGGCCGCGACGCCCACCAGACGCTGGAAAAGCTGGGCGTTCAGGTGATCACCGAAGCCGCGGTGAGCCGCGTCACCGCCGAGCAGCTTGAAACCGCCGACGGCCGGGTGATTCCGGCCAGCATCAAGGTCTGGGCCGCGGGCATCAAGGCGCCCGATTTCCTGCACGATCTCGACGGCCTGGAGAGCAACCGCATCAACCAGCTGGTGGTGCGCACCACGCTGCAGACCACGCTGGACGACAACATCTTCGTGCTCGGCGACTGCGCGGCCTGCCCCATGGACGACGGCAGCGGCAAGAACGTGCCGCCGCGCGCCCAGGCGGCCCACCAGCAGGCCTCGCTGCTCGCGCAATCGCTGCCCAAGCGCCTGCAGGGCCAGCCCCTGCCCGAGTACCGCTACCGCGACTACGGCTCGCTGGTCTCGCTGTCGCACTTCTCGGCCGTGGGCAATCTGATGGGCAATCTCATGGGCACGGTCAAGGTCGAAGGCTGGCTGGCCCGCATGTTCTACATCTCGCTGTACCGCATGCACCAGGTCGCGCTGTGCGGCGTGTTCCGCACCGCCTTGCTGATGCTCAGCGACCGCATAGGCCGGCGCACCGATCCGCGGCTGAAACTGCACTGATCGCGCAGGCGTTCGCTTTCGCGCACCGCATTTTCGTTGCGCCGATTTTCTTTACTTCCATGATTACTGCTGACTACGCCTCTCTCCTTCAATCCGGCAACGACCTTGTCGTCCAGGCCCAGGCCGTGGCCACGCAGGATTTCGCCCAGGCGCGCGCGCTGTGGCAGCAGGCCGGCGCGTTCTTTGCCAAGGCGCACCAGGCCGACCCCGACCAGCATGGCGCGGCGCTGCGCCTGGCCCAGGCCTGGATGGCCGAAGCCCATGCGCTGCAAAAGCAGGGCTCGGCCAACGCCGCCGTGATGTGGACCAATGCCGCAGCCCAGTGCGAGCGCGCCTTCGATCTCGCGCCCGACCATGCGCCCACGGCCATGATGGCCGCGAGCTGCCACGCCTGGGCGCGCAACGACGAAGCCGCCCAGGCCTGGGCGCAGCTGGCAAAGCACCTGCAGCAGCTCGATGCGCAGGCCGCGCAGAATTCAGCGGACTGAAGCCGGCCTGGCCGCGGCGCACTTCGGGCATGGCGGTTTTTTCGCGGCTGCGTTCACCCTTCGACTAGCTCAGGGCGAACGCAGGGGCTGCGTACGCCCTTCGACAGCGCGAACGGGGAAAACGCCGTTCGCCCTGAGCCTGTCGAAGGGCCGGTATTTCCGGGCCGGCGAAAGATCAGCGCCTGCCCACAGGCATGCGCCTTACTTCCCCGCCTGCAGCGCCGCCTTGATCTGCGCCACGTTGTGCAGCATGGCCGTAGGCCCGGCGCTGCCCAGCAGGTACCAGCCCTTGGGATCGAGGAACACCACGCGGCCGTTCTTGCCGGCCTGCGTGCCCTGGATCTGGGCGTTGTCGAACAGCTGCCGGGACGGCACCACGGGCTTGCCCTGCCTGTCGGTCTGGCTGCCCGTGGCGGCATTGCGGTCAATCACATACAGCCAGGCGGGGTCCAGCCTGGCAATGTCATCCATCTTCATGGGCACGCCGCGCGGCTTGGAAGCATCGGCCGCAAGCAGCGGCTGGATGCCCAGCACGTCGTGCAGCAGGCCAAAACGCGCTCCCGGAGGCTGGGCGCTCATGTTGGTGTTCACCGCCAGCACCAGCAGGCCAGGCTCGGCCTGGGCGGCGACGGCCTTGAGGGCCTGGACTTCGCCGCGCACCTTGGCCATCAGCTGCCGGCCCTGGGCCTGCTTGCCGTACAGGCTGGCAAGCGTGTCGACATTGCGCTGCATGTCATCCAGCAGATTCCCGCCGTCGACACTCAGATCCAGCGTGGGTGCAATCTTGGACAGCACGTCGTACTGGGCGGCCGAGCGGCCGGCAACGACGATCAGGTCGGGCTGGATGCGGCTGAGCGCGTCGAAGTCGGGAATGAACAGCGAGCCCGCGGCCTGGTACTTGGCGTCGGCGTACGACTTCAGGTAGTCGGGGTACTCGGCCTTGGCGACGCCCGCCACGGGCAGTTGCAGCGAATGCATCACATCGAGCGCGGCCAGGTCATAGACCACGACCCGCCGGGGCTTGAGCGCCACCGTGGCCTGGCCCTTGGCGTGCTGCACGCTGATCTGGGCGTGCTGGGCGTGCTGGGCGTGCTGGGCGTGCTGGGCGTGCTGGGCGTGCTGGGCGTGCTGGCCGGGCTGTGCGGGCGCTGCGGCGCTGACAGCGCCAGAAATGCCCCAGGCGGCGGCAGTCAGGGCAATTGCAATGTGTCGGCGCGAAATCATGAAGTTCATACGGTTTTCTGGGAAAAAGACAGGCCGCAAAGCGGCCGGGGAGGCGCTTAGAACTTGATGTTCATGCCCAGCCAGTAGCGGCGGCCGTCAAGCACCGAGTCGTAGTTCACGCCGTCGTACAGCACTTGCTTGTCAAGCAGGTTGTAGATGCCCGCGTACAGCGTGACGGTCTTGCTGTACTTGTACGAGCCGCCCAGGTCCAGCATGGCGTAGCTCTTTTGGTTGAACGTGCCGGCGGAGGCCGCGCCCGAGCTGTCGCTTTCCTTGCCGCGGTACGAGACCTTGGTCCAACCGTTGATCTGGCCCGTGGGGTTCCAGTCCAGCGACACGTTGAGCAGGTGGCGCGGCAGCTGGTTCAGCGGCTTGCCCGCGAATTCGCCGCTCTTTTGCTTGGAAGTGGTGAAGGTATAGCTCGAGGTCAGCGCCAGGCTCTGCGTCAGTTGCGTGCCCAGCGTGGCTTCGATGCCGCGCGTGATGGCCTTGTCGACGTTGACATTGGTGGTGGACACGCGTCCCGAGGCGTTGAGCGGGCCGCAGCTCGGGCAGGCAATGCGCGTGATCTTGTCCTCGAACTCGTTGTCGAACAGCGTCAGGCCGGCCGTCGTGCCGTTGCCGGCGTCAAACAGCAGGCCGATTTCCTTGGTCAGCGAAGTCTCGGGCTTGAGATCGGGATTGCCGTAGATGTTTCCGCCGCGGCTTGACTGCCCCCAGTCGCCCAGCGTCTGGCGCAGCGACGGCGCGCGAAAGCCCGAGGACACTCCGCCCTTGACGGTCCAGCGCGGATCGACGGTCCAGACGCCGTAAAGCCGCGGGCTCACATGGCCGCCGGCCTGGCTGTCGTGGTCGTAGCGCAGACCACCGGTCAGCGCGAAGTCATCGCGCAGGCGCCACTCGTTCTCGGCAAACACCGCGTACTGACTGCGGTCGGCCGTGCTGCGGCTCGAACCCGGCAAGGTGTTGGTGGTCGTGTCGCTGAGGTCCTGCTCGCTGTAGTAGACGCCCGTGGTCAGCAGGTTGCGCTGGCCCAGCGGCAGGGTCCAGCTGCTGTTGAACACCGTGTTCTTGATGGTCATGTCGCGCGCGATGTTGCGCGTTTCTTCCTGCTGCACATAGGTGTCCGAAGTGGCCCAGCCCCAGCGGCCCTTGTGCTGCAGCGAATAGCTCTCGCGCTTGAACTTGCGGTCGCTCAGCGCTTCCGAATCAAGCAGCGTCATGCCAGGCGTCGAGGTGAAATGCTGCTTGGCCGTGCCCAGCTCGAGGATCACGTCGTGGTCCTTGTTGGGTGTCAGCGCCAGCTTGACGTTGATTGCGCGGTTGTCGTAGTCGTTATAGCCCTGGTAGATCCGGTCTTCTTCACGCTGGGTGTAGTTGCCGTAGATGCTCAGGCCCAGCAGGTCTTCCTTGATCGGACCCGACAGATAGAAATTGCCCTGGTAGGCATTGCCCGAAGTCGAGCGCTCCTGCAGCGTCGCGTCGGCGCGCAGCGAGCCATGCCACTGCCTGGCCACCTTGCGCGTGATCACGTTGATCACGCCGCCCATCGCGTCCGACCCGTAGAGCGAGGACATGGGGCCGCGCACTACTTCGATGCGCTCGATGGCTTCGAGCGGCGGAATCCAGCTCTGGTCGGTGCCGGTGCTGCCGTTGGTCTGGGTTTCGCGTGAATTCGTGCGTTTGCCGTCCACCAGGATCAGCGTGTAGTTCGCGCCCATGCCGCGCAGCGCGATGTCGTTGGAGTTGTTGTCCGAAGGCGTGAGAATCACGCCGGGCACGTCGCGCAGCGCGTCGTGCAGGTTGGTATAGGCCTTTTTTTCCAGTTCCTCGCGCGTGACCACCGAGATCGACGCCGGCGCTTCCTTGATCAGCTGCTCGTAGCCCGAAGCCGTCACCACCACGGTATCCATTGCCTTGGTCTCTTGTGCGGCTGCCATGCCGGTAAGGCCCGTGGCCATGATGGCCGCGGCGACGGTGGGAAACGGGATACGAAGCAAATGCATGTCAGGTCCGGTAAATAAGAAATGAAAAGCCCGATTCCGATATGAGAATCAGTCGCATTATTATTTACCAGAACGTTACAAACCCGACATAACCCCCCCTGCCCCGCTCAATGGCTTGACACGGCGGCGTTCATGTGCGCAATTGGTAAGTACCCTGACGATTGAACGAATGTCCCGCCGCCCCGGCCGCTCAGAGCGCCGCCCACCATTGCGGCAGCTGGGCCAGCACGAACAGCAGCAGGCCGATGGCGCCGCCGACCAGCGTGCCGTTGATGCGTATGAACTGCAGGTCCTTGCCTATGTGCAACTCGACCAGATGCGACAGCTCCACCGCATCCCAGCGCTTGACGGTGTCGCTGATATGCTCGGCCAGGAACTGGGCGACATCGGGCGCCAGCGTCGCCGTCCAGCGTTCGAGCCGGGTGTTCATCGACTGGCGCAGCGCCGGGTCGGCGGCCAGCGACTGCCCCAGCCAGCGGCCCATGGCCGCGGCCTTGCGCGCGATGTGCGAATGCTCGTCGGCAAGGTCGGCCTGCAGACGCTGGCGCAGTTGCGTCCACAGCGCCTGCAGATAGCCGGCGAGCTTCTCGTCGTGCAGCAGGTAGTGGCGCAGCTGCTCGGCGCGGTCCGCGAAATCCGGATCGGTCTGCAGCCTTTCGATGAGCCGCGCCACGGCCGCGTCCAGCGCCTCGCGCACGCGGTGCGCGGGGTTGTGGGCAATGTCGTCAAACAAGCTTTCAAGCGCCTGCGCAATCAGCTCCGCCCCCTTGTCGCCAAGCCAGTCGCTGGGCAGCATCTTTTCCTTCAGCGGATGCTCGCGCTTGAGCCACTCGACAATGCTTGCGGCAAGGAATTCACGCGTGTTCGCGGTCTGCATGATGGCGGCAATGCGCGCCAGCACATCGTCGAGCAGCGCCTGGTGGCGCCCGCCCTGCGTGAGCGCGGTCAGCAGCGAGGCCGCGGCGCGCGACAGGTCGACCTGGGACAGCACGGCGCGCAACGACTGCGTGAGAAAGCGCTGCACCTGGCGGTCCTGCACCAGCTCCAGCGCGGCCAGCGCCAGCCGCGCGACCTGGCGGCCCAGCATCGCGCTGTGCGCCGGTGCCGTGAGCCAGCTGGCCAGCCACTGCGCGGGATCATGTTTGCGGATCAGCGCCAGCAGCGAGGCCGGGTCGAGAAAACGGTCGCGCACGAAATGCGCGAGGTTGTCGCCAATGCGGTCCTTGTTGCGTGGAATGATGGCCGTGTGCCGACCCACCCAGGGCAGTGGAATGCGCCGGAACAGCGCAGTCACCGCGAACCAGTCGGCCAGGGCCCCGACCATCGCCGCTTCGGCCACGGCCTGCACGCAGCGCACCCAGAGACTGGGCACCAGGAAGCTGGTCGCGACAAATACCAGGGCGACCGCGATCAGCAGGCCCAGTGCCTGGTGTTTTGCGCGTTTCAATGCCAGGGTCTGTTCCTGCATGCTCGACTGCTCCCGTGAGGATGGCATGCAACACTAACACGCGCTGGCAATCGTGCGCGCCCGAGGCCGCCAGTCTGGCTAGGAGGCGGCAGCGGCAGCGCGCGCCGTTGCCGGCGGCCGCGACAGCGCGCGGATCTCCTGGCACAGCGCGGCGTTCAGCGGGTCGTCATCCTTGCCATGCTTTTTCAGGAAAGCTCTGCGTTCCCTGGCCGAAAGCAGCCGCGCGGCCGCGCCCACATCCGTCACCAGGTCATGGCGAGCCTGGCCCATGGTGGTGTCGATGTAATCCAGCGCATTGAGCATGGACTGGACCTGCGCCTGCTCGATGCTTTCCCTGGAGGCGCCAAACGAGAACGTGCCCAGCTTCCCATGAAACACCGGCAGCACGTTGACGCCTGAAAAGTGGATCTTTTCGGCATCCAGGCGTTCGTTGGTAAAGCGGCTGAGCACCCCGCCCGAAGCTTTCTTGCGCTCGTTTGGACTGCCATGCATGATGGAATAAGCGTTGCCTTGTTCGTCATAGGTCATGAGCAGTGTCCTGGCCATCGCCTCGTCCATCTGCCTGCCGTGCAGCCCCTCCAAAATGGCTTCCGAAGGCATGTTGGAGCCTACGCCGCCATCGACAAACGACTGTGGCTGGCCATTCACCTCCATCCTCACCGGCTTGAAGAAAATGGGAATGCTCATGGAAATGCGCCCGGCCAGCGCCACCGGCATGTCGGGGTGGCTGGCGGCGGAAAAATAGGTGCTTTGCTTCTGGTCGATGTTGTAGCCGGTCAGCACCAGTTCCTTGAACCGCGCTGGTGCCAGCTGGTGCATCAGGTGCAGATCATGGAAGGTGATCATCTGTCCGGTGCGCGGGGATGCTTCAAAGTCCTGGTCGCGCAGGCTGAGAAGACGCGCCTGGTCGGCCGGCCCCAGGCGGCTCCACTGCGGCGTGGCCACGACCTCGTTCCAATGCGCCCGGAGATAGTCCGTGACCGAGCCGGCCGAGGCGCGGTCCAGTGTCTCGAGCGCATTGCCCGCACCAAAGCCTATCCAGCCCAGCTTCACTTGCGGGTAGCGCTGCGCGAAGTTGCTCGGCGACGACAGCAGCGACCTCATGTTGGTCTTGTCGGACAGCTGCTGAAACGCCGCCGCCGACATGCCCGAAGCCAGGCACACGGCGGTCAACGCGCCGGCCGAGGTGCCGACCACTTTCTTCAGCTCCGACAGCTTGCCCAGGTTTTCCAGCGCCCGCAGCGCGGGCGGATTGCCAATGCCCTTCGCGCCGCCGCCGCGCAGCACTAGGTTCTCGATGGGCGGCGCGGCGCGCAGCACGACAATGCGCTCGACCTTGGGCAGATAGGGCCCGCCCGGGTTTTCCACCCATACCTTGCGGATTTCGGGCGTACCCAGCTTTTGCCGCTCCATGGCCTGCGCGACCTGCAGATGCCGGTGGACCAGCAGCCGCGCATTGGCCGCTGCCTTCTGGAACGTCGATTGCTTCACGTTCCGGCTGGCTTCGCCGGTCTCTTCATCCTTTACCCGCTTCATGCAGTTCCTCAGCACATCGCTGATCATGGCGGTGGCGCGGTCCGCGAATGCCTGTTGGCTGTGCGTCGGCATCGACGCCGAGGCATCCTCCATCGCCGCGCGGAATTCGCTGCGCAAGGCTTGCATCTGCGTGTCGATGGCCTGCGCCGTCAGCGGCGGCTGGCCCACGAACAAGCTCATCAATGCCTTGAGCAGAGCCTCCAGCAACGTGAGCGGCGGTGGCGGAAACTCGGCCGGCGGGCGGGGCCCGCCGCCGGCAGGGCCCGTGAGAATCAGTCCGTTGCTCATGCGGCCTCCATTTGCCAGTTGAGTTCGTCGCCATGCATGGCAATGGCGCGCACGGCTTCGCGGATACGACGTGCCTGGCCGGCGGTATATTCCAGCCAGGACAGAAAGCCATCAGCAGCGCCCCCCTCTGCGCACCCCTCTGCGCCCCCCTCTGCGCCCTGTGCCGCGCCCGGCCAGCGCGTCATCACCACCACCAGATCGCTGGCGTCCAGTGTGCAGAGGATCTGCCGACCATCGAGCGCCGCCGCATTGATCTGCAGCAGCGTGCTGACCAGGCTGCGCCGCAGCGGCCCGTGGATGGCAACGGCATCGTAGGCATAGGCCTCGATCAGCCAGTGCTGGTTGTCGGGATGCAGCGTCACGCGCAACGGCAGGCCGTCATCGAGCAGCAGCTCCAGCGGCTGCACGCTGCCGGGCGCGCGCTCGGGGTCGAGCGCCTGCATCTGCGCGCTGAACGCCGACGTCAGGAAGGTGGAGGTTTCAGTCATGCTTTGAGCCAGGCGTTGTTGTCGACAGCCGAGGGCACCGCCGCGGGTGCGGGCGCGGGCGCTTCGCGGGTCGAGAGCGTTTCAAGCCGGTGCAATAGCGCCGCGAGCCGGCCTTCTATCGCCGCCGCATCGGCCAGCATCGCGGCCTGCTCAGGCGTGCCGGGAAAATCGCAATCCACGAGGCTGATACGGCCTTCGGCGTCCAGTGCGCCGACCTGCGGCGCCGTCCAGCGACTGGTGTACGCCACGCGCAGCAGCGCTTCTTGCCACCGGGCCCGCTCGTCCTCGCCCAGGGTGTCGATGGCCTGATCGACGCCCAGCAGCCAGCGCTGCTGCCGGGGCTGAAAGCGCAGCTCAATGCCACGCTTGTCGTCCACCGCGCAGCGCAGTGTGCCGCCGGCGAGCAGCTCGTCAGGCAAGCCGCCGGCACGGAACAATTTCCACAGCAGCGTTGAGATATGACCCAGATCGTTCATGCGCGCCTTGCAATGTATTGCCCTTGAGGCGGCGCGGCGCGAATGCGTCGGCGCTGGTTTCCCCGGCATCTGGTAAGTCACGCGGCGCGCGTCTGAGTTCCATTGCCGGGCCGCCGAACCCGTCAGATGCTGGCATCCCGCCGGGCCCAGGCCAGCGCCGCGGCCCGCTGCGCCGCCTCCGAAGCCTGCGTCGCTACGCCCGACGTGGCTGCCGTGCGCTGCGCCAGGATGGCGGCGCGCAGGTCGGCATCAAGCGGCGTCGCCTGGTCATCAGCGCGCGCCAGGAACGCGTCCTGCTCGGCCGGCGAAAGCAGCCTGGCCGCGGTCTGCACGTCGTCCACCAGATCGTGGCGGAAATTGTGCTGGTTCTGCGCGATGAACACCAGTGCCTGGTCCAGGGCATCGGCCTTGGCGCGCGCCACGCGTGCCTCGCCGGCCAGAAAGGAGCCGATCTCCAGATCGCCATGGGCCACCGGCATGGCATGCAGCCCGGCCGCATGCAGCTTGCGCCGATCGGCATGCACGACCTGCGGAAAATGCGGATTGCCCGACAGCAAGGTCACCAGCGGATTCACCCCCGGCAGGCAGGCAGCGGGCGGGCCGTGGAGCACGGCATGGCTTCGGCCCGCGTCGGCAAATGCCATCACCAGGGTGCGGGCATAAGCCTCTTGCAGCGCCTGGCCATCGAGTCCCGCAAAGACCGGCTCGGTGGGCAGGTTGTTGCCCACGCCGCCGTCAGTCCAGCGCTGCATCCGCCCCTGGGCTTCGATCATCACGTCCGCGAACAGTCCGGGAATGCCCATGGAAATGCGTCCCGCCAGCGCCAGCGGCATCTCGGGGTAATTCTGGTGCGAGAAATACACCAGGCGCTGTTCGCTCTGGTTCCAGCCCGTGACCACCAGTTCCTTGAACCGGGCCGGGTCGAGTTGGCGCAGCAGCTGCAGATCGCCGAACGTCAGCATCTGGCCGGCGCGCGACACCGTGAAATCGGGCGCACGCAGCAGCTCCAGGCGCTGCTGCTGCTGTGGCGTGAAAAGCGCCCATTGCGGCATGCGCGTGATCTCGCGCCAATGGCCATCCAGGTAGTGCGCGGCCGACCGGGCCACCATCCGGTCGAGCGTCTGCACCACCGCACCGGCATCAAAGCCCAGCAGTCCCAGCGTTACATGCGGGTAGTTGCGCGCGAAGTCGCCAGGCGTGGTCAGCAGCGACAGCAGCGCGGTGCCATTCAACAGCCGCTGAAAGTCCTTGGCGGAGATGCCCGCGGCCAGCAGGATTGCCGTCATGCCGCCCACCGAGCTGCCGGCCACGCGCTGCAGCGCCGACAACAGGCCCAGGTTTTCCAGCGCGCGCAGCGCGGGCGCATTGGCCACGCCGCGCGCGCCGCCGCCGGCCAGCACCAGGCTTTCGATGGCCGGGGCCGCGCGCAGCATCAGTATCTGGCCCGACGCCAGGGTCTGCAGATGGGGCGCGGGGTCCGACATCGGCTGCAGCGACAGCGCGACCTGTCGGTGGCGGTCCACCCAGGCCCTGGCCCGGGCCGCGGCAGCCTGGTAGAGCTCCCAGCGCACGCTGTGCGCCGGGTTGTTGATCATCTCGCTGTGCACCGGATACATGCTGTCGGCCACGACATCGCTGACCATGGCCGCGGCGCGCGCCGCAAACGCCTGGCGCTGCTGCGCCGGAACCTGCTGGCCGGCCTCGGCCATGATCGCCACCAGCGACGCCTGCAGCGCCTGCTGCTGGTTGATGAGCTGCGCCGTGTTCAACACGCGCGGCGTGGGCGACGCGGCAAATAGCCCCCGCCGGCCGCGCGCAGCGGGCGCCGGCCGTGCGGATACCGACAACGCATTGCCTGCGCCCACGGCATTCATGGCCAGCTCCTGGCGTCGCAGTCCGGGGGCGCCGCCTGCATGGCAATGGCCGCGACCACCGCACGTATGCGACCTGCCTGGCGCAGGCTGTACTCCAGCCAGTCCAGCACCGGCACCTGCGCGGCCCAGTCAAGGTGCCAGCGGCTGATCACCACCACGCGATCGCTGGCGTCCAGGCTGCAGACCAGCGTGCGCCCGCCCAGCACGGCGCCGTTGACCGCCAGCAGCGCAGCCACCAGGCTGCGGCGCAGCGGCTCGGCCAGCGCGGCCGCACCCCCGACAAATGCTTCAAGTACCCAGTGGTGGCTGCGCGGGTGCAAGGCAATCCGCAGCGGCAATTGATCGTCAAGCAGCAGCTCCTGCGGCGCGATGCTGCCCGGCTGGCGCATGGCGTCCAGGGCTTGCATGCGCGTGCTGAAAGCCTGGGCGCAGCCGCAGGCGCGCCCGCTGTACGGCTGCCCGGCATCGATCTGCGGCGCTGCGGGCCGGTCAGCGGCAAGTGCGTCCAGTTGGCTCAACAAGGCCTGCAGCTGGTCTTCGACGGCGGCTGCCGTGAGCTGCGCTGGCCAGGCAGGAAAGTCGCAATCCACCAGTTCGATTTCATGGCCATTGCTGCACCCGGTCTGCTGGCGCGCCCAGCGGCTGGCATGGCCGACACGCAGCAGCGCCTGCTCCAGCCGCGCGCGTACGTCGGCTTGCAGCAGGTCCGTCGCGCAACCCGCGCCCAGCACCCAGCGCTGCGGGCAGGCCTGGAAGTGCCAGCCAATCCAGCCCCCGCCGTCCAGCGCGCAGCGCTGGGCGGGGCCGCCCGCCGCGGGGCCGCCCGCCGCGGGATCGCCCGCCGCGGGGCCGCCCGCCGCGGGTTCGCCACCCTGGCTTTGCAGCAGGTGGCACAGCTGCAGTGAAAGGTCGTCGAGATCATTCATGTCTATCTGAATGCTCCCGCTGCCGGCCGCTGCGCGCCATTCGCCGGCCCCGCTTCGTGAAGCCGGGCAACACGCCATCAACACCATGGTCACGGCGGCAATTGCTTGCCAGAGGCGCTTAGAACGTGTTCACGTTCTTACGGCTTACTGCAAGGCCTGGCTCGGACCAAAGAACTCGTAATGCGTCTGCGCCTGGGGCACGCCCAGCGCGTGCAGGCCTTTCAGCACCACCGCCATGAACGGCTGGGGCCCGCAGAAATAGGCCTCGACATCGCGCGACGCCGGCAGCCAGCGGCCCAGCTGCTCGGCGCCTATGCGCGCGGGCGCGGGCGCGGCGTTCTCGTACAAGTAATGGCATTGCAGCTGCGGGTGCTGCAGCGCCAGCGCATCAAGGCGCGCGCGAAAGCCCTGCACTTCGGGTGTGCGCGCGCAGTGGATGAAGACCACCGGGCGCTTGCCGGCCAGCGCCGAGACCAGCATGGGCAGGGTTGGCGTGATGCCCACCCCGGCGCTGATCAGCACCAGCGGCTTGTCGCTTTCAGCCAGTGTGAAATGGCCGGCCGGCGGGAAGATATCCAGCACATCGCCCGGCTTCACCGTATCGTGCAGATGGCGCGAGACCACGCCGCCGGCTTCACGCTTGACGCTGATGCGCAGCGCGCGCCCATTGGCCAGCGCCGACAGCGAATAGTTGCGCCGCTGCTCCTGGCCGTCCACCAGCACGCGCAGCCCGATGAACTGTCCTGGCAGATGTGCCATCACCGCGCCGCCGTCGACCGGCTCGAGGTAAAACGAGGTGATTTCCGAGCTTTCCGCCTGCTTGCTTGCGACGCGAAACGCGCGCGCACCGCGCCAGCCGCCGGGCACGCTGGCGTTGCGCTCATAGGCCTGGGCTTCGGCGCCGATCAGGATGTCGGCCAGCTGCTGGTAGGCCGCCGCCCAGGCATCGATCACCGCATCGGTCGCGATCTCGGCGCCCAGCACTTCACGGATCGAGGACAGCAGGCATTGGCCGACTATGGGATAGTGCTCGGGCTGCACCTGCAGCGCCACATGCTTGTTGATGATTTGCGCCGGCAGGTTGCCCAGGTTCTCCAGGCGGTCGATGTGCTTGGCATACATCAGCACGCTGAACGCCAGCGCGCGCGGCTGGGCCCCGCTTTGCTGGTGCGTGCTGTTGAACAGCGCGCGCACTTCGGGGTGTTCGCCCAGCAGGCGCTGGTAGAAATGGGTGATCAGCGCTTCACCGCCGCTTTCAAGCAGGGGAACGGTGGATTGGACAATGGCGCGTTGCTCGGCAGTCAGCATGAAAACTCCTGGGTTGGAAACCACGGGGGCAGGCAGGGCCCCCACTGCTGCTAGCTTCGCAATCCGCGTGCCAACACATTCTCCCTTTAATATCAATGGCTTGGCGTTTCATGCGTCAATATGACCTGCATCAAAACATGTCAATTCGACACAGAAAAGAGTCAAAATGACTGCCAATCACAGTCTTCTGCGCAGCCTGGTGCCGCTGGTCGCCGACCTGGCCGACGACCTGCCCGAGCGCGAACGCTACCGTCGCCTGCTCGAGGCACTGCGCAGCTTGCTGCCATGCGATGCGGTGGCGCTGCTGCGTCTGCAGGGCGATGTCCTGGCGCCCGTGGCCATTGACGGCCTGAGCAGCGACACGCTGGGACGGCGCTTTCGCGTTGCCGAGCATCCGCGGCTGGCGCAGTTGCTGGCCCATGGCCAGGCGCTGCGGTTTGCGCCCGACAGCCCGCTGCCCGACCCCTACGATGGTCTGGTCGAACACGCAGGCCCGCTGGAAGTGCATGACTGCATGGGCTGCGCGCTGGTCGTGGGTGGCAGTACCTGGGGCCTGCTGACGCTGGACGCGCTGGCGCCCGAACGCTTTGCTGCAGCCGGCCATCTCGAAGCGCTGCAGGCGTTCAGCAATCTCGCGGCGGCCACCGTGGCGGCCGCCGAGCGCATGCGCCAGCTTGCCCAGAGCGTTCAGGACGAGCGCCTGCGCGCCGAAAGCTGGCGCCAGGCGGCGCTGCCCGCGGATGCGCGCCGCCCGCTGCTGGGCCAGAGCCCGGCGCTGCGGCAATTGCAAAAGGATATCGCCCTGGTTGCGCCCAGCGAACTCAATGTGCTGATCAGCGGGGAGACCGGCGTCGGCAAGGAACTCGTGGCCCAGGCCGTGCATGCCCAGTCGCGGCGCGCGGGTCGGCCGCTGGTCAGCGTCAATTGCGCGGCCCTGCCGGAGACGCTGGTCGAAAGCGAACTGTTCGGCCATGTGCGCGGCGCGTTCACGGGCGCCGTGGGCGAGCGCCAGGGCCAGTTCGAGCGCGCCGACGGCGGCACGCTGTTTCTCGACGAGGTCGGCGAGCTGCCGCTGACCGTGCAGGCCAAGCTGCTGCGCGTGCTGCAAAGCGGCCAGCTCCAGCGCCTGGGCTCGGACCGTGAACACCGCGTCGACGTGCGCGTGATTGCCGCCACCAACCGCCCGCTGGAGGAGGCCGTGCGCTCGGGACGCATGCGGGCCGACTTCTTTCACCGCCTCAGCGTCTACCCGCTGCAGGTGCCGCCGCTGCGCGAACGCGGCAGCGACATCCTGCTGCTGTGCGGCTATTTTCTCGAGGAGAACCGGTCACGGCTGGGGGCGGTGTCGGGCGTGGAACTGGGCACGGTGCGGCTCGATGCAGGCGCGCAATCGGCGCTGCTGTCCCATGCCTGGCCAGGCAATGTGCGCGAACTCGAGCACCTGATCAGCCGCGCGGTGCTCAAGGCCTTGAGCCGCCAAGGCAGGCGCGCGCGCGTGCTCACGGTGACGCTGCACGATCTCTGGCCCCAGGGACGCGATGCCTTGCCCGCAGCGCCCGCGTCCGCGCAGCCACCCGCGGCCGCGGCCCAGGAGACCGGGCTGCGCGCCGCGGTCGATGCCTTCGAGCGCCACAGCATAGAGCACAGCCTGGCGCTCCACCAGGGCAACTGGGCCGCCGCGGCGCGCGCGCTGCAAATGGACAGAGCCAACCTGCAGCGCCTGGCCAAGCGCCTGGGCTGCAGTCTTCCCTGATGCTTACTTGCCCTTGACGCCGAGCAGCTCGACGTCGAAGTTCAAGGTCGCGTTCGGCGGAATCACGCCGCCCGCGCCACGGCTGCCGTAGGCAATCGACGCCGGGCAGGTCAGCTTGGCCTTGCCGCCGACCTTCATCTTCTGCAGCGCTTCGGTCCAGCAGGCAATCACGCCGCCCAGCGGAAAGTCTATGGGCTGGCCGCGCGCGATCGAGCTGTCGAACTCCTTGCCCGTATCGGGAAAGTAGCCGCGGTAGTGCACGCGCACGGTGTCGCGCGCCGCGGGGCTGGCGCCCGTGCCTTCGGTCAGGCTTTGATAGACCAGGCCGCTGGCCGTGGTGACGGGCTCGGCGGCCTGGGCAACCGAGGCGAACAGTGCTGCCGCGATCAGCGCGGCGGGAATCAGTCGTTGCATCAAATATCCTTGGAGACTTATCAGGCGGCAGGAATGCCCAGCTTGTCGAGCGCGGCGCTCAGATGGCCCACGGTGCGGTCGACATGGTGCCACTTCTCCAGGCCGAACAGGCCGATGCGGAAGGTCTTGAAGTCCGGGCCTTCATCGCACATCAGCGGCACGCCCGACGCGGTCTGCAGGCCGACTTCGAGGAATTTCTTGCCGCTCTGGATGCCGGGATCGGTGGTGTAGCTGACGACCACGCCGGGAGCCTGGAAACCCGCGGCCGCAACACTGGGAAAACCGCGCGATTGCAGCAGCGCACGCACTTGGGCGCCCAGCGCGATCTGCTCGCGCTTCACGGCCTCGAAACCATAGGCACGCGTCTCCAGCATCACATCGCGCAGGCGCACCAGCGCGTCGGTGGGCAGCGTCGCGTGGTAGGCGTGCTGGCCTTTTTCATAGCCTTCGGCAATCTGCATCCATTTCTTCAGGTCGCAGGCAAAGCTCGAGCTCTGCGTGTTCTCTATGGCTTCGCGCGCGCGCGCGCTGAGCATCACCATGGCGCAGCAGGGCGAGCTGCTCCAGCCCTTTTGCGGCGCCGAGATCAGCACGTCGACGCCGGTCTTTTGCATGTCCACCCACATCGCGCCCGAAGCCACGCAGTCAAGCACGAACAGCGCGCCCACGGCATGGGCGGCATCGGCAATGGTGCGCAGATAGTCGTCGGGCAGCAGGATGCCGCTGGCGGTCTCGACATGCGGCGCAAACACCACCTTGGGTTTTTCATGCAGGATCGCTTGCGCCACATCCTCGGCCGCGCAGGGCGCCCAGGGGTCCTGCGCGCCTTCGCCCTGCTTGCGCGCCTTGCAGACCACGGCGCCGCCGCCCAGGCCGAAGCCGCCGGCCTCGAAAATCTGTGTCCAGCGGTAGCTGAACCAGCCATTGCGCACGATCAGCACCTTCTCGCCGTTGGCGAACTGGCGCGCCACGGCTTCCATGCCAAAGGTTCCGCTGCCCGGCACCAGCACGGCGGTGTGGGCCGAATAGACTTCCTTGAGCGTGCCAAGAATATCCTGCATCACGCCGACGAAACGCTGCGACATGTGGTTGAGCGCACGGTCGGTATAGACAACCGAAAATTCGAGCAGTCCGTCGGGATCGATCTCGGGCAAAAGTCCTGGCATGAAAGTTTCCTGAAGTGGTTCGGTGGGCGCTGCGCGTCTCCCTGCAAGCGGTCCGGCCATGCAGGCGCAAAGCAACACAAAGTGGAATCACAGCTTAGCATGGGCTGCCCGCCAGGCCCGGCCCCGTCCGATCCGCCTGCAGATGCGGCGCTGTCGTACAACCCCCGTCACGGACGCTGCCCACAATGCCAGGCAGCACTGCGCAAAACCCGCTGCGGCTTTGCGCTTCGTGACCCTTGCCCATCGCCGTGTCGCCCCTGCCCACGGCGACCGGACCAACGGATAGACCATGTCGAACACCCTCTTGCAGACCGCAGCCCATGTGCCGCTGCCCTCCATCACCCGCCAAGGCCTGGGCTGGACGCTGGCCGCCGCAGCGCTGCTGAGCGGCTGCCAGCAGCTGCCGCAGCCGCCCGTGTACACCACACCCGCGCTCACCGCCCAGCCGCCGCGCATTGACGCCGGCCAGAGCGTGCGCCTGTCGTGGGACGCGCCGCTGGGCAACAGCCTGCGCATGAGCGGCCTCACGGCCACCCCGCCCGGCGCCGTGCTGGTGCGCCCGGCCCAGACCACCACCTATACGCTCAGCGGCCCCGCGCCCAGCGGCGCGCCGATCAGCGCCAGCGTCAGCGTCGAAGTCCAGCCGGCCCAGACCCTGCTGGCCCGGCTGCAGATCGGCGAGCAGCCCACCGGCAGCAGCATTGGCGCGGGATTTCTGGGCCTGACGTATGACGCGCTCCAGCTGCAGCAGCTGATGGGGGACACGGCAAACGGCCCGGCCAACGCCAGCCATGCTCAGCTGCTGCGCAATCTGCAGAACTACGGCGGCGGTCCGCTGTCGCTGCGCTTCGAGGGCGACAACCGCACGCTGGCCCAGGCGCGCCAGCGCTTTGCCGGCCTGCCTGCGGGCACGGTGACGCTGGAGAGCGCCCCCGACGCGGGTCCATGCCCTGCCATCGAACAACTGGCACGCGCCCCTGCCCCCCAGAGCGCCCTGCGCTGCACGCTGGGCCAGCGCACCGAGAGCGCGCTGGCCACCGCCGATGCGCTGCTCGACTACGCCCAGCACGGCCTGGCCGGCGTGCAGCTGCAAGGCGGCATCTGGAACACCGCGGCCACGCCGCCGGCGGTCGAGCCACGCTACTACGGCATGCTGTTCTTCGCGCAGTTTGCAGCAGCGCAAGGCCAGTGGCTGCCCATGCAGCTGGAAAGCAGCGCGCAGATCAAGGCCTGGGCGGTGCGCGACGCGCGCAATCAGAGCGTGCGCGTGGCGGTGATCAACCACGAAGCCCGCATGTCGGGAACGGTGGCCCTGCAGCTGCCCCATGGCCTGCGCCAGGCCGTGGTCACGCGGCTCACCAGCTCCGCGCCGCTGCGCCTCGCGGGCCAGACATTTGATGGCAGCCGCGACGGCCGGCCCGTGGGTACGGCCTATGGCGAAATCCTCGAAGCCGACAGCAACGGCCAATTGCTGCTGGCCATGGGCGCGGCCAGCGCGGCGCTGCTCACGCTCACGCCGCAGTAAGTCACCAGGTGTCGACAAAGCGTCCGCGCGCGGGCGTGATGCGCGCTCCCGCCAGCCCGCGCACCAGCCAGGCGCGCGTCTCGGCGGGGTCGATCACGGCGTCGATTTCCAGCGTGCTGGCCATGTGCATGGCTTCGCCGTGCGCGTACTGCTGGGCCAGCAGCTGCGCGAACAATGCATCGCGCTCGGCGCCTTCGGCCAGCGCTTCGAGTTCCTTGCGGTAGCCCAGCCGCACCGCGCCTTCGAGGCCCATGGCGCCGAACTCGCCCGTGGGCCAGGCAACATTGAACAGCGGCGCGTGAAAGCTGCCGGCCGTCATGCCCATCGCGCCCAGGCCGTAGCCCTTGCGCAGCACCACGCTGAAGAACGGCACGCTCAGATTCGCCGCGGCGACAAACAGCCGGCTCACATGGCGCACCTGGGCGCTCTGCTCCACTTCGGGCCCGACCATGAAGCCCGGCGTATCGACCAGGCTCACCAGCGCGATGCCGTGCGCATTGCACAGCTGCATGAAGCGCGCGGCCTTGTCGGCGGCATCGGCATCGATGGCGCCGCCCAGATGCAGCGGGTTGTTGGCCAGCAGCCCCACGGGCCGGCCTTCGATGCGCGCCAGCGCGGTATGGATGCCTGTGCCGAAGCCGGTGCGCAGCAGCAGCAGGCTGCCTTCATCGACCAGGCCGCGCAGCGCGGCGCGCGTGTCGTAGACGCGCAGCCGGTTTTCGGGCACCACCTGGCGCAACGCGCGGCTGTCGGGCGCCTGCCACTGGGCGAGCCGGCCCTGGAAGAACGACAGGTAGTGGCGCGCGGCCGCAACGGCTTGGGCTTCGTCGTCGACCAGGATGTCGATCACGCCGTTCGCGTGCTGCACGCTGCTCGGGCCGATCTGCTCGGGGCGGAATACGCCCAGGCCGCCGCCTTCGATCATGGCCGGCCCGCCCATGCCGATGTTGCTGGCGCGCGTGGCGATGATCACGTCGCTGCAGCCCAGCAGCGCGGCGTTGCCCGCAAAGCAGCGCCCGGCCGTGATGCCCACCACCGGCACCTGGCCCGACAGCGCCGCATAGGCCGCAAAGGTGTGCACATGCAGGCCCGCGACCACGGGCATGTCGGTGTCGCCCGGGCGCCCGCCGCCGCCTTCGGCAAACAGCACCACGGGCAGCTTCTGCGCCAGGGCCACGCCCAGCATGCGATCGGTCTTCGCATGGTTGCGCGCGCCCTGGGTGCCGGCCAGCACGGTCGCGTCATAGGCCATGACCACGGCGCGCGAGCGCTCGGCGCCGAACAGCGCGGCGTTGATGCTGCCCACGCCCGTGACCATGCCATCGGCCGGCGTGTTGGCGATCAGGTCGTCCAGGCTGCGCCGGCGCGTCTGCGCTGCAATCGCCAGCGCGCCGTATTCGAGAAAGCTGTCTTTGTCGCAGAGATCGGCAATGTTCTCGCGCGCCGAGCGCCCGCCCTGCGCATGGCGCTTGTCCATGGCCAGCGGCCGGGCCGCGTCCAGCGTCAGCGCCTGGCGCTCGAGCAGGCGCTGCAGGTCGGGACGCAGGGCATCGGGATCGGTCATCGCGCCGACCACGGCCTGCAGTTCCCCCACGGCCGACAGCGGCTCGAGCACCAGCACGCAATCGCCTTCGGCCAGGTAGTCGCCCACGCCCACGGGCAGGGCCGTCACGCGGCCGGCATGCGGCGCCTGCAGCACATGCTCCATCTTCATGGCCTCGAGCACCGCCAGCTCGGCGCCCGCGGCCACCTCGTCGCCCACCGCCACGCTGAACTGCACCAGCCGCGAAGGCATGGGCGCGCACACCGTGCCCAGGGCTGCCGGCGCCGGCGCGGCCGCCAGGGCCTGGCCCTGGGACTCGACGGGCCGCGCCGCGGCGCGCGCCGACGCCTGCGCCTCGGCCTGGCCCAGCAGCTCGGGCAGCACTTCCTCCAGCCAGCGCGTATGCAGTGCCTGGCTCGCCATTTCGGGCCGGGCCGCAAGCGCGCCCAGCAGATCGAGATTGCTGGCCAGGCCTTCGATATGGCATTCGGCCAGCGCGCGCTGCGAGCGCCGCAGCACGGCGTCCCAGCAGCCGCCGCGGCTGCTGACGATCAGCTTGGCCAGCAGCGTGTCGTAATGCGGCGAAGGCGCCGCGCCGACCACGCCATGGGTGTCGACGCGCACGCCCGGGCCCGCGGGCAGCTCGAAGCGCGTGAGCCGGCCATGGCCGGGCCGGGCCTCGCCCGAGGCGGTGAGCGTTTCGGCATTGATGCGCCATTGCACCGCATGGCCCAGGACCGCCGGCGGCGCAGCGGGATCGAGCCCCAGCTGCGCCAGGCTTTGGCCCGCGGCCAGCAGTATCTGCGTCTGCACCAGGTCCACGCCCGTGACTTCCTCGGTCACCGTATGCTCGACCTGCAGCCGCGGATTGGTTTCAATGAAAACAAACGGCAGCTCGCCGGACGCCGTGTCGACGAGAAACTCAAACGTTCCCAGGCCCTCGTAAGCCACTTCACCGGCCATGCGCAGCGCGGCCTGCGTGAGCCGGGCGCGCAAGGCGGGCGTGAGCGAGGGGCTGGGCGCGATCTCGACCAGTTTCTGAAAGCGCCGCTGCAGCGTGCACTCGCGCTCGCCCAGACTCATCACCTGCAGTCCGTCGCCCAGCAACTGCAGCTCGATATGGCGCGCATTGCGCATCAGCCGCTCGACATACACGCCGTCGACGCCAAACGCGGCCAGCGCTTCACTGCGGCAGCGCGCATAGGCCGCGGGCAATTCCTCGGCGCTGCGCACCGCGCGCATGCCGCGCCCGCCGCCGCCGCCCAGCGCCTTGATCATCACGCCGGCGCCGCCCTGGGCCGCGAAGAACGCCTGGGCCTCTTGCAGCGTCACCGCGCCCTGGCTGCCGGGCATCAACGGCACGCCGCAGCGCTGGGCGAGCGCGCGCGCGCCGGCCTTGTCGCCGAACAGCGCCAGCTGCGCGGGCGTGGGGCCGATGAAGCGCAAGCCGGCCGCGGCGCAGGCCTGGGCGAAGTCGGCGCGCTCGCTGAGAAAGCCATAGCCGGGATGGACGGCGTCGCAGCCCAGTTCGCGCGCAATCGCCAGCAGCCGCGCGCCGTCGAGGTAGGCCGCCGGGCCCGTGGCCTGCAGGGCCCGGGCCTGGTCGGCGGCGCGCACATGGGGCGCATGGGCGTCGTCGGCGGCATGCACGGCCACGCTGGCAATGCCCAGGTCGCGCAGCGCGCGCACGATGCGCAGCGCAATTTCACCGCGGTTGGCAATCAATACTTTGTGGAACATGGCGGGCATCCGTTCAGGCAAGGTCCTTGAGCAGCCGGCGCAGCACCTTGCCCGCGCCCGTGGCCGGCAACGCATCGATGATGCGCACTTCGCGCGGCGCCTTGTAGGGCGCCATGTTGTCGCGCGACCATTGCACCAGCTCGGCCGCGTCCAGCGCCTGGCCGGGCTTGGCGACGACAAAGGCGCGCACCACTTCGCCCTTCTCGGCATCGGGCACGCCGATCACGGCTGCCTGGGCAATGGCCGGGTGGCGTATCAAAATGGTTTCGACTTCCTCGGGAAACACGCTGTAGCCCGAGACCTTGATCATTTCCTTGAAGCGGCCCATGAACGTCAGATAGCCGTCGGCGTCGATGCAGCCCATGTCGCCGGTGTGCACCCAGCCGTTGCGCAGCGTCTGCGCCGTGGCTTCGGGCTTGTTCCAGTAGCCGAGAAAGTTGCCCGGCCCGCGGATGGTGATCTCGCCGACTTCGCCGGCCGGCAGCGCCTGGCCCGTGAGGCTGTCGATGATGCGGATCTCGTTGCCCGGCACGGCCTTGCCATGCGTGCCCCAGCGGATCGCATCCGCGGGCATGGTGCTGTCTATGGTGTGCGTTTCGCTCAGGCCGTAGGCGGCCTCGCAGGCAATGCAGTCGGGGGCAAGCGTGCGCCACTGCGCGGCCAGCGCCTCGGTGAAGGTGATGCCGAAACTGGTGACGGCGTTGTGCCTGAGCGAGGACAGGTCCATGTCGCGCACGCCCGGCAGCTGCATCAGCGCGACGTTCATCGGCGCGATGCTGTACCACCAGCTCACGCGATAGCGCTCTATGGCCTGGGCCGTGGCCAGCGCATCGAAACGAAACAGCAATACGGTGGCCGCGCCCGTGAGCACCGGCAGGTTCACGCCCATCAGCATGCCGGCAATGTGGTACAGCGGCGCGATGGCCAGCAGCACGGCAGCGCCGTCTATGCCATTGGTCAGGGCCGAGGCCTGGGTCTTGTACCAGGCGTTGCGGTAGCTGAGCATCGCGCCCTTGGGCAGTCCCGTCGTGCCCGAGGTATAGGTCATCAGCGCGACATCGTCCATGGCAATCTGAACGGGCGCGGCCTGCGCCCCCGAACGCGCGACCTGCAGGAAATCCTCGCAGCCCTCGGGCACGATGCGCGGCTCAGTCTGCAGCTGGGCCAGCTCGGCCGGCAGGGCCAGCGTCGCGACCGCGGGCAGCAGGTCGGCGTAATGCACGACAAACACATGGGACAGCGCCGTCGTGGCGCGCACCTTGTCGACCACGGGCAGCAGCCCGGCCGCGCTGACGATCACCCGCGCCTGCAGATCGCCCAGCTGGTAGGCCAGCTCATGCTCCTTGTTGAGCGGCCCGCAGGGGCAGACGATGGCGCCTATCTTCTGTATGCCGTAGTGCGCCATCACGTACTGCGGGCAGTTGTTCATGAACAGCACCACCGGCTCGCCCTTGGCCACACCCAGCGCCTGCAGCCGCGCCGCGAAGGCCTCGCTGCCGGCGTCGATCTCGGCCCAGGTGACGGACCGGCCGTACCACTGGTAGGCGCTTTTCTCGGGGTGGTTGCGCGCGTGGGCACGCAGGTATTCATGCAGCGGCTGCTGCTCGGCGCAATCGGCCATGGCGTTGTCTCCTTGGTGTCTTGTTTCACCGGTTCTCAGTACCGCATTAGGGTTTGCCACAGGACGCGATACCGGCAGGTGTCTTTTCAATATATACCGCTGGGTATGACAAAGCCAATCCAGCTTTCACCCATGCGACACCTCCTCACCGACCCGCCTCCAGCCGCCGTCACGGACAACCCCCTGGCGCACGATCCGCTGCTGCCCGCGGGCGGGCGCCAGCGCCGCCCCACGGCCGAGTCCGATGCCAAGCGCGAGCGCATTCTCCAGGCCGCGCAGGCGCTGTTCCATGCCCAGGGCTACGCCAGCACCACCATGGCGCAGATCGTCGGCGCGCTCGGCGTGACCAAGCCCTTCGTCTACTACTACTTTCGCAACAAGCAGGAAATCTTCGAGGCGCTGTCGTGGCGCCCCACGGTGGCCTGCTTCACGGTGCTTGACTTTCCCGCCGGCGACCGCCGTCCGGCGCACGAGAAGGTGCAGGATGGCCTGCGGCAATTGATACGCGCGACCATTGCCCACTATCCCGCGGCCTTCTTCCCCTACCGCGAGCCGCAGTGCTACCGGCCCGAGTACCTCGCCCAGTCGCGGCGTATCGCCAACCACTTCTACCAGCAACTGTGCGCGCTGCTCGAACAGGGCCGCGCCAGCGGCCATTTCGACTTTCGCGAAACCCGCATCACGGCCCAGGCCGCGTGCAGCCTGCCCGGATTTCTCTACCATTGGTACCGCCCCGACGGCCGACTCGATGCCCAGGCCATGGAGCAGGAACTGCTGCTGCTGGCCCTGCGCGTCATCGGTCTGCGCACCGGCCCACCCTCCAAGGAGAATCCATGAAGAAGCGAATGGCGCTTGCGCTGATGATCTGTTCCGGTCTGCTGGCCGCCTTGCCCCTGGCCCGGGCCGCGGACTTTCCCGCCAAGCCCCTGCGCTGGGTCGTACCCTATCCTGCGGGCGGCGGATCGGACTTCATGGCGCGCGTGCTGGCCCAGCCTTTGGCCGCTGATCTGCAGCAATCCGTGGCCATAGAGAACAAGCCCGGCAGCAACGGCGCGGTGGCGGTCGCCGACCTGCTGCGCGCTCCCGCCGACGGCCACACGCTGCTCAATGTCGACAGCGGCACGCTGGTGTTCAATGCCGCGCTCTACAAGCACCTGAGCTATTCGCCGACGCGCGATCTGACGCTGGTCACGCTGCTGGCGCGCACGCCGATGATCCTGCTGGTAGGCCCGGGCAGCCAGGCGCGCAACATGCCGGCCTTTCTGGCCGAAGCGCGCCGCGGCCCGGGGCGCCTGAGCTACGGCTCTGCCGGCGCCGGCAGCCCGCATCACCTGGCCATGGAACTGCTCAAGAAGCAGGCCGGACTGCCGATGACGCATGTGCCTTATCGCGGCTCCGCGCCCGCGCTCAGCGATCTGGTGGCCGGGCAGATTCCGGCGGTGATGAGCGACTACGCCCCCGCCAGCGGCTTTCTCAAGTCGGGCAAGCTGCGCGCGCTGGCCGTGGCCGACACCCGGCGCCACCCGCTGCTGCCGGACGTTCCCACCTTCGAGGAGCTGGGCCTGGCGGGAATGCAGGCCTCGGCCCTGATTGGCGTTGCCGTGCGCGCGGCCACGCCGGCCGACACCGTGGCCGCGCTGCAGCAGGCCATTGCCGCCGCGCTGCAGCGCCCCGAGATACGCGCCCGCTACACCGACCTGGGCCTGGAGCCCGTGGCCAGCACGCCCCAGGCCTTTGAAGAACTGGTGCGCATGGAAACCGCGCGCTGGCACCCGCTGATCCGCAGCCAGGGCATCGCGCTCGAGTAACACCGCCGTCGGCCCAGGCATACGCTTTCACCCTCAGGAGAACCTGCCTCATGCCCTTCATGCCCCTGCGTTCGCCGCGCCCCCTGGCCGCCGCCGCACTGCTTTGCGCCGCCGGCGCCCAGGCCCAGGAAACCTTCAAGATCGCCTATATCGATCCGCTGTCCGGGCCTTTCGTCAATGTCGGCGAACTGATGCTCAACCACGTGCAGTTTGCGGTCGAAGACATCAATGCCCAGGGCCGGCTGCCCGGCAAGGCCCAGCTGCAGCTGCTGCAGTTCGACAGCAAGCTGTCGGCGCAGGAAAGCCAGAGCGCGCTGCAGGCGGCCATAGACCAGGGCGCGCGCGCCATCATCACCGGCGGCTCGGGCTCGTCGGTGGTGACGGCGCTGGTGCAGTCGGCCGCGCGCCACAACCAGCGCAATCCGGGCCGGGAAGTGCTGGTGCTCAACCATTCGTCGATAGACCCCGAGCTCACGGGCAAGGCCTGCAATTTCTGGCACTTCATGTTCGATGCCAATACCGCGATGCGCATGAAGGCGATCAGCGACTACATCAAGACCCAGCCGGCAATCCAGAAGGTCTACCTGCTCAACCAGGACTACGCGCACGGCAAGCAATGGGCGGCCTACGGCCGCAGCATGGTGGGCGCGGCCCGCACCGACATCCAGTTTGTCGGCGAGACGCTGCATCCCATAGGCCGGGTCAAGGATTTCGCGCCCTATGTCGCCAAGATCAAGGCCTCGGGCGCCGACACCATCATCACCGGCAACTGGGGCCAGGACATGGCCTTGCTGCTCAAGTCCGCGGGCGACGCCGGCCTCGACTACCGCTATTTCAATCACAGCGCGGGCGGCGTTCCCGGCACCGTGCTGGCCGTCTCCCAGGCCGGCAAGGGCCAGCTGACCTGGGTCGCCGAATGGCACCCGGGCCAGGCCGATCGGCCCGGCGTGGATGCCCAGGCCAAGGCCTACAAGGCAAAAATCGGCAAGGATTTTCTCGCCCCGCGCATCGACATGACCGTGCGCTTCCTGGCCGCGGCAATGCAGAAAACGCAGTCAACCGATCCGCTCAAGCTCGCGCTGGCCATGGAAGACATGGCCCTGGACACCAGCGTGGGCAAGGTACGCATGCGCGGCCAGGACCACCAGCTGCTGCTGGCGCAGGTGGTCAACACCATTGCGCCGGTCGACGGCAAGCGCGTGACCCAGGGCTGGGAAGGCACGCAGTGGGGCTTTCGCACCGATGCCGTGATTCCCGCCGAGCAGCTGACGCTGCCCAGCGCCTGCCAGATGCAGCGGCCCACGCGACGCTAGGCCAGTTCGTTGCTAACGCTTGCCGAAGATGCCGCGGCCCACGCGCACCATGGTGCTGCCCGCATGCACTGCGGCCTCGAGGTCGGCGGTCATGCCCAGCGACAGCGTGTCAAACGCCGCCAGGCCCGGCGCGCCGCTGGCGGCAATCGTGTCGAACAGCTGGCGCACGCGGCGGTGCACCGCGTACTGCGCGGCGAAGTCGACGCCCTCCTCGGGAATCGCCATCAGCCCGCGCAGCTGCAGATGGGGCAGCAGCGCGATTTCCTGGGCCAGCGCCAGCGCCTCCTCGGGCGGCACGCCCGACTTGGCCGCGCCGCCGTCGGGGTTGACCTGCAGGCAGACCTGCAGCGGCGCCATGCCCTCGGGCCGCTGGTCGGACAGCCGCTGCGCGATCTTCAGCCGGTCCACGCTCTGCGCCCAGTCGAAGTGTTCGGCAACCAGGCGCGTCTTGTTGCTCTGGATGGGTCCAATGCAATGCCAGCGCAGCGGCGCATGGCCCGGCGGCCAGTCCATTTCACGCAGGATGGCGATTTTTTCAACCGCCTCCTGGATGTAGTTCTCGCCGAAATCGCACTGGCCCGCAAGCGCGGCTTCGCGCACCGCGTCAGGGCCGAAGGTCTTGGAGACGGCCAGCAGCGCAACGCTGCCCGGCGCGCGTTCGGCGTCCACGCAGGCCTGGTCAAGGCGTGCGTGGATCTGGTGGAGGTTGTTACCAATCATTGTCATAATCACCGACAAGCGTACCAAACGACAAAGGGCCTTTCGTGGACATCACCCAATTGCTGGCGTTCAGCGTCAAGAACAAGGCATCCGACCTGCACCTTTCCGCAGGCCTGCCGCCGATGATTCGGGTGCACGGCGACGTGCGGCGCATCAATGTCGACGCTCTCGACCACAAGACCGTCCACGCGATGATCTACGACATCATGAGCGACGCCCAGCGCAAGGTCTACGACGAAATGCTGGAGATCGACTTCTCGTTCGAGATCGAAGGCCTGGCGCGCTTTCGCGTCAACGCCTTCAACCAGCAGCGCGGCGCGGCCGCGGTGTTCCGCACCATTCCCAGCAAGATCCTGACGCTCGAGCAACTCAACGCGCCCAAGATCTTTGCCGAGCTCGCGCTCAAGCCGCGCGGCCTGGTGCTCGTGACCGGCCCCACGGGCTCGGGCAAGTCGACCACGCTGGCGGCCATGGTCAACTACCTCAACGAGACCGAATACGGCCATATCCTGACCGTCGAGGATCCGATTGAATTTGTCCACGACTCGAAGAAATGCCTGATCAACCAGCGTGAAGTCGGGCCGATGACGCATTCGTTTGCGGCCGCGCTGCGCTCGGCGCTGCGCGAGGATCCGGACGCCATCCTGGTGGGCGAAATGCGCGACCTCGAAACCATTCGCCTGGCGATGACCGCGGCCGAAACCGGCCATCTGGTGTTCGGCACGCTGCACACCTCGAGCGCCGCCAAGACCATTGACCGTATCATCGATGTCTTCCCCGCCGAGGAAAAGGAAATGGTGCGCGCCATGCTCTCGGAATCGCTGCAGGCCGTCATCTCGCAGACGCTGTGCAAGACCAAGGACGGCCAGGGCCGGGTTGCAGCGCATGAAATCATGCTGGGCACCAGCGCCATCCGCAACCTGATACGCGAGGCCAAGGTCGCACAGATGTATTCGACGATACAGACCAGCCAGAACGTCGGCATGCAGACGCTGGACCAGAACCTCACCGACCTGGTGCGCCGCAACATCATCAGCGCCGCCGAAGCGCGCGGCAAGGCCAAGATTCCGGACAACTTCCCCGGTTGAGCGCCCAGCCATGACCGAGTTCCTGCGCCCGGACCGCGCCCGCCGCCCCCGCGGCGGCGCTGGGAGCCTGCGGTGATACGCATCCTGCAGCGCCTGCGCCAGACGCCGGAGCCCGAGATCTCGCGCCAGGACGCGGAGTCGGCCTTCTTCACCACCGCCTGGCAACAGGGCCACCAGGGACCGCTGGTGCCCTGGGAGGCGCGCGCGGTCGAACTCGGCGCCAAGCCCGTGTCGGCGCGCGCCGCGCTGCGCACGCTGCAGACGCTGTGGGCGCATGACCGCCATCTTTCCACGCTGACGCCCGACGCCCTGGCGCGCATGGAGCGCTATCTGCACTTTGCCGCCGTCAAGGCCCAGCGCGACGTGATCCAGCAGGACGAGTACGGCAACTTCATGGTGGTGGTGCTCAGCGGCGAGCTGGTCGTCAACCGCCGCCAGCCCTGGGGCGAAACGCTGCGCCTGGCGCAGACCGGTCCCGGCGATCTGCTGGGCGAAATGTCGCTGCTCGACAGCGGCCAGCGCTTTTCCAGCTGCACCACGCTGGTTGACAGCGAACTCGCGGTGCTCAGCGCCGAAGCCCTGGACGACATGCTGGTGCACGACCCCGCGCTGGCCGCCCAGTTGGTCGCCATCCTGGCACGCAAGCTGTCGGTGCGCCTGCGCGCCGTCAGCAGCCGTCTGGGCCAGCAAACTCCCTAGCCAAATACCCCCTGGCGCAGGCACTGCCCCAGTCAACGGAGAAATTCCATGGAACGAGACCAGGCCAGTAAATTCATCAACGATCTGCTGCAGCTCATGGTCAGCCGCAACGGCAGCGATCTGTTCATCACCGCGGAGTTTCCGCCGGCCATCAAGGTCGACGGCAAGATCACCAAGGTCTCGCCCCAGCCGCTGACGCCGCTGCACACGCTGACGCTGGCGCGCTCCATCATGAGCGACAAGCAGATTGCCGACTTCGAGCGCACCAAGGAAAGCAACTTCGCGATCTCGCCCGCGGGCATAGGGCGTTTTCGCGTCAACACCTTTGTGCAGCAGGGGCGCATAGGCATGGTCATGCGGACCATCCCTATGACCGTGCCGACCATAGACAAGCTGGGCGTGCCGCAGGTGCTCAAGGACGTTGCCATGTGCAAGCGCGGCCTGTGCATCCTGGTCGGCGCCACGGGCTCGGGCAAGTCGACCACGCTGGCGGCCATGGTCGACTGGCGCAACGAGAATTCGTTTGGCCACATCATCACCGTCGAGGACCCCATCGAGTTCGTGCATCCGCACAAGAACTGTGTCGTCACCCAGCGCGAAGTCGGGCTCGACACCGACAGCTGGGAGGCCGCGCTGAAGAATACGCTGCGCCAGGCGCCCGATGTCATCTTGATGGGCGAGATCCGCGACCGCGAGACCATGGAGCATGCCATTGCGTTTTCCGAAACCGGCCACCTGTGCCTGGCCACGCTGCACGCCAACAGCGCCAACCAGGCGCTGGACCGCATTGTCAACTTCTTTCCCGAGGAACGCCGCCAGCAGCTGCTGATGGACCTGTCGCTGAACCTGCGCGCCATGGTGTCGCAACGGCTGATCGCCAAGCAGGACAGCAAGGGCCGGGTCGCGGCCATGGAAGTCATGCTCAACACGCCGCTGATTTCCGATCTGATCTTCAAGGGCGAAGTCGCCGAGATCAAGGAAATCATGAAGAAAGGGCGCGACCTGGGCATGCAGACCTTCGACCAGGCGCTGTACGATCTGTTTGAAGCCCAGCAGATCACCTATGAAGACGCGCTGCGCAATGCCGACTCGGTCAATGACCTGCGCCTGAACATCAAGCTCAACAGCCAGCGCGCGCGCAATCTCGACCTGTCCTCGGGCACCGAGCATTTCGCTATCGTTTAAGGCACCCCCTGAGCGGCTGGCGCGGCAGGGGCCGTCCCCCGCTTCCCCCTCTCATCCTTCGGTGGAGGGGGGCGCCCGGCTAGGGACGGCACCATCGCTGCGGGGCGGCCCTTGCGCGGTGCCCCTGACCTGGAGCACGCCAGTTTCAGAGGCCGCTAGCAGTGCTGGCACTATGGGTACGCTTTGCCTACGTTCGGACCTTTTCCCATCTGAAATTTGATAACTTATGTCTAATCTCTCGACTACCACACTTTCACGCTCCGTGGCCTTCCTGGGTCTGGGTGTGATGGGCTACCCCATGGCCGGCCACCTGGCACGCGCCGGGCACAGCGTCACGGTCTACAACCGCAGCCCGGCAAAGGCCGCGCAATGGTGCGCCGAGCACGCCGACACCGCGGGCCCGCGCCAGGCCGCGACGCCGCGCGAAGCCGCGCAAGGCGCCGACATCGTGTTTTGCTGTGTCGGCAATGACGACGACCTGCGTTCGGTGGTTCTGGGCGCCCAGGGCGCGCTCGCGGGAATGAAGCCCGGCGCGATCTTTGTCGACCACACCACGGCATCGGCCGAAGTCGCACGCGAACTCAATGCCGCGGCCCAGGCGCTGGGCCTGCAGTTCATTGACGCGCCGGTCTCGGGCGGCCAGGCCGGCGCCCAGAACGGCCAGCTCACCGTGATGTGCGGCGGCGATGCCGCGGCCTTTGCCACCATCCAGCCCGTCGCCATGGCCTTCTCGCGCGCCTGCACGCTGCTGGGCGAAAGCGGCGCCGGCCAGCTCGCGAAGATGGTCAACCAGATCTGCCTTGCCGGCCTGATCCAGGGCCTGTCCGAAGCCATTGCCTTTGGCGGCAAGGCCGGCCTGGACATGAACCAGGTGCTTGACGTCATCGGCAAGGGCGCGGCGCAAAGCTGGCAGATGGACCAGCGCGGCAAGACCATGGTGGCCGACAAGTTCGACTTCGGCTTTGCCGTCGACTGGATGCGCAAGGACCTGGGCCTGGTGCTGGACGAAGCGCGGCGCAACGGCGCACGCGTTCCGGTCACGGCCCTGGTCGACCAGTTCTACGCCGATGTGCAGCAGATGGGCGGCAACCGCTGGGATACATCGAGCCTGATCAAGCGCTTGAAATAGCCCCCACGCTTGCTCGCTGCGCTGCCCCTCAAGGGGGCCGTCGCCGCCTTGGGGCGGCCCGGCAGCGGCAAGCGTGCCCCTTTTCTAGCGCTGTGCTGTGTTGACCGGTGCGCTCCGCTAGCCGACGCGGGCAAAAAAGCCGGCAATGCCGGCTATTTTTTTGCAGAGGCTTACGCCATCAAAGCGATGGCGACGGCGACGCGTCCGTCGTCACTGGCGCCGGCTTGCTCTCGTAGCGCGCCAGATCCTCTTCCGAAACCACTTCGAACACCCGCACCACCTTGCTCACGTCATTGACGCCGCGCGCAATTTCGGCCGCGCGCTTGGCTTCGCGCGGGGTGACTATGCCCATCAGATAGACCACCTTGTTCTCGGTCGTCACCTTGATGGCCGAGGCCTGGATATCCTTGGCGTCCATCAGGCTCGCTCGCACCTTGCCGGTGATGAAGGTGTCGCCCGAGCGCTGGCTCAGCGTCGCCGTGAACGGCGCGACCACCGCCTCGTTGACCACCGCACGCACATTGTCGACGGACTCGACCAGACGGCCCAGCGTCTGCTTGTCGGTCTCGTTGCCCACTTCGCCGGTCAGCAGCACCTGGCGGTTGTAGCTGGTCACATTGATGCGCGCCTTCTCGCCCAGGGTTTCGCGAATGCGGCTTGCGGCCTTGACCTCGATGCTCTCGTCTTCAACCTGGGTGCCGGCCGTGCGCCGGTCCACGGCGACCAGCGTGCCCGCAACCATGCCGCCACCCACGACCAGCGGAACGCAGGCAGACAATGCGCCGCCAAGCAGCACAACAGCCAGGGAGGAACAAACGGCACGGTGGATCTTGAACTTCATAAAGGCATCTCCTGTTCACCTAACAACTGGGCATCCACGCCGTCGCACAGGCAGTGCAGCACCAGGGCATGCACCTCGCGCACGCGCGCCGCGCGGTCATGCGGCACGCAGATCAGCACATCGGTCTCGCGCATGCGCGCTGCCAAGGTGCCGCCGGTGCGCCCGCTGAGCACCACCACCATCATGTCGCGCTCGTGCGCGGCTTCGACGGCTTCAAGCGCGCAGGGATCGTTGCCGGTCACCGACAGCACCAGCAGCAGATCGCCGGCCTGACCCAGCGCCCGCACCTGGCGCGCCAGATAGTGCTGCGCATTGCCGCCCCCGCCCGACATCGGCAGGCTGCCCAGCAGCCCTCCTTGCGCGCCCAGGGCCAGGGCCGCGAGTTCGGGACGGTCGCGCTCGAACCCCGTCACGCACAGCGATGCGAACATCTGCGCGTCGGTGACGGAAGGGCCGCTGCCGCAGGCCAGGACCTTGCCGCCACTGGTCACGCAGGCCAGCATGGCCTGCACGGCGGAAGCGATGGGAAGACTCAACGCCTGCGCGGCCTGATACTTCAGGTCGGCACTGTCGATGAAATGCTGTTGGATACGTTGCTCTAGCATGGAGGCCCGATGATACCTGCGAGGCCACAAACCTTTCGCCAATGCACGGTTACCCGACCCAGCGGTCGCCGTCAAAGGCCGCGCGCAGCCATTGCACGCTGCCGGCGTCCAGCAGCACCACGTCGAAGCGGCACGGCGGCGGTGACGACCAGCGTTGCAGATAATGCCGCGCCGCGCGCACAATACGGGCCTGCTTGACGGCGCCTATGCTGGCCCCCGCGCCACCATAGCCCGGGCCGCGGCGGCGGCGCACCTCGACAAACACCAGCGTGCCCTCGGCATCGCGCATGATGAGGTCAATCTCGCCACCGCCGCGCCCGGGCGTCCGATAATTGCGCTCCACCAGACGCAGGCCGGCGGCCTGCAGACAGCGCAGTGCCTGGTCTTCACCGGCCTGGCCCAGTTGCCGGGTGGTGGGCGACGCCGCGCCCGCTGCGCCCGGATTTTTAAGGAAACCCATTGAGTGCCTCTTTCGCCTCTGCGCTGAGCGCTGCCCACGACGCAGCCTCGGCGCAACATTACCCGCAAGGCGCCCTGTATGTGGTCGCCACCCCCATAGGCAACCTCGCCGACATCAGCCTGCGCGCGCTGCATGTGCTGCAGATCGTCGACAGCGTTGCCTGCGAGGACACGCGCCATACCCAGGGCCTGCTGCGCTCCTATGGCCTGGAGCGCCCCGGCAGCCAGCTGCTGGCCCTGCACCAGCATAACGAAGCCGAGGCCGCGCAACAGGTGATTGCACGCCTGCAGCAGGGTCAGCGCATGGCCTACGTCAGCGACGCCGGCACGCCCGGCGTCAGCGACCCCGGCGCCCGTCTGGCCGCAGCCGTGCAGGCTGCTGGCCTGCGCACCATCCCCCTGCCCGGGGCCAGCAGCATCACGGCTGCACTGAGCGTGGCCGGGGCGGTCGCGCCTTCGCAATCCAGCAGCGGTTTTCTGTTTGCGGGCTTTCTCGCCAGCAAGCAGGCCGAGCGCGCGGCCCAGGTGCAGCAGCTGGCCCTTGAAGCGCGCTGCTGCGTGCTGCTCGAAGCCCCGCACCGCATTGGCGAGCTGGCCCAGGCATTGGCGGTGCTCGGCTCGCGGGCGGTGACGCTGGCGCGCGAGATCACGAAACAGTTCGAGGAAATCGTGACCCAGCCCGCGGACCAGCTGCCCGCCTGGCTCGAAGGCGCGCCCCAGCGCTCGCGCGGTGAATTCGTGGTCGTGCTGCACCCCGTGGCGCTGCAGGAAGACAGCGGCGAAGGCCTGCGCGTGCTGCGCCTGCTGCTGGCCGAGCTGCCAACCAAGGCGGCCGTGCGCCTGGCCGCGGAAATCACCGGCGCGCCGCGCAACGCGCTTTATGACGCCGCGCTGCAGATCAAGCGCGAAGGCGCCGACGAAGACTGAACGGCCGCGCTCGCGCGCTGGGCTCTACACTTCTGCCCAGGCCATCGTGGCCGCTCAGGGAGATGCAACATGACCCATTTCGCGCCCGCCCTTGCCTGCGCTGTGGCGCTGCTTGCCGCCACGGCGGCCGCGCAGGACCAGGCACCGCCGCCGCCGCCCGCGGTGTGGCGCAACTCGCTGGGCATGGACTTCGTGCGCATTCCCGCCGGCAGTTTTGCCATGGGCAGCGCCGAAGACCCCGAAGCGCTGGCGCGTGACTTTCCCCTGCTTGAACGCCGGCGCTTCGAACTGCTGTCGGACGAGGCACCGGTGCACCAGGTGCGCATCAGCCGCGCCTTCTACATGGGCCGGCACGAAGTCACCGTCGGGCAGTTCCGCCGCTTCATCGAAGCCTCGGGCTACCGCCCCGAATCCGAAGCCGACGGCAGCGGCGGCTATGGCTACAACCCGGCCTACGACCCCGCCGGCAGCGCGCGCGGCGACGCCTTCGAGGGCCGCGACCCGCGCTATTCCTGGAGCAACCCCGGCTTCGCCCAGGGCGATGATCACCCCGTCGTCAACGTCACCTGGAACGATGCCCAGGCCCTGGCCGCATGGCTCAGCCGTACCGAAGGCCACCGCTACCGTCTGCCGACCGAAGCCCAATGGGAATACGCCTGCCGCGCGGGCACCCGCACGCGCTATCCGCACGGCGACGATCCGCAGGCGCTGGCACGCACTGCCAATACGTTTGACCAGAGCGCGGCCGCGTTCTGGCCGCGCTGGCGCCGGCATGCGCTGGCAGGCAACGACGGACATGCATTCACCGCGCCGGTAGGCAGCCATGCGCCCAACGCCTTCGGCCTGCACGACATGGTCGGCAATGCCTGGGAATGGGTGTCGGACTGGCATGCAGAGACCTACTACGCCCAGGCCCCCGGCAGCGATCCGCAGGGACCAGCCGAAGGCAGCGTGCACGTGCGCCGCGGCGGCTCGTGGCATACATGGGGCCTGTATGCGCGCTGCGCCTACCGCAACTGGAACACGCCGCAGACCCGCTACCCGTTGGTGGGCATGCGCCTGGTTCGCGAAGACGCGCCCTGAGAAGGCGCGGGCCGTCAGGCCTGGGTATAGGCCAGTCCCGAAGCCACGCCACCAAACAGGTCGCCTTCGACCTGGGCCGTGTCCGGGAAGGCGGCGCGCAAGGCGCTGCGCAGCGGACGCAGCGCCGAGGAACCGCCCGTGAGGTAGATGGCATCGAGCGCCTGGGCCGGCACCCCGGCGCGGCGCAGGCACTCCTGGGCGCAGGCGACGACGCGCGCCAGCGCGGGCTGCAGATGCAGGTCCAGCAGTTCGGGCGTGGCCTGCGCCTGCAGCTGGTTCTCGAGCCAGCCCAGCTCCAGGGTCTGCGCCGCGCCGCTTTGCGACACCGCGATCTTGCCCTGCTCCATGGTGTTGGCCAGGCGGTGACCCAGGCGCTCTTCCAGCACCGTCATCAGCCGCGCATGCAGGCGCTCGTCCTGGTAGTCGGTGCGCAGGTTCTGCGCCTCGCGCACCGCCTTGGCGGTATACAGCCACTGGATCAGATGCCAGGTCGACAGATCGAAGAACACCCGGCTGGGCACTTCGCGCCCGCTCTTGCCATGGTGGCGCAGGCCCAGCAGCGGCTGCAGCAGTTCGAGATTGAGCCGCTGGTCGAAGTCGGTGCCGCCGATATGCACGCCCGTGGTCGCCAGCACGTCCACGCTGCGATCGGGATGTGCGATGCGGTCCGGCCCCAGGCGCACGACGGTGAAGTCGGAAGTGCCGCCGCCGATGTCGACCACCAGCACCACCGACTCACGGTCCAGGCGCTGTTCATAGTCGAGCGCCGCGGCAATCGGCTCCAGCTGGAACTGCACCTGCGCAAAGCCTGCACGGTGCGCGGCCTCGCGCAGCGCGCCTTCGGCCAGCGCGTCGCGCTCGGGGTCGTCATCGACAAAATGCACCGGCCGGCCCAGCACCACGCGCTCGGGCATCTGGCCCAGCTCCTTCTGGGCGCGGCTGGCAAGATGGCGCAGAAACAGCGCAATGATGTCCTGGTAGCTCACCAGATTGCCGTGCACCACCGTCTTGTCCTGCAGCAGCGCGCTGCCCAGCAGGCTCTTGAGCGAGCGCATCAGCCGCCCTTCCTCGCCTTCGAGGTACTGGGCCATGGCATCGCGGCCGTAATGGGTGCTCAGTTCCTCGGCATGGAAGAACAGTGCCGTGGGCATGGCCAGCATCTCGCCTTCAAGAGGAATCAGACGGGCGGGATTTCGCGCCACGCGCAGCGCCATTGCCGAGTTGGAGGTACCGAAATCTATGCCAAGGGTGCTGGGAAACGAAGAAGTCATCAATCAGAGGGCCGCAACGAACTGTGCGCTAAAGAAGGTGAACACCGGAGCAGCCCGGCAGGAACGCGGGGCGCAAAAACAAAAACGCCCACTGAAAAGTGGGCGTTGAATGTTTGGTTGCGCGAGAAGGATTTGAACCTCCGACCTTTGGGTTATGAGCCCAACGAGCTACCAGACTGCTCCATCGCGCGGTATGTAGTTATTGTACAGCAGATTTAAGCTGCTGCGTCAGAAGTTTGCACTTCTGGGCTGCGTTCAACCAGCTCAACGTAGGCCATGGGGGCGTTGTCGCCCACGCGGAAGCCCATCTTCAGGATACGCGTGTAGCCACCGGGACGGGCGTTGAACAGGGGACCGAGCACGTTGAACAGCTTGGTGACGCTGTTGCGGTCGCGCAGACGGTCAAACGCCAGACGGCGGTTGGCGACGGTGTCGACCTTGGCCAGGGTGATCATGGGCTCGATCACGCGGCGCAGTTCCTTGGCCTTGGGGACGGTAGTCTTGATGGCTTCGTGCTCGATGAGCGAATTCATCATGTTCTGCAGCATCGCCAGGCGGTGCGAAGAAGTGCGGTTGAGTTTGCGGAGGCCGTGACCGTGGCGCATGGTGCTTTTTCCTTGATATTTAATTAAATCGGGCAGCCGTATCAGGTACTGCCCGAGGCACTTCCCACCAAAAAGGCGGGATGCAGATTATAGCTTAACGCTTGTCCAGGCCGGCTGGCGGCCAGTTTTCGAGCTTCATGCCCAGCGTCAGACCGCGGGAAGCCAGGACTTCCTTGATCTCGTTGAGCGACTTGCGACCCAGGTTGGGAGTCTTGAGCAGCTCGTTTTCGGTACGCTGAATCAGGTCGCCGATGTAGTAGATGTTTTCGGCCTTCAAGCAGTTGGCCGAACGCACCGTCAGTTCCAGCTCGTCCACAGGACGCAGCAAGATAGGATCGAAGCTGGCGTTGTTACGCGGAGCTGCGCTGCCCGTGATGCCTTCCAGATCGCCGCCTTCGAGCTGTGCAAACACAGCCAGTTGCTCGACCAGGATCTTGGCCGAAGCGCGCACTGCGTCTTCAGCGGTGATGGCACCGTTGGTTTCGATTTCGACCACCAGCTTGTCCAGATCGGTACGCTGTTCGACACGTGCGCTTTCCACCGTGTAGCTGACGCGCTTCACAGGGGAGAACGAGGCGTCAAGCACAATGCGGCCGATCGACTTGGTGGACTCATCGCCATAGCGACGCACATTGCCCGGCACATAGCCACGGCCCTTTTCGACCTTGATCTGCATGTCCAGCTTGCCGCCTTGCGACAGATTGGCAATGACATGATCAGGGTTGACGATTTCAACATCGTGCGGGGTCTGGATATCGCGTGCAGTGACGACGCCTTCGCCATCCTTGCGCAGGCTCAGCGTGACTTCGTCGCGGTTGTGCAGCTTGAACACCACGCCCTTGAGGTTCAGCAGGATGTTGACCACATCTTCCTGAACGCCGTCGATCGAGGAGTACTCATGGAGCACGCCGGCAATCGTGACTTCCGTCGCTGCGTAACCCACCATGGACGAGAGCAGAACACGGCGCAGGGCATTGCCCAGCGTGTGGCCGTAACCACGCTCGAACGGCTCAAGTGCGACCTTGGCACGGTTGTGGC
>Ga0308165_1000469_pt1 | contig 75492 bp, 64 predicted proteins | sample PhyWR2_FD_201032 | JGI IMG/M metagenome (GOLD analysis project Ga0308165, IMG submission 201032) | Phyllosphere microbial communities from UC Gill Tract Community Farm, Albany, California, United States - DLSLW.R2 | ecosystem: Host-associated > Plants > Phyllosphere > Unclassified | place: USA... | reverse complement strand
TCACTGTTGTCCGGTAAAAATTGATTATTGAATATAAATAAGGTTTATCAGTTAATTAACGTTGTTTATGTTTTAAAATCTATTTCTAAGGTCCCTAGTTTTAAACGGCCATTATCCTCTCTATGCATGCGTAATTTTTCAGGATTGTTGAGGAATTTGTACAAACTGATATAGCTCATGATGTGTAACCTGATAATAGATCTCAGGTTGGAGAATGCCCATTTCCTTTTAAGCTGTACCTGAACGATTTTTATCAGCAGATCGGATATAAATGCACACCATATCTGGATCTTGATCGCATTTTCATTGTCCCCAAGAAAATATTTGAGGGGAAAATTCTGCTTGACCCTTTTAAAGAGTACCTCGATAAGCCAGCGTTTTTTATATATTTCTGCAATTTCCTCAGGCAACAGAGAGAAATTATTGGTCAGGAACTCGAATGTACGCCCCGACTCCGCATCGAAAAAAGTGACCATACGTATGTTCAGTCTGATCTTTTCTCTTTGCGTACGCGTCCCCTGTACCAGTATCTGGTCGCTCTGTACGCCTGCGTTCATGCTTTTTTGGTTGAGCTCCTTAGATCCGGTGACTTCGTACCTTGCATCTTTTTTCTGCCTGGTAACAAAAAAGGCTCCCTGTTTTCCTATCCTTTCATACTCTGAATAATCCACATAACCTTTATCAAACACTATAAAAGACCCTTCTTCAAGGTTTATTTCCTTCAGGAAGGGCATGTCATTGGCGCTGGCAGCAGTAAAGCTAATTTTCAAGGGCACCTGTTCAGTTGCGCCTATCAGGGTGTGCACCTTGATTCCGCCCTTTCTTTTGCCATTCATCTTGCCAGGGCTGGGTGCATCGAGTATCCGTTGGAAAAGCGTGATGGTGGAAGAATCCACAATGAAGAGTTTATCATATTGCTTTAACCGGCTGTCCGGTAAAAGATGCCGGTAACGCTTATACAAAAGTTCGTAGATCTGTTGGAAAACATAAAACGACCTTTTGCCGTTTGCGTCACACAGGGTACTTCTGGTAGGCGGGCTTACCATCCCAAGATGGAATAGCTTGGAATGGCATGCATGCATACCGCTGACCACCTCACGGCTGCTGGTGCAATTATTCAGGCTGCAATAGAGCATGGTAACCAGATGTCCAAAAGTATCAAAATACTTGTAATAGCGGTCGAAACCGCCACGGCGGGATAATGATCTTACCGACTTCCGGTCGATCAAACTTAATAGCTGATTTAATATCGGCTGTCCGGTAAAAAATGTATTTTTGCCCATGTTGTATTTAGGTGTGGTAACTCAAATATAACAGCACAAAGGGTAGCTTTTATGGCTACCCTTTTTTTATAACAAAAAATACTTTCTCCGGACAACAGTGAAATAAACTCAGCATGACGCATCTAAACTTAGTCAATATCCAGCGTCCCCTCAACCGAATCGTCCATTGTTTTCCCTGTAATTACCGATGCGGCCATTTTCAGAAATGCAACAGCTGTGCCGTGTTTGGTATCCCAATAGTACCCTTCAGACGGAATTACCTTAATTAGTGTAATATTTGGATCATCCTTGCCTCCCTGAAACCAGGTTTTAATAAATGGACTCCAAAGTTCATCTATTTTCGCCTGATCCCTGCTGATTTCTGAAATTCCATAAATATTTACAAAACCTGAGTGCGCTCCTGCCTGAAACAATAAATGCGTAAATGGATCGACAGCAATTTCATCATTTTTATGACTGTCTTTCATGCTCATAAACCAAATATTTCCCTCATCATCTACCTGTTGAATGGCCATTGGCCGTATCGATAAAGGAACACCTGTTTTAATATTGGTACAAAAGAAGCAGCTTTCTGCCTTGCCAGCCAGTTCTCTAAGTTTTTCGATGGCCACTTTTCCATCTAAATCTTTAATGTTATTTTCTTCCTGAGTATTATTGGTACTCCCCTCTTGTGATGTTGCCATAAGTATAAGATTTTATATAAACTACAATAAACAATGAGGTTTGGTTTTGAGTTTTTGAGATGCGCGTAGGCCGTTAGGCAAGAGCGTTTAATTTCTCTGCAAGAATTTGTGTTTTTTTGAACAAACACCATATATTTAATAATGGATATACAAAAGCCGAAACCTTTCGAGGCCGAGATTAAAATCATAGGCATTAACCCTTTTGTTTTTGTACCGAAAGAAGCATTAAACTATATTTTTAATCAGGCAGGAAAGAACAAAGGTCAGTTTCCGGTAAGCATGAAAATAGACGGCCATGAATTTAAGCAAACGCTGGTAAAGTATGCTGGTGATTGGCGTTTATATCTCAATACTCCGATGAGAAAGGCGGCAGGCAAAGAAGTTGGAGATATTGCCACGTTTGAAATTGCATTTGATGAAGAAGAACGTTTGATCGTTGCCAACCCCAAATTGGAGCAGGCCTTAGCAGTAAATAAAAAAGCAAAAGCCGTATTCGATAGCCTTGCCCCTTACCTGCAAAAAGAAATTGTGCGTTACATTGCCAACCTTAAAACAGAAGCATCAGTAGAAAAAAATGTTAAAAAAGCCATAGGATTTTTACTAGGTGAAGAAAGATTTATCGGTAGGGATCCGTTATAGTTAGGTCGTCCCGTCCCCGTCTATCGGATGAAGCCAAATGACAATCTGCTGAATAGAAACTTCAATAAAAAACGTCGTCATTTCGAGGTTTAATTTATCTCATAAAAATCAATATGAATGACGTAAGCCAACTACTCTTTGGCCTACGCTCATGCTGGCCTCGGCTCGCCGCCGCCGAAGGGCTCTTTCTTTTTGACATCAAAAAGAAACAAAAAATGTCGGCTTAAAATTTTTCTTTCAAAGGAAGTAGTATGGCTGGGGCAGTAGAGCCCGAAAAATTTGTTAGGCCGAATTCAGTGGAACGGAGAGATCCAGCTGGGGCTTAGCTGGGGTGGGAATGCACAGCTGATAAAAATAATGTCAATGTTAGGGATAATTTATCGCATAAAAATCAATATAAATGACGATTCAGCATAGCTAAAGTAAAAAAACACCATATAAGATCATTCAAGCTCATATGATCTTATATGTCTAATATGGTTAGAAACGATGAATTAAAAAAACGTCAATGGTAGCGGAGTGCAACTTGTCTCGATTTTTCATCTGGAACGCAGTCGAGAACCATGCGGTGCTCAGCGAAGCTAAATCTGTCTCGAGATAGATCTATCCGTTACACTGCGTTTCGGTCGAGATGATGTCTTTAACAAAAAAAGCCATCTCAATTCTGAAATGGCTTAATATATGGTTTACAATTTTATCTGTAACGGACTTGCTGTTGCTTATCCATCATGCCCATCTGATCTTTCATCTGTTTAATCTGATCGGCAAGCAATTTATTTTTATCTGCCTTTTTAGCCTCGGCAAGGTACATAGTTGCTTCACGTTTATTGCGTTTAGCCATTGCAATACCGGCCAGACTAAGTTTTGCCAAAGCAATATTATGATCCATCTGCATGCCTAAACTTAAAGCAGTTTTAAAGTATTTTTCCGATTTCATCGGCGCTGTTCTGCTTTCAATTAAACCGATCAATAAATTATAATAACCGTGTTGAACTTTAATCAGTTGACTTTCGTAATTGGTAATCCGATCTAAAAACATTTTTGCTTTAGGCATGTTATCTTTTCTAAGAAACCATTGTGCTAAAAGCATGTTCTCGTTGAAGAAATAAGTTACCAGTACAATTATTCCCAATAAAATGGCTACAATGCCCCAAGGCCAGAAGCCGAAAATAAATAAAGCTACTGCGCCACCCAGTAAAGCAAACCCCGCAATTAATCTGATAATATTTGGCATAAATTTTATTCTAATTATTTTTTTTTGCAAATATCGTGTTTAAATGGCAGAAATTAGATTTTAAAACAATAATTTCATTAAAAATTTCAAGGCACTCAAAAAGCATCCCGTAAATATGAAAATCCTCTTATCCATAACCCTAATCGTACTTGCAATGAACGTTTCTGCACAAGAAGTGAATAAAAAAATCCACGATCAAGTCCACAATAAAGATATCCTGATTAACGCCTGTACACGCGAAGGCATAACCACTTTTCCTGAATTTAAGGAAATGTACGATCCACTTTACGCTGCTTATGTACCCGATGCTGCAACAATGATCGAACTGAAAAAACTGATCAAAAATGAAAAGATCAAAATTGTTTTTGGTACCTGGTGCGGCGATAGTAAAGTAAATGTGCCTAATTTTTTTAAAATCTTAGATGCCCTTCATTTTAAAGATAAACATGTAGAAATCATCGCCGTTGATGGAAACAAAAAAGCTGAAAATGGCATTTTGGACGGTTTGGACATTCTAAGGGTACCTACGTTTATTGTTTACGATAAAAAAGGAAAAGAACTGGGAAGAATTATTGAAGGTCCAAAAACCACTTTAGAAGGAGATTTACTGGCGATTTACAAGAAAAAACCTTAAACTTTTTGATTGAGTTCTTGGTTGATTGTTTGATGGTTTAAGGATTGCTAACCAGAGAGGTCAGAACTTAATCCTTGTAGGATCATGGACTGATGGCACATAAATTATTGCCAATAGCAGATTTCTGTACCAAAACCATCAACAAACAGAACCTTAACCATATTACATTATACATCTTACATTAAAAAAATATGTCTGCAGCATTAGAACCAGGTTGGTTAGCCGTTTTAGAAGAAGAGTTTGAGAAAGACTATATGAAAAACCTTAAGTCTTTTTTACAGGAGGAGAAAAATAATGGGGCAATGGTTTACCCTAAGGGCGCGGATATATTCAATGCATTAAATACAACGCCTTTTGATCAGGTTAAAGTAGTAATTTTGGGCCAGGACCCCTACCATGGTGCCGGCCAAGCGCATGGACTATCGTTCTCGGTACAACGCGGTGTAACGGTTCCACCATCGTTAAAGAACATCTATAAGGAATTAGAAACTGATATTGAAGGTTTTAAAACACCAAATCACGGGCATTTAACGTATTGGGCAGAGCAAGGCGTGCTGCTGTTAAATGCCACGCTAACCGTGCGTGCTTCAGAAGCTGGTTCGCACCAAAACCGGGGCTGGGAAATTTTTACTGACGAAATTATCAAAGCTTTATCGCAAAAGCGCGAGCATATCGTTTTCTTGCTATGGGGTAAGTACGCCCAACAAAAGGCAGCTCTGATCGATCAGAAAAAACATTACGTGCTTACAGCGGCCCACCCCTCACCATTTTCGGCATATAACGGTTTTTTTGGATCGAAACACTTTTCGAAAGCCAACCAGCTACTTGTGCAAAATAACCTAAAACCCATCGACTGGAACCTGCCTGCATAGTGAATGCCTATTTTATCAGCGGTTTAGGGGCCGATAAACGGATTTTCTCAAAACTGGAGCTGGATGAAAGAATCAACATTATTCATGTAGATTGGATCAATCCAGATAAAAATGAATCACTTGCAGCTTATGCCGAAAGGCTGAGTAAAGTAATTGATCAATCCGAGCCATTTGCGCTGGTTGGGGTTTCTTTTGGCGGCATGATTGCGGTAGAAATTGCCAAAATTTTAAAGCCTAAAACAACAATTGTAATTTCGAGCACAGTGTTGAGCAATCATTTACCTGCACTTTACCGTTTTGCGGGAAAGTTAGGCCTTTTGAAGTTGATTCCGGCGAGACTATTGAAGTCGTCAAACAAACTCACCCAGAATTACTATTTCGGTACGAGATCGAGCGGTGAAAAAACATTATTAAGCAAAATTATAAAAGACACCGATCCTTATTTTTTGAAATGGGCCATCGGGAGTATCTTGAGCTGGAAAAACAAAACCAGACCAGAAAACCTCTACCATATCCACGGTACCAATGATAAAATTTTATACTCGAATGTGGCGCAACCAGATTTTGTGATCGAAAATGGAACACACTTTATGGTTTATCAGAATGCTGTGGAGCTTTCTAAGCTTATTAACAGAATGCTGTCATTTCAACCACCTAAGACACCTTAGCGCACCTTAGGGTTATTCTTATTATGAATATCTAAATATTTACTGCAGTAGTAATTATATTCTATGGGCATTTACAAATTAATTAATAACTTAGATTGTAGTTTATACCCCTTGAATAGCGCTGTGCAAATAATTTTAAAAAATCATCCCATAGTACATTACTTACTTTGTTAGATTTTTTATAATGATAAATAAAACTTTTCTTGATAAATTAGAATATCGCGTAACAGGAGCTTGTATTGAAGTGCATAAATTTCTAGGTCCAGGCCTATTGGAAAGCACTTACCAAAAATGTTTAATGAGAGAATTAATGCTGCAAAATATTAATTTTGTTTCTGAACAGTTCATCCCAATAAACTATAAAGGCATTTTGCTAAATACTGAATTAAGAGCCGATTTAATTGTCGAAAATTGTTTGGTTTTAGAACTGAAATCCACTTCTACCATTCTTCCTATCCATGAAGCCCAAATTCTTAGCTATATGAAATTACTCAAGCTGCCGAAAGGACTATTAATAAACTTCAATTGTACGAATATAGTTCAAAATGGGAAAAGGACCTTCGTGAACGAGTTCATGCCAAATTTCAGCACCTGATTTGTACAATCTTATAATTTAGGATAAAGTATACACATCCACCTTAGATGCTCTTAGGTTTCTAAGGTGGTAAACAAACTTTTTAGTACTCCAAAGGCACAATCGGTTCTTTCTTGGTAGTCGACATGATCATCATCGTTTGGAAGGTTTTCACCACAGAAATCTTACTGATTTTATCCATGATCAAACGTTCGTATGCTTTAATATCTTTCACATAAACTTTTAACAGAAAATCGGCCTGTCCGGTAACGTGGTGGCACTCTGTGATTTCTTTAATCTGGTTTACTTCATCCAAAAAGATCTGGATGGTATTATTTTTATGAAAATCCAGTTGGATCTGGATAAAGGTTTTGATACCCAAACCCAGTTTTTCCTCATCAACAAGTGCATGATAACTTTTAATATATCCCGCCATTTCCAGCTTGCGCACACGCTCTAAAGTTGGTGCAGGTGATAAACCAATTTCTTGTGATAAAAGCAAATTGGTAATTCTTCCGTTCTCTTGAAGAATTCTTAAAATTTTAAAATCAATTTTATCTAATTCAGATGCCATAAGGTGTTAAAGGTATTTGAGAATACAAACATAACCAAATTATATTCTAAATTTTAACATAATTTATCATATATATTTTAAATAAAAATTTTTAGATTTACCTAAAAATAAAATTAGATAAATATAAATGCAAAGTTATACTGAAGAGAACTATCTAAAGACTATTTATCACCTGGCAGAGAAAACAACTAACGTTCAAACCAATGCCATTGCAGAACAAATGCAGACCAAACCTGCGTCAGTTACCGACATGATCAAGAAACTGGCCGATAAGGGCCTGGTTGACTATATAAAATACCAGGGCGTTACTTTAACAGAGACCGGAAAAAATACAGCTATAGATATTGTGCGCAAACACCGCTTGTGGGAAGTTTTTCTGGTAGATAAATTAAACTTTAAATGGGATGAGGTACATGATGTTGCCGAAGAACTGGAACACATCAGGTCGGTAGAACTGATCGAAAGGTTAGATGAGTTTTTGGGTTTCCCTAAGGCCGACCCGCATGGCGATCCTATCCCGGATAAAAACGGCAGATTTGCCAAAACTCAGTTTATTAAACTTATCGAACTAAAAATTGGCGATTCGGGTACCATCACAGGCGTGAGTCAGCACAGTTCGGCATTTTTAAAACATTTAGAAAAACTGGGGCTCACTTTGGGCAAACAAATTCAGATCAGTGATGTTACCGATTTCGATGGTTCAGTAGAAATCCTGTTATCCGATAAACAAGTTAATATAAGTAGAGAGGTTGCAAAACACATTTTAATCAGCAGTAATGGCAAAAACTGAATCGTTAAGTGAAGTACATCAGAGCGTAAATACAGATAAAAGAAAAGGCTGGAAACGGATTTTAGCTTTCATAGGTCCAGCTTATTTAATCAGCGTAGGCTATATGGACCCGGGCAACTGGGCAACCGACCTGGCTGGCGGCAGTAAATTCGGTTATCAATTGATCTGGGTTTTACTCATGTCGAACCTCATCGCACTGCTTTTACAATCGCTCAGCGCTCGTTTGGGTATTGTTAGGGGGCTGGATTTGGCACAGGCTTCAAAACAGGCTTACCCACGTTGGGCAAACATCCCGTTGTTTGCTTTGGCACAAACAGCCATTATTGCCTGCGATCTGGCCGAAATTATCGGAATGGCTATCGGATTACAGCTTCTTTTTGGCCTGCCATTAATCTGGGGCATTTCGATCACAATCTTCGATACCATTTTATTACTCTTTTTACTTAATAAAGGCATGCGTGCCATGGAAGGTTTCATCGTTTCGATGGTTTTTATTGTTGGCATTTCTTTCCTGGTCGAAATGTTTATTGTAGAGCCATCGTTAAAGGAAATTGCGAAAGGCTTTGAGCCCTCTATATTAAATGGAGATGCGCTTTATATCGCTATCGGGATTATTGGCGCCACGGTGATGCCCCACAACCTTTACCTGCACTCGTCTCTCGTGCAAACGCGCAAAATAGAACGCAGCAATAAAGGCATTAAGGAAGCCTTAAAATTTAACCTGATTGATACCACTGTTGCCCTAAACCTTGCTTTTTTTGTTAATGCAGCAATATTGATCCTGGCAGCTGCAGCTTTTTATAAAAACGGTCTGCACGAAGTGGCCGAAATTCAGGATGCACATAAATTACTGTCCAATATTTTTGGCAATGTAGCTCCAACCCTATTTGCCATTGCCTTAATTGCCGCCGGACAAAGCTCTACCGTTACCGGAACTTTAGCCGGACAGATTATTATGGAAGGGCACATTAACCTCAGGATCCAACCCTGGTTAAGGCGTTTAATTACACGCCTACTGGCCATTATCCCTGCTTTTTTCACTATTTTACACTATGGAGATGATGCCCTTGGCGGCTTATTGGTACTGAGTCAGGTGGTTTTAAGCCTGCAATTGGGTTTTGCCATTATCCCCTTGATCCATTTTACGTCAGATAAAAAACTGATGAAAGATTTTGCCATCAAACCCTGGGTTAAGGTGTTGGCATGGGCCAGTGCGCTGGCCATTATTGCCCTAAATGTTAAACTGGTAATTGAAGAAATTGGCAGCTGGGCGAAAGAAGCAAACAACTGGTGGATTTATGTAATTGTAATACCTGTATTAATACTGATCGTTTTGCTGCTCCTTTATATTTTCTTCCATCCTTTATTAGAGAAAAAAAGAAATGAAGCCCGGCAGATGGTACCACATGGAAATGCCCTGGATATTGGCAAAATTGATAAGATTAATTACAAACGGATTGGAATAGCGGTCGATTTTTCTAAAAACGACCGGAACACCATCCGCCATGCCCTTATTCAAGGTGGCAAAGATGCACATTACTACCTCATCCACGTGGTAGAAACTGCCGCTGCACGTTACCATGGCAATGATGTAATGGACCACGAAACACAAAGTGATGCTGCGAACCTCGAAAAATACAGGATTAACCTAGAAGATTTAGGCTACGATTCTACCCCATTTATTGGGTTTGGCAATACTGGCAAAGCCATTGCCGACATTAGCAACAAAAACGAGATGGAATTGCTGGTTATGGGTGCGCACGGCCATAAAGGCTTAAAAGACCTTATTTTCGGCACTACAGTTGATTCTGTAAGACATAAAGTGAAGATCCCTGTATTGATTATCAGATAGTAATACTGTATTACCACAGATAAAAAGGATGACCACAGATAGCAAAATCCGAGTTGATCTCTGCATTATCTGTGGTAAAAAATTAGCAGTTATTTATTTACTACGGTCATCATTTTCTTGATCCCGCCATCTCCTGATTGGTACATCAACAATTTACCTGCTGGTGAATATAAATACATGGCAGGGTATTGTTTAGGCAAAAAGGTTGGGATAAACATGCGGTTTTTATCTTGTAGTACCAGCACATTAGGTTTTGCATTCAGGCCTTTGGCATACGAATTGAAGAACTGGGGGATAATGTAACCCTCATCCATGGTAATCATGTAAATATTTACATCTTTAAACTTGGCATAATTCGTATTCAGGATTTTACTTTCTCTTTGGCAGTGCTCACAGGTACAATCGAAAAGGATAAAAAGGTTTTTTTTACCCTGTTTAATATTGGTGTTCGTAAAAGCCTTTCCATCAAGCCGATAAAAAGTAAATTGGGGCAACAGCGTTGGTTGCTGTGCTTTTGCCTGAAAAGTAACGGCTAACAATAAGATTAAAAGTAGGTTCCTGAATTTCATTTTAGGTATTTTATGGTCAAACTTAAATGAATAAATACGAACATAATAATATATCCTTAGCTTTTACAAAGAGATGAAGATTTTTAACGCAAGAGAAATCAAGTTTTAATGGGCGCATGGCCTGTTTAAACTTGACTTCTCTCCTGCAAATTATTATAATTTGAAAACGAAAGTCAGTTTTGCTTGGCAGCTGTAGCCCCGCCATCCGCTTTACTCCGTTACACTGCGTGTTCGCTTCTGTCGGGTTTAGGAAACACAGTTTTGGTGGGCAGGCAGAAAGGCCTGCGTTCCTTGCACAAGCCAATGTTAAATAAACCTGGTTGACGCGAAAACCAAAAGCTTTTTCTGCTTTTGTTGCAGCAAAAAACAGGACTGAAAATGCAAAAAGCTCAATCCGTGCATTTCCAAATCATAATCAATGCTTTAGCCTCTAAAAAAATTTTTACAAAATTACCCAACTACATGCCTATATGTTTGTTAGTGCTTTACACCAAAAAAGCTTTGACAAACTTACCCAACTACATGCCCATAAGTTTGTTAGTGCTTTACACCAAAAAAGCTTTGACAAACAAAATTACCCAACTACATGCCTATATGTTTGTTAGTGCTTTACACCAAAAAAGCTTTGACAAACTTACCCAACTACATGCCCATAAGTTTGTTAGTGCTTTACACCAAAAAAGCTTTGACAAACTTACCCAACTACATGCCCATAAGTTTGTCAAAGCTTTTATATGATTAAAACTAAATTATCACATCATTTTTTAGGATATTTGCAATCTGTTAATGACAAATTGCATAAACGGCCGTCATCCTAAATTTAGTTCGGGATCTTTACAGTTATAAAAGATGCTGAAACAGGTTTAGCATAACGTGGCGGCATTTTATATCCACAATTGTTGTGTTAACATTTTACTTTATATACAATTGTATATATTACAATTACATACTTTACAGATTTTGAAAAACGACATCAACATAAAAAATAAAAGAGCTTATTTCGACTACAATCTTTTAGATAAATACGTAGCCGGGATTGCCCTTTTAGGTACTGAAATAAAAGCGATCAGACAAGGTAAAGCCAACATGACGGATGCATTCTGCATGTTTATCGGCGGCAACCTATATGTACGTAACCTCCACGTTTCTGAATATAGCCACAGCTCTTTTTACCACCATGATATTAAACGCGACCGTGCCCTGCTGCTCCAGAAAAAAGAAATCAGGAAGCTAAAGCTAAAAGGCGAAGAAAAAGGATATACCATTGTGCCTTTACGCATTTTCATTAACGAAAGAGGTTTTGCTAAAATGGAAATCGCCCTCGCCCAGGGTAAAAAAGAATTCGACAAACGCGATAGCATTAAAGATAGAGATACTAAGAGGGAACTGGATAGAGCGATGAAAAGATAGTCGTTTAGTCTAGAGTCTTTAGTCCTCAGTCTGTAATCAACTCAAGACTCCGGACTCAAGACTAGGAACTAATCGTCTACCATGCTTGGTCACCTACTAAAGGCACAAACCTGAAGGTATCCAATACTATTTTTTCGTAGTCGGTTTCGCTTACGCGGATCACAGTAACCATTTTCTGCGTTTTCTCATCTCCTACCGGAATGACCAGGATACCGCCAATTTTTAGCTGTTTCAATAAGATTTCGGGAACCAGTGGCGCACCGGCAGTTACAATTATTTTATCGTAAGGGGCATGTTTTGCAATCCCTTTGGAACCATCGCCACAATAAAAGGTAGGCCTATAGCCCATACCCGGTAAAACCTGAATGGTTCTATTGTAAATATTCTCTTGTCTTTCTATCGTAAACACTGTTGCACCCAGTTCCATTAAAATACAGGTCTGGTAACCCGAACCTGTTCCGATTTCGAGTACCTTATCGCCTTTTTTAATGTGCAGCAGTTCGCTTTGATAAGCCACGGTATAAGGTTGCGAAATGGTTTGTCCATCGCCTATAGGAAAAGCAATATCTTTGTAAGATTGGTTCCAGAAAGTTTCGTCGAAAAAGAAATGCCTTGGCACTTTACCAATGGCTTTTAATACATCTTCATCTTCAATCCCGCGGGATCTTAATAACTCGACCAAATTTTTCCTAGCACCCCGCTCCCGATAATTATCTACAAATTTATACGCCATGAGCTTCAAAATTAGCTTTTTTAAACGGTGATACAAGGGGTAAAATGAGAGAATTATCTAATGACTGACGGATTAAATGATGATTACCTGAATTAGAGAACGATACATTATCCACATCTGAGCATTATTGAATGAGGGAATTTTGGATGATTAAATGGAGTGAAAGAAAATGATTAAATGAGGGAATTGTGGAATGATTAAATGAATAAATCAAAAAACCTCAATCAATCATTCGATCATTCAAAACTCAATCATTCAAAATTCAATCACTCACTGGAATGGAACAAAATGACTGAATGATTGAATTGTGGAGTGATTAAATGAACAAATCGAAAAAAATCAATCGATCATTCAAAACTCAATCACTCACTCATTCAAAAATCACTCATTCAAAACTCAATCATTCAAAACTCAATCATTCAAAATTCAATCACTCACTGGAATGGAACAAAATGACTGAATGAAGAAATTGTGGAATGATTAAATGATTAAATCGAAAAAATCCAATCAATCATTCGATCATTCAAAACTCAATCACTCACTCATTCAAAACTCAATCATTCAAAAGTCACTCATTCACTTAGTACGGGTCTACATCTATCTGCGTAAAAACACCTTTAAATTCTTTGGTTGCATTAAATTCGGTCAAAGTTTCGCGCAGTGCATCTTTAACTTTCTGAATGGCTGTATGTTTATCGGCTTTGATGATGATCTGCTTGATGTATAGATTCCTAACGCGGCTTACCAAAGGCTGCTCCGGACCGAGTACCCTTTTGCCAAACTTCGCTTTCAGGATATTGGCCAGGGTAAAGGATGCGTGATCTAAAACATGCGAATCTTTATGTTTGATATAAAGAAATATCATCCGCGAAAATGGAGGATAGAGAAATTTCTCACGTTCAACAATTTCATCGTTGTACATTCCTTCATAATCGTTATTTACCACTTGCTTAATGATGCGGTTTTCAGCGTCGTAGGTTTGAATGCAAACATTCCCCTGATCGGCCCTTCTACCAGCCCTTCCTGCCACTTGTGCCAGTAACTGGAAACTCCGCTCGTAAGCACGGAAATCGGGATAACCCAAAAGTGTATCGGCATTGATTACCCCAATAAGGTTCAGGTTATCAAAGTCCAATCCTTTGGCCACCATCTGTGTACCAATGAGTATATCAGTTTTCTTTTCCTGGAAATCGTTTAAAATCTGCTGTAGCCCATTTTTTGTTCGGGTACTGTCCATGTCCAGGCGGGCAATCGTAACCTCTGGATAAAGCAGCCTCAGTTCTTCTTCAATACGCTCGGTACCAAATCCCTTTTGTTCTACATGTACAGAGCCACAGGCCGGGCAGATGTTTACACTGCTCTGCTGGTAGCCACAATAATGGCAATGCAGTTTTCCGCTACTTTTATGGTAAGTTAAGCTCACATCGCAGTTGACACACTTAGGCGTATAACCACAGGTAGCACAGATGAGAATGGTGGCATAGCCCCTTCTGTTCTGAAACAAAACAATCTGTTCTTTTTTAGAAAGTGCAAGGTCGATATCTTTGATCAGTACACTCGAAAAGTACGAACTCATCGTTTTTTTCTTTGTTTCTTCCGAAATACTTACCACCTGTTGGTTTGGCAATTGCACCCCACCGAAACGTTCTTTCATTTCTACGAGGCCATATTTACCCTGTAGGGCATTGTAATAACTTTCTAAAGATGGTGTGGCCGAGCCCAATACTACTTTGGCCTGATGCAGATAGCCCAGATAAATAGCCGCATCTCTTGCCTGGTAACGTGGTGCCGGATCGTACTGTTTGTATGATGGCTCATGTTCTTCATCAACCACAATCAGTTTCAAATGCTCAAAAGGAAGAAACACAGCCGAACGTGCGCCTAAAATTACTTTATAGGCACCTGTCCGCACTTTATTCCATATTTCTACCCGTTCGCTATTGTTAAATTTAGAGTGGTAAACACCGATTGAATTCCCGAAATAACGTTTAATGCGCTCAACAATCTGCGTAGTTAAGGCAATTTCGGGCAACAGGAACAATACCTGCCCATCCGTATTTTGGATGATTTTTTCAATGAGCTTAATATATACCTGTGTTTTTCCTGATGCGGTAACGCCATGCAGCAAAACCACTTCTTTTTCTTCAAAATACTGGTTAATTTGGCCGAGTGCTTTTTGCTGGCCCTCGTTCAGTTCGAAATTAACGCTAAATTCTTCGTCGTGAGTGGCCAAACGGCTTACCGGCCTTTTCATCACCACAAAAATATCTTTGTCTGTTAGCGCTTTTAATGCAGCTGGTCCACAATTGCTCTCTTCTAAAAGCTGTTCTTTAGAAATGGGGAGATTCGATTTTTGCAGCTTAAGGTAGGCCAGCAGGGCATCCAATTGTTTAGGTGCACGGTCTAATACGTTAAATAGCTGCTTTAAATTTTCTTCGTCGTTATAAAAATCGTTTAATATAATGAACGATTTAAGCAAAGGTTTATATTTCTGTACCACTTCTTCTGCTACCAGAACAAGTTCCTTATCCAATAAATGGTTGATGATGGGATATACTGTTTTTTGCCCTAAAAGTTTGGAAACATCGTTAACCGTAAGTTTCTGTTGCTGTTTTAAGGCGTTGATAATGATTTCTTCTTTATCGGTAAGCTCAGTATCTTCATTATAATCTTCGCGCAGGATCAGGATGGTTTCGCTGGCCAGTTTTAAACTGGCAGGTAATGCTGCTGCCATTACATCGCCTTCGTTGCACATGTAATAATTCGTCATCCAGGTCCAGAATTTGAGCTGGGTAGGTGTAATTACAGGTTCCGTATCTACTACATCGATGATGTATTTTGCCTCATAAACAGTTGGTGGCACAGTAGAAATCGAGCTGATTAAAGCCGTATAGATTCTATGTTTGCCAAACTGCACCACTACGCGTTTACCGATGGCAATCTGGTTGTTCAGATCAAAAGGGACACGATATGTATAGTTTTTCGCCAAAGATAACGGCAAAATAACTTCAACAAAAAGTGTTTCTCTTTCTGCAAAAATATCGTTTTCGTAAGTATTCATTATTTATCTTTAAATGCTGCAAAAAAGAGCATTATCCATCCCAACACAAATAGAAGCCCTCCAATTGGGGTTAACGGACCAATAAATGCTGTAAAATCCAAGTGTGATATGCTTCGGGTAGCCAGTAAATAAAGCGATCCCGAAAAAAGAACAATACCAAATGTAAAGCAGAAATAAGCAATATTAATCAGCTTGTTCCGGTATCGTGCAAAGGTAGAAAGGTACAACAACGCAAAGGTATGATAGAACTGATAATCAACACCTTTTTGCCAGATTTCTAATGAAGGGCCATCAATTAAGGCTTTTAAGCCATGGGCACCAAAAGCACCGAGCAAAACAGCAACAACACCAAAAAAAGAAGCAGTAAGGATTATTCGTTTATTCATAAGTATTGCCAATAGCAATCGCTAAATTAATAAATTGACAAAGAACTTCTCACTAATCAATGTAATAAATTAAATTTGTTGCACAGCAGATGAAAAAAATCGTAATTCTAACAAGTGCATTATTTTTAGGTGTAGCCTTTATGGCCTACTTCTATTTTTCGAAATTGAATACAGATAATGATGCGAAAGATCTGGCCCTTCAATCGGCAACCAATAATGCAGCATTGGTATTCTCTTTCCAAAACGATAGAGGCTTTTACGATATTATTGAAGGGCAACAACTTATTCAGCAGGTATTGGGAAAAGACAAAATGAACCTCTTGAGGCAGCTCAAAACAGGCATTATAGAAGACACCAGGCTTAACCGATATCTTAAAGATCAACAGATTTACATCAGTGTACTTCCCGATTCGAATAAAACACTAAATTTCCTGATCACTTTACAGATTCAGGAAGACAATGATCTTAAAAAGTTTTATGAACAGCTAAAACTTAAAAAAGCGATCACCGAAAAGTCGAAAGAACGCTATACGGTTAAAGTGAACGACAGCTTAACTGTTTACCTGGGTATCCATAATCAGGTATTAACGGCTTCAACCTCTTTAAAACTGATCAATGATGCCAACATCCGTTTAACTGAGAATCCATTTACCGAATATATCAAAGAGAACAACCGACAGATTAAAAATGTGCTGGCCAACGTTTACATCAACTTTAACCAGGCGCCATTGTTGCTTAAAAATATCATCGCAGGCAATATTAACGGAGAAATTGCGCTATTTAACCAGCAGAACAGCTTTGCGGTACTCAATTATAACTTCAGCAAAGAAAAAGTCCTGTTCAGCGGGAATACCGAATTAAAAGATCAGCTCAATTACCTTAAACTTTTCGAAAATACAGCTGCACAAAATACCTCGATAGAGAATATTTTACCAGATAATACGGCCAATTATGCCCTTTATGCTTACGATGATTACGGAAAGTGGCTTAAAAAGCTAAAAAACTGGCAGGAACAAACCAAAGTAAGCAGCAAAGCAGAGGCTGTGATTAAAAACATTAAAAATGAATACCGTGTAGATTTAAATACAATCTTTCCTTCATTCACCAAAAATCAGTTTGTCCTTTTTCAGTTAAGCACTACTGAGAAACTCGGCGCCATTTCGCTTTCCAATGGCGAAAAAGTAAAACAGCTGCTATTGGATATCAGTGCCGATTATAATGAAGATATTAAATTATTTAAATCATCCGATATTTTATACAGCTACTTTGGCGAACCGTTTAAAAAATTCGGCCGGCCTTATTACAGTATTGTCGACAATAATTTAGTGGTGGCCAATAACGCGAGTACCGTCCAGTCATTTTTAAATAATTATAAAAAGAACAGGCTTTTAACACAAACGCCACAGTATTTAGATGCGGTAAACCAGATTTCGACGACATCAAATGTGAGTTATTATATCAATACCAAAAACTCGGCAGATATTTTCAGAAATAATATTCAACTTCCATTTTACAAACATTTGAGGGCCGATAGTGGTTTAAAAAGTTTCGACACCTTTTATTATCAGATGAGTGCCGACAAAAATAAGTTTATTACTAACTTGCTTTTAAACAAATATTTAAAACCCGAAATACCAGATTCGTTAAGTAACCGTTAATAAGGAAACAAGCCAGAAAAACCATTTTACATGAAGAAACTTATACTTGCGTTACTGGCCCTGGCCAGCTTCGGAGTTGCAAATGCGCAGCAATATGCACTTTTCGGCACCAAAACGATGTTTGACGCTTTCGAAAACCCCTCTCAAAAATCTTTCACACTGGATTCTGCCCGGAAATTCTCTTCAAATTTTTTCCTGCCTTATTTTGGGGCAAACGCCATTAATAAAGGAAATTCTAAGTTTACCATAAGAAAATTAACCCAGGAAGGTGTTTTTGATACGCGTTTTTTACCTATCGGTTCGGGTGAAGTAAATCACTTTTTCGAAAACAGCAATATCTATGTGGCCACTTTCCGGTTATTTAAATCGTACAAATACCAAAAAGAAATTGGTTTCGCATGGCAGATCCGTTCTGATGCACATATCGACTATACCAACGAAACACTGGCCATTTTCGACTCCTTTGAACGTTTTAACAAAGGTCAGCAATACAATGGAATATTCGACACTAAAGGGTATGAGCAGAGTTACCATCAATTTAGTTTTACCTACCGGGAAAACTGGAACAAAAGACTTGCTTTTGGCTTAAAAGCTAGCGTATTGAGCGGAATCCTTTATAACAAGCTCAACATTTCCAATTCGGCATTATATATCGATCCTACAGCATCGGCATTACTGATAAGATTAGATGGTACCTACTCCAGCAATTTCTCCGATTTTAACGAGGTAGACAAGAAAAATTTCTTCCCGAACTTTAAAAATCCGGGGCTATCATTAAGCTTCGGCACAAATTACACTACTAAAAAAGGGCTTTTCTTAATGGCCAATATTAAGGATTTAGGCTTTATATGGTGGAGAAGCAACACGCAGCGCACTACGATAGATCAATCTAAACTGATCGGAAATTTAGAAGATCAATCCAATACCAATCAGGAAATAAAGGATATCTTCCTGCTTTCGGAACAGAGCAAGAAGTTTTTAGCCCCAACTAATGCCAAACTGGATTTTTATGCATCAAAACGCTATGGCTTTTACAAACCAGCTTTAGCAGTTTCTAAAAACCTTTTTTACAAGGGCGGCGATATTGCTTTCGTAAATACTTTTATTGCCAATGATTTTTCGGGAAGTATTATCCCCCTGTATAACCTCAACGGTGTTTTCATGGTCGGGCTGCAGGCCAAATACCAAACCCCGAATTTCGAGCTGTTTATGGGTACCGATAATTTAGTGGCCACCAGCTTTCAGACTTATGGATTAATTAAGAAGGACGCAACGATAGGCAGTGGGCCAAACGGAGCATCTTTTTACATGGGTGTTGGCATTAAATTCGGTAATGTGGTGAACCATCCGCAATTTGCCGATGTAATACCGGGCATAAACGACAAAGAAGAGGGCAGTTTCTTTAAAAGCTTGTTTTCAGTTTTTAAAAAGAGGTAAAATTAAAGATTAAAAAAGTCCTTGTCCTAATGTGGCTTTTTTATTTCATTTTTAAAACGGCAAAAACAATACCGGCAAAAACAGCAATTTGTCCGACCCAAAAGATGAACATCCATTTTATAATCTCAGATTTCACATCCGAAACTTTGCTATCTAACTTTGCTAGATCTTCTTTTGTAGCCAAATGCTCAATTTTTCGTTCAACAGCAGATCCAATTTCTTTATCTTTGGCATCCTCAAGATAAGTGATCACCTTTGATGCTTCCGGCTCACCAATCTTCTTTTTGAAAATCTCGTAAATTTCTAATGTCTGTGCATTCATACCAAAATTAAAGTTAAGGATTATTAATTAATTCTCCTATTGAGTATTTACATTCAAACAAAGTTTACGATTCAATGTTTCTATACGACCTTTGTTTTAGGTTGCGTAACCACAAAATCTTTCAAATAAAAAGGCTCAAAATAGGCTACATCTTCAAAATTACCCCTATCGAAAGCTTCGTTTGCTAAACGCGACATATAAGTTGCCGAATTAAAATTTGCTGCATCAAAATTTGCATTTGGATGGCTTAATACTGCTGCACATTTTGCCGCTCCATCGCCCAAAAAGGTAATGGGCTGCTGGGCAAGTAAATCAGCAAAACTGTTTTCATCAATAATTTTGGCTTCGGTTGGCATGAGCACATTTAAAGCCTGATCAAAAACTGAGGTATATACCTCCATTCTACGGGCATCGATCATCGGACAGATTAAACCAGCATAACCGATATTTTCAATCTGAAAACCTGCAGCCATCATGGCAAGGGTTTCTACTGCGATTAACGGTTTGTCTAAGGCATAACAGAGACCTTTGGCTGTGGAAACACCAATCCGAAGACCTGTATACGATCCCGGGCCTTTACTCACCGCAATAGCATCTAACGCCTGATAACTGAAGTCTGCGGTTTTAAGCACTTCATCAATAAATAAGGTTAGGTTAGCCGCGTGCAGGTTTTGTCCTTGTTCTTCTTTAAACGAAATGGTTTCGCCGTTTACAGATAGTGCCACAGAACAGATTGCGGTAGCGGTTTCTATTTGAAGTATTTTAGCCATTGGGCAAAGATATTAAAAAAGGTGGAGGGTTTAAAGGGGGAAGGCAGAAGGTTTAACCGCAAAAAAGGTGGAGGCTTCAAAGGTGGAAGGCGGAAGGCAGAAGGTTTAACCGCAAAAAAAATGGAGGGTTTAAAGGTTGAAGGCGGAAGGTTTTAAGGGCGGAGGAAAGACTCATGACTCCAAGCTCACAACTCCAAACTCTATGCTTAAGGAACCGGATCGTGCCCATGTTTGCCCCATGGATGACAACGGCCAATACGCTTAAGCGCCATCCAACCGCCTTTAAAAGGCCCGTACTTGCGGATTGCTTCTATTCCATATTGGGAGCAGGTTGGCGTAAACCTACAATTTGCACCCAACATTGGCGAAATGGCATACTGATAAACACGGATCAAGCCTAAAAAAAACCAACCGAAAACTTTATTGATGAGTTTCATTTGGCTTAATTAAGTTCTGGAAACGCTTAAATGTAGCAATCAGTTTCTTTTCGATAAAATCGAATTCATATTTGTCTTTGCCTACAAATTGAATGGAAAACAAAAGCAATCCCCTATCAGTTGGTAATGGAATGTATAATTTATCTTGTTTATTTAAGCGATAGGCTTCGCGGATGCGGCGTTTAAGCAGATTGCGGTCAACCGCACGTTTGTACCTTTTTTTAGGAACATTGATTACCACCTGTGCCTGTACTTTGGCCTCTTGCTCGATAAAAAGGTAGGAAACCCGAAATGGGTATAATAAAAAAGAAGAACCGTTTTTAAACAACAGGTCTAAATGTTTCCTGCTGCATAACCGTTCTTCTTTCCTGAATGTGTACATATATTTTTGATTGATAACTGCAGATTCTGATCTGCCAATTCCGGTTTTACGGAAAAGCAATCAAAAATTATGCTTTATGCTTGCGTTCGTCAGAAACTGTTAATCTTTTTCTTCCTTTAGCACGACGTGATGCTAATACTCGTCTGCCGTTAGCTGTTGCCATTCTTTCGCGGAAGCCGTGTTTGTTTCTTCTCTTTCTTTGCGAAGGTTGGTATGTTCTTTTCATGACTGTATATTATCTATTGTAAAATTAAGAGGTGCAAATATAAAGTGATTTCTCTACAAATGCAAGAGTGATTAATTATTATTTTTTCTATTTAGTGCAAATGTAACATTTCTTTTGAAAAAGCAGGCCTGTGGGCACTAATAATTGTGTGTTTCTTGTTGTACAAAACGTTCCTACGGAACCAAAAACATGCAAATTGTTTATTTTTTCAACCTATGATTTGTTTATACTGGAATACATAAGGCACCAGAAAGGATCAGGCCAATAATAGCTGCAGCGGCCAGTGTAGTATAAACATGATTGTAGTGAAAATCCTTTTTGCCACCCTGAGCGTAGCCGAAAGGCAAAAAGATTGTAACGGAAAGCAGGACGAACAATAATTTCAGCTGTCAATTGCTTTCCAAAACACAAATCGCAGCAAATCTGTCAATTACAGCCACCTGGTTATGAAATATAACTTATAATCCCAAAGCCGCTTTCAATTTCACATAACCTGTTTTGCTCACGGGCAACCAGATGTCTGATTTTAGCAGCACAACATAACTATCTTTTTCTTTTAGCTCTATTTTGGTTACCTGTGCAAGGTTGATAATGTACGAGCGGTGTATACGGATAAACTGACTGGCATCGAGCGTTTGTTCGAAATAAGCCATGGTTTTATTCTTATAAAAAGCCCCATCAACCGTGCTTAGTTTAACGTAATCATCATCAGCCTCTAAATAATTGATATCGGAAACCGGGATAATTTTTATAACACCGTCTTTTTTAACCACTACCCTATTGTTCTGCGCCGGACTTAAAGCCGCGGCATCTAAAACGGCTTCGGTATTTTCTGTTTGGTTGAGTTTGCCTGGTAATTTTTTAATGGCAGCATCAAAGCGCGATTTATCGATCGGCTTAAGCAGATAATCTACAGCATTAACCTCGAAAGCCTTAATGGCATATTCATCAAAAGCAGTTGTAAAAATTACCGCAGGTTTATCTTCCACCAGCTCGAGCATTTCGAAACCGCTTATTTTCGGCATCTGGATATCCAGAAAAATTAAATCGGGTTTGTGCAGGGTAATTGCCTTTAAGCCTTCAAAACCATCTCCGCATTCGGCAACAATCTCTATTTCAGCATGATCGGAAAGGTAGAATTTTACAATATCTCTAGCTAAAGGTTCATCATCAATTAGTATTGTTCTGATCATTTTTTTGTGGAATTTTTAGGGTGGTAATATATAAATTATTTGCCTCAATATCGGTTTGCAAGAGATGAGTATTCGCAAATAACAGATATAACCTACGCTTAATGGCACTTAAACCAAAACCTGTTCCTCCTGCCGCCTTCATTTCGGGATCGAAAGGGTTTTGTACGCGGAGCTGCAGAATATTATATTCAACGCTCACATCTACTTTAATGGTAATTGCTGCAGAGGTGTTATAAAGTCCGAATTTAATTGCATTTTCTACAATCGGCTGCAATAAAGTACCTGGCAAACAAAGCTTTAAAGTATCTTCGGCAACATTAACTTCTATATTTAACCGGTGGCTAAACCTCACCTTTTCGATATCGAGATACAACTGGATGTATTCCATTTCTTCCTCCACCGAAACCCATAATTCATCATCACGCTTTAAAGTTCCGCGCAGAAAGGAGGCCAGTTTGGTAATCATCACCCCTGCTTCTTTCGGGTTAACCATGGTTAATGCAAATACGGAGTTTAAGCTGTTAAAAAGGAAATGTGGCTGTAATTGGTGCCTTAGTTTATTCAGCTCTGCTTCTTTGGCCAAATTTTTGGCCGCCGAAAGCCTTTCGTGCGTTTCTGATTGCTCTTCGAGCCTGTACCATAGAATATTGGCCAATGCACACCAGGCCAAGCACATAAAAGAAATCAGTCCGCGGAAAGCGAAAGAAAAGTTGTAGAAATCCTTGTACTCCTTAAAATCGGCAAAAATATAGAGCACCGAATATTTTGCAGCAAAAATAATAACGAACGTTAATGCAAGGGTAATGATGAGCACATATAATATCCGCTCGTTTTTAGGCTGGTAATAGCCCAGCATGTTGCTGATGCCGATACAGGCCAGAGCGAGCAAAAAATTATTGATCAAGCTATCTGTTACCGATATCCACCAGGAAAAATTTACTACATAATGCAATCCAATGCCACACAATACAGTCCATACGATAGCGATGGAAAGTGATATTTTCTGTATCTGTGGAACGGATAAAGGTCTAGTTGTCAAAATGGTTTTGATTAGTTAATGATTTATTGCGGTGCTTTAACTTTTTCAGATATTGGCTAACCGATTCGGGCTCAACAATCTTTGAACTTATTTCTACACCATCGGCCAGTTCTTCTACCTCCGATATTCCACCTACACCTAAAAACTTCCATACTACTTTATCCCCCTGGCAATTGTTAAAGGGCGGATTAAAATGCACTGCATTTAATTTAGCTTTATCTAGGGCCTGCGCAATCCCTTCGGCCAGGATTAAACGCGTTTGCTCATTAAACTGGGGCGTATGTTTCCCCTCACCACAAATTACCTGATAGATACAATTTACTGCAAACCATTTCATAGGCGATGTTTTATAATAAATGTTTAAAAACTTTTGATCTCGATCCCCCCAAACAGAGCTGTTCCATCTAAAATTAATGTTTTTGTCATTTCTGCCACGGGCATTAAATGCGAGCGTTTATCTTCTACACTGCCAAATAAAGCAGTTACATTCGATTTTATGGCCCAGTTTTGCGGTACAATAAGCTTAATTCCCCCAAATACGGCGGTTACATCAAGCGATACCGTTTCCGGAAAATCGGCCTGCGTCATTACGATATCTGCCCCTCCAAATACGGCTGTAATATCGCCGCCCTGGAAGTTTTTCGAATAAACCGTTTGGTTGCTGCCACCAAAAACAGCCATTACATCAATAATATCATTATTATTAGCTGTTTTATCATCAGTAGCAGTACCGAAATCAAAATCAGCTTTATTCTTGCTTCTGCGATTCTTCTTAAAAAAGCCCGTGTCTTTCGGCCTGAAGATTAAGAAACCACCTACAATTACCAAACCCATGCCTAAGGCATATTTTGACAGATCAAAATCCAGATGCATATCATCTAAAGTATTGTAGGCTCCGATTAAAATCAGGACCAGCCAGCCTATTCCTTTAAAGTTACGCCGAACGCCGATAAATACACCAAGTATAATTAAAAAATTAGACCAACTGAATACCCAACGTGGGATATCAAGGTTCATATTATTTAACAAAAAGGCCAGTCCGATGATAATGATAAGCACCCCACTCCATGCCCTTCCGGAGTTTTTGATGTTGTTCTTATCATTTATATTTAGGTTTTCCATGTGTGTTCATATTTATAATCCAAAAGTATTGATAAGCGTGTGATCATAATATACACCACGCGCCAAAACTCGGTAAAAGGCGGTAAGTGCCCTTATTTTATCGGTGAAAATTATTTTGTTATTTTGATGCCATGAAATTTCCCCTATTAATATTTGTTCTCCTTATTTCTACAGGCCTGTTTGCACAGGAAATAAGCAGCCATTATAAGATTTATGATGTAAAAAAGCAGAAAACCATTTCCATAGATGATATTGTTACCGATATGGAATCTGCCGATGTTTTATTCTTTGGCGAAGACCATAACGATTCGGTAGGGCATTACCTTGAGGCCGAAATATTTAAAAAGATTAGTAGCAGATACCCGCAAAAAACAGCATTATCGTTAGAAATGTTCCCTACCGATGTGCAGCCTGAATTGGACGAATACCTTGCCGGACTGATTTCGGAAAAGAATTTTATTAAAGAAGCGCGGGCCTGGGGCAATTATAAAGATTATAAACCTTTAATAGAATACGCAAAACAGAACAAGTTAAGGGTAATTGCCGCAAATGCAGCCACACGTTATAGTAATGCCGTAGCCATGGGCGGTTTAAAGGTTTTAGAAAACTTCCCGAAAATATCTTTCAACTTTTTGCCTCCCCTCCCTATTGATACTGCACAGGGCAGGTATTATGAAAAATTTAATGAAACATTGGGTGGGCACAGTATGGGATCGATGAAAATTTACCAGACCCAAAACCTGTGGGATGCCACCATGGCTTGGTCTATCAACAAATTTGTAAAAGCGAATAAAGGGATAAAGGTGATGCAGCTCAACGGCCGTTTTCATAGCGACGAAAAACTGGGCACACTTGCCAAGCTGGCGAAAGCGAATTCAAAGCTAAAAATCCTGAACATTTCATCTTTTTCAGACGAAGGCTTTGCTAATCCGGATTGGGATAAATTTAAAAACCTTGGCGATTACATCATCATTACCGATCCAGGGCTTAAAAGAAGTTATTAAAAAAAGCGCTGCAGATGGGACAAAACTGCAGCGCTTATATATTATGCTTTTGCTTTCAGCAAATCTCTGATTTCGGTTAAAAGCACTTCCTCTTTCGTAGCAACAGGTGCAGCTGGCGGAGCGGCGGCCTCTTTTTTCTTCAGGTTATTGGCTCCTTTAATGATAAGGAAAAGAACCAGGGCAACGATAATAAATGATATTACCTGCGAAAGAAAATTACCGTACTTAATGGCGGTACCCGCGATGGTAAGTTTACTCAGATCTTCTAATCCTGCTGCTTTTAAGGCCGGGCCCAAAACTGCTGGCGTAATAATATCTTCAACCAATGAGCTAACAATTTTTCCAAATGCTGCACCAATGATCACACCCACAGCCAGGTCAAGCACGTTTCCCTTAACTGCAAAATCCTTAAATTCTTTTACGAATCCCATACTTTATAAGTTTAGTTTTATTTATTTACTAAAGTAGCAAACATTAAACTCAATACAAATGTTTAGCAAATAATTTTAAAACCGGACATATCGATAGCATTTAGGCCAAATCAGCAGAATATCTGAAATCTATTGTTTATTTTTGCCCTCATCCTTTTATATTTACTATGCTTAAGCAACACTTACAACAAAAATTATTACAAAAGTTATCACCCCAACAAATACAGTTTATCAAGCTGTTGCAGGTGCCAACCGTTGCTTTAGATACCCGGGTAAAGGAAGAACTGGAAGAAAACCCGGCCCTTGAAGATCCGAGTTTAATGACCCAGGATGAACCTAAAAGTGAGTACGACGATTTAAATGATGGTGCTGAAGATTATGAAAAATCATCAGAAGACACCAGCATGGACGAATTTAATGTAGATGATTATTTACAGGACGATTCGGCCAACGATTATAGCACCAATTACAACAATGGCGACGATGATGAGGAGAAAAAAGAAACCCCCATTGCCATTGAAAGTACATTTTTTGAAAGCTTACAAGAACAGCTGGATCTTATTCCCCTATCCGATCAGGATTTTATTGTTGGTAAACAGATTATCGGCAGTTTGGATGATGATGGTTATTTACGCCGTCCGCTGGGTTCGATGATTGATGACCTTGCGTTTTCGCAGAATGTTATTGTGGAGGAAGAAGATGTATTGGAGATGCTCAAACTGATCCAGAGTTTTGATCCTCCGGGCATTGGTGCGAGAGATCTGAAAGAATGTTTATTGATCCAGTTAAAAAGGAAAGATCCGGGCAATCCGATTATTGTAAAAGCCATGAATGTGGTAGAAAACTACCTCGACGAATTTACGCGCAAACATTACGATAAATTGGAAAAAAGCTTAGGTTTAGATAGTGAAGAACTAAAAGAGGTGGTGAACGAAATTTTGCGTTTAAACCCAAAACCGGGCGATGCCAATCAGGTAACTACCAAACAGATGCAGATTATTCCTGATTTTCACATCAGCAATAACGATGGCGTACTCATCCTTACACTAAACTCGAAAAACGCACCTGAGCTAAAGGTTAGCCGCTCTTACCAGGAAATGTTCGAGCATTATGATAAGGCCTCATCAAAAGATAAAAAACTGAAAGAAGCCGTTCAGTTTGTAAAACAGAAGCTGGATTCGGCCCGGTGGTTTATCGATGCCATTAAACAGCGTCAGCAAACTTTACTGAAAACGATGAATGCCATTATGCATTATCAGTACGAATATTTTTTAACGGCTGATGAGCGTAAAATGCGCCCAATGATTTTAAAGGATATTGCTGATAAGATTGATATGGATATTTCGACCGTATCGAGGGTAGCCAACTCCAAATATGTACAAACAGAATTTGGTACATTCTTATTAAAATCTTTCTTCTCAGAAGCCATCCAAACCGAAAACGGTGAAGAAGTTTCGAATAAAGAAGTGAAAAAAATATTAGAAGACTGCATTGGCAATGAAGATAAACGCAGGCCTTTGGCAGATGAAAAACTAACCGAAATTTTAAAAGAAAGAGGTTACAATATTGCACGCAGAACCGTGGCCAAATACCGCGAACAGATGAATATCCCGGTTGCCAGGCTGAGAAAAGAACTTTAGTCAGTTTTCAGTTAACAGTTTGCGGTTTTCAGTTGAATTACAAACTGCCAACTGCAAACTGTTAATTGTTTATATAGTCCTCGTTTGCAACGGGGATTATCGAAACCAGCATTTGCAATGTTGTAGAACAATTATTTGGCGATAAAATCGCCTTTCTCGTACATCCTCGTTACAAACGAGGACGATGTAAGTTTAGTCAGTTTTTAGTTAACAGTTTGCGGTTTTCGGTTGAATTAAAAATTGCCAACTGCAAACTCTTAATTGTTTACATAGTCCTCGTTTGCAACGAGGATTATCGAAACCAGCATTTGTAATGCTGTAGAATAATATATTTGGCGATAAAATCGCCTTTCTCGTACATCCTCGTTACAAACGAGGACGATGTATTTCAATTTGTAAATCTGCAACTGAAAATTATAGCACTGCTTACTGCAGGTTCCGAACTGCCTACTGAAACCTGCTAACTAAAAACTGCCAACTCAAAACTGCCTACAGAAAACTGAAACCTACCACATCCGAATATACGATGGTACCTTATAGATGTTGTTCAGCAACAGGCCCAATACAATTTCATGGCTACCATTGCTTACCTGATTGAGCTGAGAGGTTGTAAAATCGTAAGAATAGGTTAAGTTTACCATTTTACCGATGTTAAAGCCTGCCATGGCCGCATACGAATCATCTTTACGGTAGCTTCCACCCAGCCAGATTTTATCTTTAAAAGCCAGTTTGATATTCAGATCTACCGACACAGGGGCCGGCGACACATATTTTACCATTATTGAAGGTATGGCCGCAATATCATCATCAACAAAAAACTTATACCCTGCTGTGGCAAAGTAATGAGGCGCTTCTTTACCCAGATTGTAATTGTTATCGCCCGAAAAGCTTAATTTTTGTGGTAAAATCTGCTGTACCGATAAACCTGCGAACAATCTGGCACCATATAACCATAAACCCACACTTAAATCGGGCTTTATCTGGTTAACTAACGCCCTGTCCAGTATCGGATCAATTGGGGTATCAAAAGTAAGTGCGTTTACATCCAGCGAAATACTCGAAATACCTGCTGCAACGCCTACTGATAGGTTGAAATCGTTGTTCAGCTGCAAATGATAAGCATAAGTAACATTTGCATCCAATCTTTTTATGGGACCTGTTTTATCCAGTACAGCCGTTACACCCATTCCATGATGTGAGGGCGACGACATGTAGTTCTGCATATAGTTCCGGTCCATTGGGTTGCCCGTTTGCTCCGGAAAAGAAGTTAACGCATTGCTCCATAACTGATTATCGCCAAGCGCCCAATGTGCCGATACGAAAGAAGTTTGCGGTGCATCTGTAATGCCCGACCACTGTTTACGGTAGCCTGCTTTAAAATCGAGATAGTTCTCAATCCCCGAAAGTGCCGGATTTAACAGATACTGGTTAAAAATATATTGGGTATACTGTGGCTTTTGTTGCGAAAAACCTTTGGCCCATATAAATAATACACATATGACGATGAGTTTTTTCAATTTTATCTGATTATAGTAAGTGGTCCGGTGATTGTTTTTCTACCATTACGGGGATTTATAATATAATAATACACCCCTACCGGAAGTGGCTCATTGCGGTAGGTTCCGTCGAAAGGAACTTTATATCCCTCGCTAAAAAATATCTTGTTCCCGTTCCTGTTAAAAATTTCTACCGTTGCACTAGGATACGATTCCAAATATTTAATGATCCAGGTATCGTTCACATTATCGCCATTTGGCGAAAAAGCGCTTGGCGGGTTTATTTCCTGCAATACCTTAACCAATACTTTTGAAGTGCTTACACAACCCTCGGGCTGTGTTGTTACGGTTAAGGTATACTCTGTATCCTCATCAGGCGAGGCCATTGGCCGGAGTACATTGGTTTTGTTCAGCCCAATTGCCGGCGACCATTCGTATTTCAGATTGCCCCCCTCGGCCGTTGCCGGAATTTCAATCTGTCCACCTGCCAAAAGATAAACCAATGTACCTGCGTTGGCGATAGGCGATTTGTAAACCGTAATGGTATTCGAAATAGAATTTACGCAAGCATTATCCCCCTTAAAAGTATAGGTAATGGTATGTGGGCCTACTCCGGCAATTTTAGGATTAAAGGTGCCATTTCTTGCCATACCATCTCCACTATATACCCCATTTGGTCCACTCATTTCTTCACCCGCTTTCTGCCTGGCCTGGGTAATTAAAACTGTACCATCATCCTCACAAACCGCGGCCATATCATCAAACACCAACTGCGGTTCGGGCTTTAATAAAGCCTGGTGCTCGATAACTTTAAAACAGCTTTGGCCCGAATAAGCAACCAGCCTGATTGTATAGGCCCGATCACCGGTACCGCCAAACGTATTGTACTTAAAATGGATCTCACTATCATCCGGATAAGGAATTGTTTTAAAAACGGTGGGTGCACCCTGATAATCCTGATAAATTTCGATCTTGGTAATTTTACCTGTAAAGGCCGAAGAGGCATTTTTAATCACAATATCATTGCCTACGCACACATTATTTGCTACAAATACAAAATCAGCCACATTTACAGCCCCGTTAACGGTGAATGTTTTTGGAACCGTGGTATCACAGCCATCGGCATTTTTAACAGTAAGCTTAACCGTATAATCGCCGGTATTGGGAGGTGTAAAAATACCATCAAAACCGGTCGAACTGGCTATCTGGTTATTGCCATAGGTGTAAGTCCATACAGCGGTTAAGCCTGTTGTTGTACCATCAGCATTTGTTGAGGTATTTTTAAACCTCGCTATACCATCTGCCAAACAAAAATCGGGCAGTTCAAATCCGGCAATCGGGTTCTTAAATATAGTTATGGTTTTAGGAAAAGTATTTTTACACCCCTTATCACTTTCTGTTGTTAAACTAATGGTGTAATTACCGGCAGTGCTGTATTGATGTGTGGGATTTTGCTCATTAGAAGGGCTGCTTCCATCACCAAAATCCCAGGTCCATTTTACAATACTGCCCGAAGCATCCATGGCTGATTTATCCGTTAAAATTATGGGTTTGTTTACACAAAAACCCTTCACATCGAAGTTGGTTACCGGCGTAGGATTTATGGTAATTTCGACTGCGTCGGATGTATTAGCGCAATTCGATCCGGTAGTTACCGTTAATCTCACCAAATATTTACCCAAACTGTTATAAATATGCTCCGGGTGCTGGTCAGTAGAAGGTGTGCTCCCATCTCCAAAATCCCACAACCACTTGGTAATTGCAAAATCCTCCGAATTAGCAATACTCTTATCCGTAAATTTCACTGCCTGATTTGAACAACCAATAACAGGATCAAATTTTGCCGTTGGCAGATCATAAATGTTAAAAGTATAATTGGTGGTTAAATCGCCAGATACACACGATGATAGATTGGGCACGTGGGCTACAATTTCCAAACTGTGTTTGCCCTTTTCTGTATAAGTTCTGGTATAAGGTGATTCATAAGTGAATATTTTGGTACCATCGGGCAAAGTTTTGGTTTCGAGCAATACAGGTGGATTCTGATTAATTATGGTTTCATTATCAAGCGACCAGTTGATGTAATCCGCTTTGTAGGGAAGTGAAATCTTAATATTATAATTTTCACCTACACAGCCATTCTGCCCTTCTTCATTTTTTGCGGTATTAAAAACGGTGAGGTAATTATTAGACGATAAATTGGTGCCGGCAGAGTATGCATAAGATTCATGATTACCAAAGCCGTATGCTATCGCATTAAAGCCATCGTCAGCCGTTAACGTAATACTTTCATCATTAACCGGAATCTGTGTATAAGAATACAGTGGATTTCCGTTTAAAACATTCCATTGTGTGTTAGGTGCTATACCGTTGTATCTGAAACCCGAAATCTTATCAGTTTTGATCAGAACATTCACATATTTTTCGGTAATATTCTGTAAATCGGAAGAAAATACGGTAACACCTTTTATATTAAACTCAATCGGATTTAAAATCACCATTTCCGGGTCACCGATAACTGCCCCTCCACTTGCAGAAGAACAATCTTGTGTTAAAGAATATTCGGCCACACTGATCAGCTTGTCGGCCGTAATAAAAGTAGAGCCTGATAACTGCCCGCTCTCAATAAATGCGCCTTTATCAACGATATATGTATTTCCATTATAGGTTACACTGGTGTGGTCTTCCTGCGCTAGGATCCGCAAAATATATCTCCTATCGATAAAAGGCACCACGCCATAATTTTTCCCCCAGCTATTGGTTGGATAAAGCTGTTGAAATAGTGGATCTTGTGATGAATTACAAGCAATTACCAGTACTGATGAGCCTGAAAATGCAGCAAATCGTTTACAGGACGACGTTGTGGCATCGGTTTCTACGTAAACACCTGTTAAATCTTCAGTTCCGGGTGCCAGGTATTCGTAAACATCACCTGCTTTACTGAGGGTGATAGGAATTTTATTGCCGTTTTTTTCGTGCAAAATAATATCTGTGCCATCTTCAACAGCTACCAGCGTTAAAAAATTATGCCCTTCGCTACTTTGTGTAAAATTCATAGAATAATACGTTTGCCCTAAAGTTTCGAAAGGTAAAATCAGGGATGCGGCAGACCTCGCGGCACCATATATGTGGGTATAAACAGAAACTTTTGGCTTGCCATCGGTAACCTTAACGTGTATGCCCTTATTGGTTAAAACGCGGTTGCCTTCTGTTGGTCCATCAATATAGGCATTGGCCCTGGGTACGTCGAACCTAACGGCTGTATTGGCAGGTATAACCTTGGTAACGGGTGCTGCACTTCCGCAGGTTACCGTAACTTCAGAAGTAGATTTTGAAGTGACAAAAACTGCTATATTTCCGTATGGAATAACTCCCTTAACAGCCATTGAGGGCACATGGGTTGGGAAAACTGTCCAAAAGTCAGTGCCTTCATTGGAAATGTTTTGTCCGGATGCTTTTGCCAAAAACAGCGACAATAACAAAACCAATAACCAATGTCTATTCATTACCTAGCAGTTTAGTTGAAAAAGGGATGCATTTTTGTTTGATATAGTATGCAATATACTACAAATCAAAGCACAAGAAGAAGAATTAATATTGATTTAACACTTTATTAATGACTAAAACCTTCGTTAACAAAATGAAGCAAAAGCCTGATTTAAAAAGCTTTATTAGATGGTATTATTTTCCAGAAGAAATTTGAAGATTAAAAGATACAGATGGGATGAAATGGAGAGAAAAAGAGGCTGTTTCATAAACCGTATTCACTTCGGATTCGTTACGTTGAGCCTCTCTTAAAGCCTCATAAATAGGTTCATTGAAAAGTTGCACCTCAAAAATCTCGCGTTATTGCAAACCGAAGCGTGGGAATTGCACGGGGCGTGAAGCAATATTTTTAACTGGTAACCTTTGATAATACACTAGCCGGGTAGATTGCTTTCCCGAGAAATCGGGATGAACTGTTGGCCGAAAAGGCCTCCTCGCAATGACGATGCCGCGTTTTCCCTTCTGCTATTAATATTGATTTTTATAAAATACATTATCTTTAGGATAAAATTCTACATTAAGATGCAACCTCATATGATAAATATTCAGTTGCTCCCCTGATCAGACTGGTCGCCACTGCCGTATTTTGTAGAGAAATCTTTAGCTTTCTCATCAGCAATTGTATTGTTATGATCTTCGGGTTCCAGATTTTCATCCAAACGGTCGTTCCAATCATTTAATCCCTTATCAGGATGTTTAGCATTTTCTTCGGTAAAATCGGTTTTAGATTTTGCCTGGTTTTGTTTTTGATTTTCCATCGCATGGTTTATTTAACTAAAAACAAGCCAGCCCATAGAAAGTTTTATTTACGACTATTATTTAACAGGCGGTTCATCTTTGGCATCTTTAAATTCTTTTACGCTCTTCCCTATCCCCCTCATTAATTCAGGCAGCTTTTTACCGCCAAAAATAAGCAGGATCACCACACCGATCAAAATAATTTCCATTGCAGACATAGCTTTCAATTTTTTTACAATATACGTTAATTATTGGTTGATGGTTTATTGGTTCAATCGTTCATTGGTATATTGGTTCATTGATCATTGGTTTATTGGTCATTTGTTATCGGTCATTGCTTATTGGTCATTGCTTATTAGTTTATTGATAATTGGTCATTAGTTCTTGATCATTAACTATTGTTAATTGGTTATTGCTTATTGCATATCCCCCTACACCAACAGCGCATTAAGTTTCCTGCTTTTAATCTTAGGTACAGCACCATGGCGCAAGAATTCGGCAAAACCTTTTAATTGTTTGATTGATTTAATGGCTTCGTAACCTTCGAAAGAGGTTCTGATTTTATTCAGCAGCATCGTATCTGTTTTAAATAGATCGCTTTCGGTTAAAATTCCTTTGCCTAAAAACTTTTTGATCAGTTCGGCCATTTTCCCGTTCGCATAAAGGTGAAGCGGCAGTTTAAACACTTCGTTGTTCAGTTTTTCAAATGTTTCATTAATCCAGGCTACTTCATTTTCTGCATTTACCGCAATTTTTCCATCCTTTAATACAACGGCCGTCAAAAATTCGCGTGCACGCTGACGTGAAATAATGCCTCCGTGGACGCCATCCCGCAAGGTATAATCTAAGCGATCGGCACAGAGCGCAGGCAAAGGCTGTTCTAAAATATCAAATGTTCCATATAGAATCTGGTTTATGTTATATCCGTATTTTAGCAATACATCGGGCACTTCAGATTTGCACAAAACTTCTGCAAAAACCTTTTCATGGTAATCTTCATCGGTATTTCCGAAAACATAATCGCCCACATGAGAAAAAGCAGTATGCGAAATATCGTGCAGCAAACCCGCAATCTGCTCCAGCTCCGAACCACCAAGCATCCTGATCAGCATTGTAACCCCAATGGCATGTTCCAGGCGCGAATGACAGATATCGGGATTAACCAAAAAGATAGCACCACTCTGATGCACCCCAGCCAAGCGCTTTAAAGCATCGGTTTTTAACAGATCAGAAAATACTTCGGGCAATTCCATTTTGCCATATAAAAAATCATTTAGCTGAATCATATGATGTATTGATTAGGGATTATCAGAAACAAAAATACTAAATATTTTAGCTTTTTTATTTAAAATTATCCACATTCCACTTTTAGATAACTAAATAAAATAGCTTAAAAACCAACTTTCAAATATTTTGAAAGCTATTATTACAATTTCATGATCAACAAAAAAACGCTGACAAAAACAAGCAAATCAATTAAACGTTATACTTGTAAAAAACAGCTATATGGCAACTGCTCAACAAATTAGAAAAGCATATTTAGACTATGTTTTAACAAACAATGAAAAACCAAAATCGGTTTATGTTTTTGTTAAGAAGCTTAAAATTACAGAGGCCGATTTTTACCAGTTCTTCTCTTCTTTCGAAAGTATAGAAAAAACGATCTGGTTCGAACTCACTTTCGAAACCATCAGTAAAATAAAAGAGCAGGATGTTTGGTTACAGTATACCGCAAGGGAAAAAATGCTTTCTTTCTTTTACAGTTACCTCGAAAACTTAAAAAACGAACGCAGTTTCGTGATTTATAGTTTAAAGAACCACCGGGGTAAATTTTCTACTCCTGATGTTTTAGCTGGTGTAAAACCGATTTTCGAAAATTTTGCCCAGGAAATTATTGAAGAAGGTTTAGAAAGTGGTGAGCTTGCCGAACGCCGTTTTTTAAGCAAAAGATATAAGGACGCCCTTTGGATCCAGTTTGCCTTTATTGTTAATTTCTGGATCAATGATGATAGTGAGGGATTCGAAAAAAGCGATGAGGCAATAGAAAAAGGCATTAACGTAACTTTCGATCTTTTTCAGCACTCGCCAATTGATAATTTATTGGAGTATGGCAAGTTTTTATCCAGAAATGGGAGTTTGCAGATAAGATGAGGTTTTAAAATACCAGATGAAAACACAAAAAAGTATCCCTGTCACCAAGGTAGAGCGTTCGGCAAAATTTGTTAAAACAGGCATCCAGATTGGCGGGAACTACATTAAGCATTACTCAAAAAAACTGTTCAACCCTGAAATGGACCGTGAACAGCTGAACGAGGATAATGCGACCGATATCTATAAATCGCTAAGCGAGTTAAAAGGCAGTGCCTTAAAAATTGCACAGATGCTGAGCATGGATAAAAATATCCTGCCAAAATCGTACGTAGATAAATTTACCCAATCGCAATACAATGCACCTCCCCTTTCTGGTCCGTTGATTGTGCGCACGTTTACCAAGAATTTCGGTAAAACGCCAGAAAATATTTACGATAGCTTTAACCTTACTTCGAGCAATGCCGCTTCTATCGGGCAGGTGCACCAGGCTACACTTCATGGTAAAAAACTGGCGGTTAAAATTCAGTACCCTGGTGTTGGCGACAGTATTTCTTCTGATTTAAAGCTGGTGAAACCTTTCGCATTCCGATTATTGGGCATGTCGGAAAGAGAGCTTAATATTTACATTAAAGAAGTTGAAGAACGTTTGCTGGAAGAAACCGATTACGAACTGGAAGTTAAACGCTCTATCGAATTTTCAGAAGCCTGCAAAAACCTCCATTATGTGGTGTTTCCGAAATATTATCCAGAATTATCGGGTAAACGGATTATTACCATGGATTGGATTGAGGGCCAGCATTTAAAAGAATTTTTACAAACCAACCCTTCTCAGCAATTGCGCAATAAGATCGGCCAGGCTTTATGGGATTTCTACAACTTTCAGCAGCACGAACTCAGGGCCGTGCACGCCGATCCGCATCCGGGCAATTTTATGATTACCCCTGATGAAAATTTGGGTGTAATCGATTTTGGCTGCATTAAAGAGCTGCCGGATGATTTTTATGATCCTTTTTTCGCTTTGATTTCTACCGACGTAATTAACGATAAGAACAAAACAATTGACGCCTTTAGAAAGCTGGATATGATCCATGCTGATGATTCGCCACAGCAGATTGAGTTTTATTATAAATCGTACCGGGAAATGATCAGTTTATTCGCAAGGCCTTACACCAGCGGATCGTTTGATTTTAGTAAACCTGATTTTTTTGAACAATTGTATATGTATGGCGAAAAGATCTCAAAAATGCCCGAATTTAAGCAGGCACGCGGGGTAAAACACTTTATTTATGTTAACCGCACCAATTTTGGCTTGTATACCATTTTGCATGAGCTAAAAGCAACGGTTAAAACGGATACGTTTAAGCCTCATGTGTAGCAGATCATTTCGAACGCAGTGGAGAAACGATATGCTGGATCACCCCGAAAATACACCGAGCATTAAGAAGTTAAGGACATTAAGTTTTTTTGGTGGATTTTTAGGCGATCGTCATTTCGAGGTTTAATTTATTTCATAAAAATCAATATAAGTGACGATTCAGTATAGCTAGAATAAAAAAAATGCAATATAAAATCATTCAAGCTCATATGCTCTTATATGTCTCATATGGTTAAAATCGGTGAAATAAAAAACCGTCAATGGTAGGTTTAATTTATTTAAAAATCAATAGGAGTAACAGCCCCCGTGATCGTTATTTCGAGCATAGCGCAACTTGACCCGTTTTTCTCGGGAGCGTAGCCGAGAACCACGCAATGCTCAGCGAAGCTAAATCTTTATTTATAGGTTTCTCCATTCCGCTGCAGGTGAAAAACCAGCTAGCTCCAGTCGAAAAGACGATCCATTTTTTTAAAACTCTGTCATCCTAAGCGAAGTCGAAGGGTCTATCTATTGCAACCGTCACCTTGAAGTTTGATAAGGTACGAAAAAGATAAACACTAAGCGTTTTTCTTTACCACATCCACCATATGGTCGATATCAAATGGTTTTTCGATATAATCGTCGGCTTTGCAATCTTCGGCCTGTTGAGCCAGGTTATTGGATGTAGAGGTTAGTACAGCAGACACATCTTCGGTTTCGGGGTCAGATTTAAGTTCCTTAATCACTTGCGATCCCTTCTTTTTCCCCTTGATATGATCATCTACAATAACTACATCAGGTTCTATTTCATCTATCTTATCTATCGGTTCGGTGGTTAGCGATGCCGTAACATCAAAACCTTCCTCCTCCAATACCTGGTCCATTATATCAAGGATATCTTTATTATCCTGAACAAGTACAACCTTTTTCTTCATAAATAAACAGACTAAAATCTTTTTAAATATAAAGAAAAAGAATAATCCAATAATAAATCTTAAAATATTTTACAATTGGCAAGGAAACACACAAGTTTTCGTCTTGAATAAATGCCTGTTTGTCGAGTATTGGTTATTGGTTGTATAAAAATACAACATAGCTTGCAACGTTTTTTAATTGCCTGCGTCTTATCTACAAAACAACAACAAAATAACCTTAAACGATTATACAACAATTAATTAACATTTAATTCTAAATAAAAACATTATGAAAACCTCAATCAAAACCCTAATCGCAACTTCATTAACAGCTATCGTTTTATCTTCAGCTGTATTTACCACAAGTGTTTCTGCAACAGAAAAAACCCCTGAAATTTCCGTAAAAATTGCCGCCTTTAAAAGAGTATCTGTAAAAGGAAATGTAGAGCTTACCATTATCCAGAGAAGTAATACTGGCATTTCTTATAACGACGACAATACCGGAGCAGCAAAAGTGATGCAAGACGGCGATAACTTAAAAATCGCTTCAACCAGTGTTGATAAAGTAAAACTTACGCTTTATGTTAACGACTTATACAGAATTGAAGCCTCAGAAAATGCAATTGTTAAAACCCAGGGAAAACTGACCACAAAATACCTTCAGATCTTTTTAAAAGAAAACGCCCACGCCGAAATCAATACCAGTACCGAAGGTTTATATACTGTAATTGCAGATCAGGCAGATTTAAAGTTAAGCGGATCTACCGACAACCATACTCTGGTAATGGGCAACTCGCAAAAATTAACCATCGACAGGTTTGCAGCTTTAAAAACCAACATCAGCTCGATCGAAACCATTGCTGTAGAGAAAGAGATCGCGGCAATTAAATAACCGAACACACACAAATGAAATTATAAGCCTTCTGATTTGATCAGGAGGCTTTTTTGTTGATGTGCAATTTTATAAAGCAGGAAAGATTGCTTCTTCATTCCTCCTCAATGACGGCCGTTTTTTGATCTGCGATTGATGGTTGTTTGCGATCCAAAATTGATATCCACAAAAAATCCCCCAATTAAAATTGGAGGATTGAATATTGTTAAAAGTAATTTTAATGCTGAAGCACTTTAGCGATTTCCTTTTCGATAGATTTTATCTCTTTAGGTTTAAGCTTTTTGGCGGCATCAGCTTTAGTACTTGCCTTATTCTCCAGGTATTTTACGCCTACCCTTAAAGCTTTCAGTCCAGAAACCCCCTGCAGTTCATCTAGCTCCAGTTCTTCCAAATCATCATTTAAATAACCTTGAACCTGCATGTATTTAATATACTCCATATATTCTTTGGCTTCTTCAGGATTGAAATAAACCATTGCAATTTTATGGGGCTGTGTTAAACGTTCAGTTGTTCCTTTGATCAGTACTTTATCGATCCGTTTTTTCACCACTTCGTAGCGGATGTTATAGGCACCTTCTACATCAAAACGGCGTTCGTCGTTTCTAAAGCTGATATCGATCGCATTCGAGTGGATAAAAATCAACTGTGTGGTTTCCAATGGCCGTGGCATTTCGCCGATCAGTCCCTTCGATAAACGTGCAATATCTACCATTGATGTTAACTGCCAAAGGCGGATATTTTTTAGGTATAGCAGATCAAAAGGTTTCTCAGGAGCAATTTCCTGTCCGATGTAGATATCATATTCTACGCCATCTGTTCTGAACTTGGCAAAATAACAAGGGTATGAAGCCTGTAAGTTAGCCTGCGATTTTTCAAGATACTGACTTACCTCGGTATTGATCAGCTGCATCGAAACTTCAAGCTGCCTGCGGTTGGCAAAAGCAGCTCCTGTTTCAGGTACAATCACCTCAAAATATTGATCAACAAATTCTGCTGTTTTAGGGTAATTGCCTTTAATAATCGAGAGGAAAGGATACACTTCCATCTCCAAAAACTCGTTCAGTTTATTTTCTTCGTTTGATGAAGCGAAATCACCGATGCGCACAATCCAATCTTTACAATTGAACAATAACTTATCGGTAAGCTCTAAAGTAACATGCTTGCGGATTGATTTTAAAGTGCTGATTAAACTGTTCAATTGCACTTCCATATCATCTTTTAAAGCTTTATTACGCTCTACTGTAGAGTTACGGATATCAATGGCACCAAAAAGCGGGTACATATGCTTAAAGGTTATCGTTTCAATCTCCTTTAACTTGTGGTAGCTATTGTTCTGTTGAAGAAAATGCCAAACCGCCTCATTAAATTTCCACTGTACAGAAGGCTGTAAAGCAGTAAACTTATCCATCAACACTTCATCCATTTTGGCATCAAACTCTTCAATGCTGTACTGGAAAAGCTGACCGATTAAAGGCATTGCCGGGCGTAACCTTGATAACAATTTATCATCAACCAATACTTCTTCGCTCGAGTACACTTCTAAAACCCCTGCCAACTGCGTATTGTAATAAATAGGCAACACAGAATAAGAGCAAACACCAGCTGCCTTCAACACCCTTAAAAAAGGATCTTTATCAATCTGATCATCATTAATCGCACTTACAAAAATGGCCCTCGGGTTTTCTTTATACTTATCAACCAGCGAATAGAAAACTTCTTCTTCGAGGTTTGAAGATTTTGCCGAATTGATGAGCATGCTCTGCGAAAATTCCTGATTATCGAAAACCAGCTTGTTGTTAACGGTTAAAAATGGCATCAGACCAAATTCAAGTTTTCCGTTTCCGCTAAGCGTTTTCAGCGCATGGATTACATGGGTATACGCTTCGGTTTGGTAATTATGGTTAACGAGGGCATCGCGGATACCATCAATAGCATGTTGCAGCGTAACATCGGTAATGGAGATGATACTGAAACCTTCGAACAGGAAATCGCTTAAAGGCAGATGCTTTACCAGGTACTCAAGTTCAGTTTCATCCTGAAAATGTTTGCCCAGTTCTTCAAAATTAAGCTCAGGCAGATCGCCTCTGTGTACAATATCTACAAACTTGGTATCCGTTTGGATGTTGTAGTATTGCGTAAGCTTTGTATCGGGGCTAATGTGCGCATAAATAATCTCATTCTTCAGTACTGAAGTGAAATTATAAAAACGGCTTAAAATTGTATTGTAGATAAATTTAAGCTGTTTCTTTTCAACTGGCTCATTATCTTTTGTTACTTTATTTTTAGGATCATGATCCTTAAAAAATTTATAGAATGCATTGGTGCTGAAGAAAATCTGATCAGGAATCGGGGTACTTAAAGCCCAAAACAAATCGTCTTCATTATCCATTAAAGGCGTTAGAATGGTAAAAATTAATTCTAATGTATCTTTATATTGTGATAATTCTTCGGCACTGATGTTGCCAAGCAGCACATCGTCTTTTTCAATTTTTTGAAGTAAAAACCTGTAAAATTCAGATTTTACCGATTTTTCTGTTTTCAATCTGCCTTTTAAATACTCCACAAGGGGGCGGAAAGACAGTGATGATTCTACCTGGCAATGTATACATTCGTTTTTGTGTATCTGTATTACATTGGTATTCATTGTATAAGTTTGCTATAGTGTAAAATTTATAGTTATCTATTTAATTACTAATTCATTGCAAAGATACATACTCCTAAAAGCAATCTTCGTCTGCTGAACGTAATACTTGGATATTACATCTATTAATATGTTACACAAATTTAGTACCTAAAATTAAGCGATACGTAAGGATACCATCCGTCAGACGAGTGTCCCATCACAAATCGCACAACTGTAAGTGATGCCGGAGCGAAGTAAACGCCCCCTCCTACACCGTGGTGCCATATTGTTGATGCTTCGTCACGTTTCCATACCCTGCCCACATCATAAAATCCCAATAAGCCAATTTGTCCGGGTAAAACGTAGCTAACCAGATCGCCAAGTTTGGCCCTGAGTTCCAAATTGTTATAAAACATGTGCTCGCCCGCAAACCTAAATTGGCGGTAACCGAGCAGATTTCCCTGTCCGCCCAGGTATAAGGCCTGATAAAAAGCTGGTTTGCCCACTGTTACCCCGCCACCGAAACGGTCTGCCAAAATGAAGTTTTTTCTGCCATCGAGGTTTTTATACAAAGCAATACTTGCTGTAAACTGTCCGTATGAATTGGAGTACTGATTAATGCCTTTATACCCCAAAAGCTTAAAATCTACATAACTGCCCAAGGTTGGCAACAAATCGTTATCGCGGGTATTGTTGGTGAAGTTAACAAAAGCTCCGGCAAACATTTTCTCATTGCGCACACTAAGCGAATCGGATGAATGCAATAAAGATGGATTTTCGATAAATCGCCCATCGTTATCTTCCATATTATACTTGTAATATTGGTAGCTCGGACCAACGCTAAAGCTCGATTTCGGGCGGCGCCACCTGATTGCGGCATCTACCTGGTAAAGGTTAAAACGGGCACGGTAATATTTAATATTGTCGCCATCAACAAAAGGTGTTTCGTTGCCTAAGCCAAAGAAATTTTGCGTATTGTTTGGTGCAAAGGCATCAGCTTTTACTACAATATCGCCCTTTCCTAAAGCCTTTAACCATTCGCCCTTATAATTGAATTTAAAGGCTTTGGTAGAGAAAGAATGCAGAAAAGAAACCGTTTGCGAATTGCCATAAGGCTGTTTTCGAAAACCCGGATTAGTCTGCTTGTAGATCAGTCCCAGTAAAATACCATCATCATTGTTGTAACCGGCATTTAACAGCCAGGTATTTCTTCGGTACATATCCTTTGGAATGTAGCTAAAGTTCGAAGTATCATTAGATATGATTTTCCTGATCTTACTGGCATCCTCGCCGTTGTAGGTGGCTTTGTCTTTTCTACCATAAAGCCTCACTAAACTGTTGCTATTGGCAAAATCGTACACTTTATTGCCTTTGCCCCCAATAATCCTGATCTTGATGTCCGAATTTTTGTTGTTCAGGATCAAACTATCGTTACCATTATGCATGTACACCCGAAGCTCTCTGGTTACTTTTGGGTCAAATTTGCGGTCGAACAATTCGTCTTTAATATTTCCTTCTTTGGAGATTTTATTGATTTTTACACGCAGGCCTTTATCATCAGCATCGGTAATCTGGATCAGTTCGTTTTTATTGGTTACTTCGATATCCACAATGCGGTTAAAGAAGTGATAATACTGGTTCATTAACTTTGGCAAAGTGGCAATCCTATTTCGCATCTGTGCCAAAAAGGCATCATGGTGCAAGGAATAACTTGGCTCGGGAAGTTTTTTCAGTGCTTTTTCAAAAACGGCATCATTATAATTTGCGCAAAAATCTTTTACGATCTTATCAAATTCTTCTTCACCGATATTGGCAGTCCAACGGCTGCTGATTTCTCTTCCTTCCCACAAAAACCAATTGATATTTTGAATGCCACGCTCGTAACCCTGCATCATCGGCAGCAGAGAAGAGGATTGGGTGTAACGTTGCAAAAAGCCATCCGACCTAAAAAACACCTGGTCACGGTCTCTCGGAACCGGCGAGTACTTTGAACCGTCTTTTGTTTTGGTTTCTTTCCAGCGCCACTGGTCTTCGTGCCTGTCCCAATCGCCCAGTAATACATCAAATGCCCTGGCCCTAACCCAGGCTGGTCCATCTAATTTGTTATCGTTATCATCCGTTAATTTCTTGTCCATTTTTGGAGAACTGTCTGATTCTCCCGTTGGCTCGCGTTCTTCGAACAAACAAAGTGTGTTTGCAAATGCGGGTTCAAATTCGCCGAGGTTATCATCAGGAGATACCCAACCGATAACCGGGTTGCTGTGGGCAATGCCTCCAGCATCAGCCAGATCGGGCACCACTAGGGCCGAAAATGGATGCTGTGCCGACATATTATCTTTAATCACATCCTTAGCAAAGGTTTCGCGCAGGGCAGCAGGCAATAGCACTTCTGGATATTTTTCTACGCTCCGCAATACATACTCTTTGCCGTTTTTATCTTCTAAACGTAAAGAGCGCGATTGATTGCCTCCGCCACGCTGTGTCGCCTTTAAACCGCCCATCATCTGCGATACCCTTAACACCGGAACTTTTGTTCTGGCCGCGTATTCTTTACGGTAATTTTCGCCAAAAACATAACGGTGGAAACGCCCAACACTATCATATTGAGGCTTAACGGTTACAAAAATACTATCGGCAGTGATCGGTTTATCCCTGTTTCTTACCTTTTGAGGGATGGTTTCGAACTTTTTGATGTAGCTGTATACTTTTTTAACGCTGGTATCCGAATAGATATAATACTCGTAACGCATGTCGTTGTTTTTCAACTGATCGGCAACCACATACCCCTGTTGCATTTCGTGGAACAAAGATGTTTTGCCTTCTTTATTGGGCGATACTTTTGAGCCTGAACCGCTGATGATCTGCAGCTGTTTCCCTTTAATTAACTGCAAACCGTGCTCGTGCCCGGCCACATAGGTAACATTTGGGTAATCGCCAAATACACCCGTGATTAATTTGATCATATCCTTATAGGCCGGGTGGTTTAAATCTTCCGGACTTAATAATGTAGACCGTAACATGGGGTAAACAGAGCCTAACACAGGCAATGGAATGTATAAGTTTTTATTGAGTGATGTTAAAGGAAAAAGGTGGTTCCGTAAATTAAAATAACCACCGTGCGGGCCATAGCTCTGGAACGGATGGTGCGAAGCCAGTAAAATAACCTTGTCTTTATTCTCTTCGAGCAGCTGCTCCATTTTTACCAGCACCTCATCTTTGGTCCGGCATTCGCACTCGCCATTGGGGTTTGATTTATTGTATGGAAAAACCCACCATTCGCTATCGTAAGCAATAATGGTTAATTTATCCGTGAGTTTAATGGCCACAGGATCAGGACACCCATTCTGTGGGATTAATTTCAACAGTGGATCGTTCTGTGCTTTAAGGTAATCATCCTGGGCTTTGATTTTCGCCAAACCTTTCGGACCAGATTTATCCCAATCGTGGTTACCGGGCACAAAATAAACCGCAGCACCCATTTTCCGCATCGGTTCGAACTGTGAGCGGAGAATTTTTTTGGTTTCTTCTTCTTCTACACTTCCGGGCAGCCCCATTCCGGTGGGGTAAATGTTATCGCCAAGGTATACAACGGTTGTTTTTTTTGGAAGAATCTGCTTAGCTGCATTTTTAAGGTCCTGCATCTGCGCCGGATTCATCTCACCTGCATCACCAAAAAGAATTACGCGATATTTTACATCATCCTGTGCAAAGGCAATGAAGTTGATTAAAAATAAAAGGGTAAAAAGGGTAAATCTTTTGATCATAGTGTGAGGTTTGTATAAATATAGTTATTTTAAAGGTTAAATTGGTTGCGGGGTATTAACCCTACCCCCTGCTGAATTTATTTCAGCATCTGGTTTAGCAGAAGCATCCTGAAGCAAGTTCAGGATGCTTCTGCTAAACATAATCTAGTTACTTCTTCAACTTAAACATTAAGATATTTCCGGCGGCCAAAGTTCCGCCTTCGTTCGAAATGTAAAGGTTATTGTCGCGGTCGAAAGCAATGCCTTCTGGCTGGTTAAATAAGCTTGGATCTAAAGGGTACGCTGCTTTTGGTTTAAAATCAGTATCGGTAACTACCAGTACCTTGTTTACCGAAGAAAGCACATACCACTCGTTGGTTTGCTTATTTTTGGCCAATGCAGACGGACGGAACCTTGATTTGGAAGCTCCTGATAACTTTTCGATCTCTTTGTGCGAGAGGCTAAACTCACCGGCAGGTTTTAATGAGGCATCATCACCAAACTTAAAGCCATAAATACTCGTTGCTTTTGCTTTCGAATCGGGCTTGCTATCTTTGGTGAGCACGTAAACCATACTGTTTTTTTCATCAGCAGCCAGGCCTTCATATTCTGCTTTGGGTACCAGGCCTTTTGTTTTAACCACATTGGCTACTTCTGGTTTGTTGATCTCCGAAATTGGGAAAGTATGTAGTTCGCCATTGCTTTTTAAAACGATAATGTAATTCTTAATAATGGCGAGGTCTTCATAATCGCCTTTAGCTCCAAATTTGGTAAACTTCGATTCTTTATCGCTCAAACCTAAGCGGAACAGATCTCCATCTTCGTCCTGAATGGCAAAAACTTCTTTCGGGTCGCCGTTATGAAATACAATTCCAGATATTTCGAACAGGTTATGCGGCATATTGTATTTTACAGGTTTCGATAAATCGTACAGAAGATCTGATTTTTCTGCTGCTGTAGTTGATACCGTTTCTGTTGAATCACTTTTTTTATCATTGCGGTTACCATTTGCACAGGATGTGCTCAAAAAAGCAACTGATATTAATAAACTAGAGGCAAGAAAGGTTTTATTGTATTTCATAAGGGTAAAAATTTAATCTTTTTAATTGATGTGTTTGCCGCCATCTTAACAACGCGTCGTCATCTCGACCGTAGCGGAGAGATCTATTAATATAGGTTTCTCCGTTCCGCTGCACTCCAGTCGAAATGACGGTACCTAAGGTGCTACAACCCGAATGACGATCCGCGTACAAGCGCTCACACTTTATTTTTCAATAACGCGTATATATCGTGCTGTGAAGAAACAAGAACCCCGCCAGTTTTAACCGGAATATTGTTCATGTCTTCATCAATACATACCGCCTGCACATTATCCTGCTTCTGGATTTCGATGATTTCCAAAATTTCTGCTTTAATCTGCTCATCGTAAATCGGGAAGCAAACTTCAATCCTTCGGTAGATGTTGCGGTTCATCCAATCGGCCGAACCCAGGTAAACATCATTCTTTCCTAAATTATGAAAAACAAAAATACGGCCATGTTCTAAATAGCGGTCAACAATGCGCGTTACCTTAATGTTTTCGCTCATCCCAGCTACACCTGGAATTAAACGGCAAATGCTGCGCACAATCATCTCAATTTTTACACCGGCCTGCGAGGCCTCGTAAAGTTTGTTAATCAGCACTTTTTCTTCGAGGTTGTTCATTTTAATGGTAATGCCCGAAGGTTTCCCCTGTTTGGCATGCTCAATCTCCCGATCAATTAAGTTAAGAAAAACCTGCTGTAAATTAAACTGCGCCACCAATAAATGGCCGAATTTAATCAGGTCGGCAGAAGTTGGTTTAACTCTTTTGGCCAGGAAAATAAAAAGCAGTTCTACCTCGCGCAGCATTTCCTTGTTGGCCGTCATTAAAATATGATCGGTGTAAAAAGCCGCGGTGCTTTCGTTAAAGTTCCCGGTGGCAAACAAACCAGAGTAACGCATCCTATCGCCTGCCTGCCTTTTTACCAGGGCTACTTTGGCATGTACTTTTAAAGCGGTAACGCTGTAAATAATATCAACGCCAACCTCTTTCATTTTCTTTGCCCATTTAATGTTGTTCGCTTCATCAAAACGGGCTTTAAGTTCTACCAGGACTGTTACTTTTTTACCGTTTTTTGCGGCACTGATCAAAGCATTTACAATTTTCGAATCGCTGGCTACTCGGTAAAGCGTAACGTAAATTTCGCGTACATCGGCATCAATAGCGGCTTCGTTAAAAAAACGCAATACACTATCGTAACTCTGATAAGGTGTATGTACAATGATGTCGTTCTTGTAAATGGCTTCGGTTAACGAACCTTGGATAAGATCGGTATTGCAAATTTTTGGCCAGCTTTGGTTGGATAATTTGGGCACACTTACCGGGAAAGCCATAAAATCTTTCAGGTTATGGTACTGACCGCCTTCCATCCTGTTGGCCTTTTTTAAATTGAAGAGTTTTTTAAGCAGCTCAAATACATTGGCCGGAATGCCCGGCTGATGAAGAAAACGCGTAGCCAGTCCCGAATCTCGCTTTAACAGCTGTTTCTCCAACTGCTCTGATAAACTGCCCGAATATTCATCCTTAAGATCGATTTCCGCATCCCTGGTAATTTTGAAACTGTAACAGCCCGTTACTTCTCCATCCGGAAAAATACGGTCGAGGTGGTAACGCACAATATCATCCAGAAAAACGATAAAGGTTTCATCTCCGGTTTCTACCTTATAAAAACGCGGCAGCTGGTTAGAAGGAATATTTAAAATAATCACTTCTGCACCGGCTTCCTTTTTCAGCGTAACCAGAAAATACAGCTCATTGTTCGACGGAAAAAAGTCGGTATTTTCGGTAATGTAAACGGGCTGTAAAAAGGCCATCACCTGACTTAAAAAATACCTTGTAATACTTTTCTCAATCTCTTTGGGAAACGGCTCACCGTAAATTAAATTTATTTTATTTTCTTTCAGCTGTGGGATGATATCCGATTTCAGCACAACGCCATATCGTTGTTGTTGCTCGGTAATAAGTTGATTGGCGATATTCAGTAAATTATCATCAATGTGGATATCGTTGTCTTCCTTATTGCTTAACTTTTCTAAAGCCAGCAGCACGGGCATCCTTACGCGGTAAAATTCGTCAAGGTTGGAAGAAAATATCGACAAAAACTTAATGCGTTCGAGCAAGGGAACGGTATTGCGTTCGGCTTCCATTAAAATGCGCTCGTTAAACTTTAACCAGCTTAAATCCCTGTTGAAAAAAGATGTCTCAATCATTTCTTCCATTAAAGTTTACCGTAAGCGGCGTAAGCAATTACAAAAGCCAATACGGCTGCAATTAAGCCAAACATGAAAATGTTATAGGCCAGGCGGATCAGTTTATATTTGCGGCCCAAAACCACGCCCTGCGAGTATACGTCGGTAATGAGCGTTCCGTATAAAAAGTCTTTATCGTTCATCACCTGGATCATCCCGTCGGTATATTTTGGCAGGCTCATTTTATAGAAGTTACCGAAAAACAGCAGATTAACCTTTTTATTGTCCATATCCTCCTGGGTAAATTCGCCTTTAGGGATGGATGGACGGGTTGATAAGATCGAAACCACCACACAGGTCAAACTCACCATCAATAAAATAAATGTAGGTATTATCAGGTTGCCATGATCTTCTAAACGCCTTAGCAGTAAACTCACAATTAACGACAGCATAATCGAATTTACCGTGATGAGGATATGCGCTTTGTTATCGGCCATATCGCTTAAGCGCTGGTTGTTGGCCGAGGTGATCCTGAACATGGTTTCGATCCCTTTATCCGGCCTGTCGTCTTTATCTTTTTTCTTCTTTTTCTCTTGTATAATTACCGGGGCGAAGTTTTTAGGTTCTTCGAGTTCGGTGCTGATTTCTTCCTGCGAGGTTAATTTGCGTTTCAGTTTTTCGATGTTTTTCTGCTTCTGATCGCTCAAGAGCAAATTGGCATAATCGGTATGGTAATGGTGCGATTCCATAAACTGGATATCTTTTTTGCGCCATTCGAGCTTGCTGATGTCTTTTTTATAGATCAGTTCGCTTTCTTTGTGCATCAGCTTTCCTTTTGCACGGAAATCGGCAAGCCCCAGGTGGAAAAGGTCTGCATCGCAAATAATCTTATCAATTTCATTTGTTGGATGCTGAGGGATCTTTGTAGCCAGTATTGCACTTTTAACACTATCGCGAACTTCCTGGTTTACTTTGTGTTTAGCCAAAAACTCATCGGCCAGCTCTGCTCCTTTTACCTCATGGTTCAGTGCATCTTCGAAATAGCCTGTATCATGAAAATAAGCAGCTACGGTTACCGTAAAAAAGTCCTGTTCGTTCAGCTGGTAATGATTGGCAATCTGCTGTGCTGCGTGTACAACTTCCTGGGTATGTTCCAGATTGTGATAAACCAACCGCGGATCGTTATGGGTATGGAAGTATTCGTTAACATGCTTTTCTACTTCTTCCTGCAATTGTTTATAGTTCATGGATGTGGTGTGGTTGTGATAATCTGTTATTTTGAGGGAAATGCATTTTATTAAAATCCTTTAAAGCTGAAAATTGTTTTGGTTTTTCATGATGATAAAATTAAGCTATTTTTTTAAAAACAACGCTGATCTCCCGTTAACAATAATAATGCCTTGTTTATTTTACAAAAAGCTGGGAGTTGATTAGTCCGGGGTCGGGAGTCCGAAGTCAGAAGTCTATAGTCGATTAATCAGTTTGCAGTTATCAGTTGCCAGTTTACACTTAATCAAAAGAAGTTAAGTTTTTTAGCCTATTGCCCATCAAAAATTGATCTTTAAAGTGTTAATGATTGCTACTTATCTCTTTATACCCACTATCCGCATCAAATTTAATGTGATGATTCTCTTTCCCAATCTAACCGTGTCGATTACAAAAAACAACTCATTGTCTTTTACATAAGCTCTAGTTTTCCCTGCACCTACCTGTGGTGTAAAGCCTTTGGCTATAACCTCATTTTTAATGAGGGTAAGCTCACCCTTATTATTGGTTTTATATATGCATCCTTTAGTAGCTCCTAAATCATAAACCTGGTAAGAACTGGTATCCCGATCATCCACATGCTTGTAGGTAAGACTGGTAGAATCGCCCCACTTAAAGGTATAGCCAAGCTTTTGAAAGTAGTCTTTTTTATCTTTTAGCTTTAAATCTAAAATTTCGCGAAAAATAGCTAAACCAGGAGATGTTTTTGGTTTAGTTTGGGTACAGGAGGCCACTAACAAAAGGCTAAAGATGAGGAGCGCGAATTTAAATTTCATATCACTAATATAAGTAATTGGTTTGATGTTGTGTTTAACTTTAGCCTAAGGCCGTTTTTTTTTATTTATCTGAAATTCAATTATTTCTACAATTTTTCTATATTTAAACCAAACTTAATAACAGATACCTTAAACCAACTCCCTAAACAGTTTAATATTAAGTTCATCCCACATGTATAGTTTGCAGTTAACAGTTTGCGGTTAACAGTTTTCAGTTAACAGCCGAAGCCGGCAATTTTGGTTGGCAGTTAACCATTAAGAATAGATAATTAAAATAAACATATACCTAAAAACAATTTATTATGAGTTCGAGTAACAGGGTTTCTTTAGAAATCAGTGCAGCCGAATCGGCAGCAATTTCAGCGGCTATAGAACAGCTAAAAACAGCGCTAAAACCGCTTTTGATTGTAAATTTAACCGCCGAAGAGCGGAGGTTTAGCTTAAAAATGGGCGATAAAACACTTGCTTTTGTAGGTAAAACCTTGAGCTATGCTTCGCACACTCCGGAGATTCTACCCAACTATGTCGATCTGGACGAGGCTAAAATAGATTATAAGCTTTCATCAGAAATCCATGAAATTTCTCAACAGTTAAGCACTTTACAAGCAGGATTAGAGGATACGGAAATGGTTGTTGGTGGTGAAGCATACGAAGCCGCACTGGTAATTTACCATTCGGTAAAAGGCGCAGGCCGTTTTAATGTTCCCGGGGTACAGGCGATATACGATGATCTTAAACAGCGTTTTCCTGGAAGAGGAAAATCGATAAACACACCTCAGTAGAAAAGCCTCGATTTTCTAAAAACAGCCTCTAAAGCTATTTAAAAGTACCAACGAACACCAAATTACTGTTCGGAACGACCTTTTTCCCGTTCCGAACAACAAAGCCGGGGTTCTGAACGGGAAAGCCGGAGATCGGAGCAACAAAGTCGGGGTTCTGAACGGGAAAGCCGAGGTTCAGAACAACCAAGCCGGAGATCGGAGGAACAAAGGCGGGGTTCTGAACAACAAGCTCGACCCTATGAACCACGGCACTGATTTTACGATTAACTATTTTTACATAAACTTTATAGCAGCCCGCAATTAAGATCCTGAAATAAATTCAGGAGGACGACCGCGGGGGATTTTCCGTGTACTCCCTGATCCCGTGGCAACATTGATTCGCAAATATTTTACTGGCCACGGAAACACTGAAAGCACGGAGCAAGTTCAGATCCTCAAATAAATTCAGGATGACGGCCGCGGAGGATTTTCCGTGGTCTCCCTGATTCCGTGGCAAAACATTGATTCGTAAATATTTTACTGACCACGGAAACACTGAAAGCACGAAACAAGTTCAGATCCTGAAATAAATTCAGGATGACGGCCGAGGGGGATTTTCCGTGGTCTCCCTGATTCCGTGGCAAAACATGATTCGTAAATATTTTACTGGCCACGGAAACACTGAAAGCACGGAACAAGTTCAGATCCTGAAATAAATTCAGGATGACGGCCGAGGGGGATTTTCCGTGGTCTCCCTGATTCCGTGGCAAAACATTGATTCGCAAATATTTTACTGGCCACGGAAACACTGAAAGCACGGAACAAGTTCTGATCCTGAAATAAATTCAGGAGGACGGTACGGGGCACAATTACACTTTGGAACTAACCAATGAACAAACGACTAATGACCAGTGAACTAATGACTATATATTTCTCTACACAAACGTTTGTGTTCAATCAAAAAACACACTAAAAAACACCGCAATCATCTACTAATTAAACAGTTTCATAACTGTATTCTCAAAACAATACATTTTAGTTAAAATCCCCCCTACTTACAACTACAGCCCTTATCAAATCTGTATAGCACCAATAATTTCACTCCATAATCTGCTGATAACAGGCAAACGTTTGCGTTGACAAGCCTGATTTTATTTCGATTGTTAGTCGGTAACTTGAGTTCAGGTTAACATCCATATAGCTGTTTATTATGGTGTTAACATCGAAGATTTGGATTAGGGCTAAGTGGAGCAATAATAGTCGCCCAGGCAAAGGCAATTTTTTCCTGTTGAATAATGAGGCTGAGTTAAAGCAAAATTATCTCTTGTGTTTACAAGATGATTTGATCATGTGCAATTAATCAATAACAACCAAAATATCAACTAAATCCCAAAACAATGAAAAAAACAACATCATTCCTCGCCAGTATTTTATTATTGGTCGCATTTTCATCCTGTAAAAAAACAGAAACGCTGCAGGACACAGAAAGCGCAAAAATTAAAGGCGAAATTGCCAGCACCGAAAGTTTAGGCGGCTCTTCGTTAAATGTAGGCTTGGGCGGCAATGGCTATACCGCTGGTACCGGCGGATTAATTAATGATAGTGGTTTGCACAACTGGACTTCTACCAGCACCATTACCAGTGTTTGGTTCCGCTTAGGGCTTACCGGCAGCTTAACTGTAGCGGTAAAAGGTACCGTACCATCGGGAAGCAGCAACATTAAAGTAACCATTAACGGTACAGTGTTTAACAAAACCATTACCGGCACCAGTGCTACCACCACTACCATTGGTACCGTAAACATTTCCGCAGCAGGTTATGTTAGGGTAGATATACAGGGTGTGAGCAAAACGGGAAGCTACTTCGGCGATATTTCAGATCTTGTAATCAGCGGACCAACGGTTGCTTCGGGGGTACAATATGCTAATACCGTGGCCGATTATTACTGGTCGCGCAGGGGCCCATCCTGCCACTTGGGTTACACTGTACCATCAAGCACAGAATGGTTTTACAGTGAACTTACTGTACCGAGCGGACAAGATAAAATAGGTTCTTATTTTATGGCCGATGGTTTTGATGGAGGTTACTTCGGCATGCAGGTTAACTCGGCTACCGAAAGAAGAGTTTTATTTTCAGTTTGGGATCCATCAACGGGCTACACTACACTGGTTAGAAAAGGAACCGATGTTACCAGTAATGGTTTTGGTGGTGAGGGTACCGGCGGACAATCCTATCTATTATTTAACTGGGCAGCTGGTACCACCTATAAATTCTTGTTACAGGGCAAACCCGACGGTGCGGGCGGTTCTGATTATACGGCCTGGTTTTATGCACCAGAAAATGGCGCATGGAAAATTATCGCACAATGGAAACGCCCAAATACAACCGCTCATTTAACGGGCATGTATTCGTTTGTAGAAAACTTTAATCCCGATCAGGGCTATTTACAGCGAAGCTGCAACTACGGCAACCAGTGGTATAAAACCAGCAGCGGCAGCTGGACGGAAGTTACCGGAGCCAGGTTTACTTACGATGCCACCGCCTCTGCAGAGCAGCGTATGGATTATCAGGGAGGCGTTACAGGCAATAATTTCTACTTAAAAAATGGTGGTTTCTTTGCCAGTTACACCACTTACGGCACCACACTAACCCGAACTGCAACAGGCACAGCACCAAGTGTTAATTTAACCACATTACCATAATTAATAATATCCCGGGTGCCCGGTTTATCAGGTACCTGGGATATAAAATCCAATAATAACCATGAGAATTAATTACTTAACCATTTTCCTGATCGGTTTTCTTTTGATAAGCTGTAAAAAAGACCAGGCTTTAACAGCAACTGACGGTACCACACCACTTAAAGCCAAAACGCTCGGCGTTACTACCCTATCAACCCCAATTAAGCTAAAAGTTTTGCAGTTAAATGTTTGGCAAGAGGGTACCAAGGTAACGGGTGGCTTTAATGGAATTGTAGATGCCATTGTGCAATCGGGCGCCGATATTATTACTTTAAGCGAAGTGCGCAATTACAACAATACAAATTTTAGCGCCAGGATTGTAACGGCATTACAAAGCAAAGGCCTTACTTTTTATTCTTTTAAGGATGATAATGTAGGCATTGTATCTAAATATCCAATTGCTTCGTTTAAAGCGGGCATGTATGGCAATTCGTTTGATAAGGCCATTGTAAAGCTGAACGTTAATACACAGGTTGCTGTATATTCGGCGCATTTGGATTACCTAAATTACGCCTGCTACCTCCCAAGGGGTTACGATGGCAATAGCTTTCAAAAGATCAGTCAGCCCGTTACCGATGTAAATGCTGTTTTGGCTTCGAACCTTCAATCGAGCAGGGATGAAGAAATAACCGCTTTTGTTAACGATGCCAAGCTGGAAAGAGACAGTGGAAGAATTGTAATATTGGGCGGCGACTTTAACGAACCTTCGCACTTAGACTGGGTTGATGCACAGAAAAACCTGTTCGATCATCATGGTACCATTGTGCCCTGGCAAAGTAGTGTAGCCTTGTATGCCAAAGGATTTAAGGATTCGTACCGGGTTAAAAATCCAAATCCTGTGCTTGCACCGGGCTTTACCTGGGCAGCCTTTAATACCAGTGCCAGTTTATCATCGCTGGTTTGGGCACCCGATGCTGATGAAAGAGACCGCATTGATTATCTTTATTATGCCGACAACAGCAACCGGGTAAGTGTTGACGAATCTATTGTATTTGGTCCGTCGGGCTCTATAGTGCGCGGTCAGGGTTATGAAGATGCTACCTATACCAACCCTTTTGTTATCCCTACCGGAACATGGCCTTCAGATCATAAGGGACTAATTACGACCTTTTCGATCACAACGGTACAGCCAACCTTAGGTTTAAACAAAACAAGTTATGCCGCCGGAGAAACCATTACGGTAAATTTTGCAAACGGCTCTACACATCCACAATCATGGGTTGGGATTTATCAGAATGGAAAAGTACCCGGTACGAGTAATTATGCTTCGGTATGGAAATACACCAACGGACTTGCAACCGGAAGCACCACATTAACGTTGCCAGCAAATAGTCCTTCGGGAACTTACTTTGTAGCGTATTTTAATGATAATGGTTATGTAGAAATTGCGCCAAGGGTTTCTTTTACTTATGGGAACTAAATGCTGATTGATTAATTGGGAGTCGGAAGTCCGGAGTCTATTCAACAACTAATCCATACTAAGTTAATCAGCGGGAGAAATAAACTCCTTTGTTATTTTTCCCGCTGATTTCACTGATGTGCGCAGATTTTATTATGGTGGCCGTCTTTCCTGAGCAGGTGGGAATCTTAATGCAACATAAACCTAGCAAAGCATTAAGATCCCCAATCAAGTACCAATAACAGAGTTAAAAAAACGGATCGTCCTTTCGACTGGAGCTTACCGATTTTTCATCGGAAGCGGAACGGAGAAATCTATATATAGGTTTCTCGACTGCGCTGCGCTTCGCTCGAAATGACGATACTTTATTGCTGTAATCTAACTTCTTTGCTTTTGATTAAAAACTAACCTCTGGGAATAACGATCTTAGGGGAGTCGGGAGTATGTTCAACTACATTCAATACCACGTAAAATCCAAGCCCTATGCCCTTTGCGCCACGCTTACTAATCAACCAATGACCAACAAACTAATGCTCTTCCCCTTCTGCGTTTTTCACCTTACTCAAAAGATCATAAGCTCCTTTTACCACTACTTTGGGTTTCGTGATTGTTTCGGCAAATGTAACCTGGGTATATCCGTTTTCGGCAACACCTGTTTTCACTTCCATCATCCGGTAGCGATAAGCAGAACCCGATGCAGACTGATCAACAAAAACATACTTCTTTCCTTCAAATTCCACAATGGCCGCATCGGGTAAGGCTTCAACCTGGTTCGTTCCGCTTTCTACATAGGCTTTCAGGTACATACCAGGCAGCAGTTGCGTATCTTCTTTATCGAGATGGCAGTGTACCTGCACGGTACGTTCTTTGCTGATCTCCCTCCCGATTAAATGTACAGTTGCCATGCGCTCTTTTTCTTCGTTGGCAAGGGTAAAGCGCACTTTCTGTCCGAGTTTAAGTTTGGGCACGTCTTTTTCAAAAACCGTAAGCTCGGCGTGTAAATGTTCGGTATCGGCAATTTTAAAAAGCTCATCAGTAGTGCTGGCAAAAGCACCGATATTGGTATTTACCTGTGTTACATAGCCTGCCATTGGTGCATACAGGTTAAAGGTTTTAAGGATCTGGCCCTTCTCGAGTGCAGCAAAATTAATGTTGATGAGCGATAATTTGGCGCGCTGCCCAAGTAAACGGGCATTTACGCTCTGATACTCGCTCCGCGCTTTCTGCAATGCTTTTTTGGAGTTTACATTTTCTTTTGCCAGTTCCTCCTGGCGGTCGAGCTCCTGTTTTAGGTAGTGCAACTGGCTTTTGTAATCCAGATAGTCTTGTTGCATCTGGATAAATTCGGGGTTTTGCATCACCGCTACCAAGGCCCCTTTTTTCACACGCATGCCTTGTAGCATATCCGTACTTTTTACAATCCCTTCGAGAGGGGTAGAAATCGAAACCAGGCTCTGTGGCGGAAGATCGAGCATACCGTTTACTTTTGTTGTTCCGCTTAATGCTTTCCGCTCGATTCCGCCGAGCGTTATTTCGGCAATTTTATGCTGCTCGAGAGTTAAAGTAACCAGATCGCTCTCGTTATGTACAGCTTCTTTTTTTACCGTTTGCTCTGCTTTCGGGTTACTACAGGCTGTGAGGTAAACCGCAGCCGTTAGCACAACTAAATATTGATATATGGATTTCATAATTCTTCTTTTTAAAATGATTTTGGATTACCCATCAGGAATTCGATCTGGTTAATGCTTTGGTTAACCTGTAAAAGTGCCGTTAGGTGACTTTCGTAAATGGTATTGGCCTGTTTAAGGTTAAGGAGGTATTCGGAATAGCCAATCTCTCCGTTCTGATAGGCAATGCGGCTATTTTTTAAAATCAGTGCAGCATTACCAAGGGCCGAAGTTTGAAAATAACCATAACGTTCTTTGTTTTTTACATATTCGCGGAGCACTTGCTGGTACTGACCAAGCAGGCGCTGTTGCTGCAGATCAAGATCGTTTGAGGCGATATCCTTAGTAATGGCAGCAGCTTTTGCTTTAGCCGAGTATGACCTGTAAAACAGTGGAATGGCCAGGCCAAGCTGGAAACCCTGAAAACGTTTATTCTGACCGAAAAAAACCTCAGCTCCATTTACATTCTGGAAACCGGTAAGCGACTGATTAAAATATCCTACCGTAATATCGGGCAGTGCTTTGGCCAGTTCAACCTTACGCTGTTTATCGGCAATTACAATCTGTTGTTTAAAATAAGCAAGCACAGGGTTATCTTTTACCGAAACTGTATCTTCTATCAAGATGGCTGTATTTTCCACCAGGTACTTTTCGCCAATACCCGAAACCTTGTTCCCCAGTAGGGTAAACAGCTGGCTTTTGTAAATTTCGATATCGGCTTTATTCTGTTCCAGTTGGCTCAGCACTTCTTTCAACTGGGTTTCAGCCGCTACTTTTTCTAAGAGATTGCCTTCGCCAGTTTTATATTTGAGGGCCGCCGATTTAACAAAGCCTTTGTAAATACTATCCTGTTGCAGCAATAATTTTTCTTTCGAGTACAGGTATTGTAAATTGGTATAAACACTTTTCACCTGGTAAACCAGCTCATTTTTGGTAGTGGCCAACTGAAGCTGGCTTGCTTTGATGCGTTCGTTGCCCAGTGCTGCATTGGCCGAGAAAAGCGTAGGGAAAGGCACAGTTTGCGAAATAGTAAAGTTGTTGTCGTTTTTTACCAAACTATTGTACTGGCCGTATAATACCGATACATCTGTTTTAGGCATTTCGAAAGCTGTTTTCTTTAACTGTTCCTGTAAACCAATACCTAAACTGGCACCATTTACTGCTTTATTATTTTGTAATGCTGATGATATTGCTTGTTTTAAGGTTATATCGGTTGTTTGCGCCTTTACCGATGAGGCAGAAAAAATGGATAGCAGTAACACAACCAGACTTATAATTGGTGCAGGATTAACCTTTTTCTTTCCTAATTTTTCTACCCAGATATACAGCACTGGCAGCACCAAAAGGGTAAGCAGAGTGGCAGAAAGCAAACCACCGATAACTACTGTTGCTAATGGGCGTTGTACTTCGGCCCCGCTCCCGCCCGAAATCGCCATGGGCAAAAAGCCAAGCGAAGCCACCAGTGCGGTCATAATTACCGGACGGAGCCTTACGGAAGTGCCTGTTTTTATAATTTCGATAATATCTTTCATTCCTTCTTTTTTTAACCTGTTAAATTCGCTGATCAGTACAATACCGTTCAGTACCGCCACGCCAAAAAGGGCTATAAAACCGATACCTGCAGAGATACTAAAAGGCATTCCCCTGGCCCATAAAGCCAATACACCTCCAATAGCGGATAAAGGAATAGCCGTAAAAATTAATAATGCATGTTTTATGGAAGAAAAGGTGAGGTAAAGCAAAAGCAGGATTAACAATAAGGCCAATGGAACCGCAATACCCAGCCTTTTATTTGCTGCCTGAAGGTTTTCGAAAGTACCGCCAAAGGTTGGGTAGTACCCTGGTGCAAACTTCACCCCGGCATCTATTTTTTGCTGGATCTCTTTTACAATGCTTTCTACATCCCTCCCGCGAACATTGAAACCAACGGTAATCCTCCTTTTGGCATCATCACGCTGAATCTGGTTCGGCCCTTCCTTATATTGGATATCAGCTAGCTGTTCTAGAGGAATCTGGTTACCGTTCGGAGCGGTTACAAAAAGATTCCTTACATCCGCTAACGATTGCCGGTTTTCTTTTTCCAGGCGCACCACCATATCAAAACGTTTTTCGCCTTCAAACACAAGGCCTGCCACTTCACCTGCAAAGCCCGAGCGGATAGCGGTATTTACATCTTCGATATTGAGGCCAAACTGCGCAATTTTATCTCTATGGAATTTGATAATCACCTGCGGAAGCCCAGCGGCCTGCTCTACATAAATATCCTGGGCACCTTCTATTTTACTGGCGATTGTACCGATTTTTGAGGCATAGCTGCCCAGTTTGGCAAAATCTTCTCCATACACTTTAATTACTACATCTTGCCTTGCCCCTGTCATCAGCTCGTTAAAACGCATCTGGATGGGCTGCTGAAAACCGAATGTTACCCCTGGGATATACTGTTCGAGCTTTTTCTGCATTTTATCGGCTAACTCATCCCTTGTGGAAGCACTGGTCCAGTCGCTTTTATCTTTCAGGATAATCATCAGGTCGCAGGCTTCAACAGGCATTGGATCGGTTGGGATTTCGCTCGAACCGATCTTCCCGATCACTTCTTTTACTTCCGGAAAATTGGCTTTCAATACTTTGGCCGCACGTGTAGAAGCTTCGATGGTCTGCGAAAGGCTGCTTCCGGTTAATACCCGCGTTTCTACTGCAAAATCGCCCTCTTCTAAAGTAGGTATAAACTCTGCACCCAAATAACTGAAGATTACCAGGCAGATGGCAAATAACGATAGCGCAATGCCTACAACAGTTAACCTTGCCCTGAGTGCAAAGTTAAGCATGGGCGTATATATTTTTTGAAAGAAGGACATGATCCTATCGGAGATATTTCTTTTGGTGCTGATGGTTTTATTTAAAAACAGTGCACTCATCATCGGCACATAGGTTAGCGACAGTATAAAAGCACCAAGAATGGTAAAGGCTACGGTTTGTGCCATCGGTCTGAACATTTTCCCTTCTATGCCTACCAGCGCAAGGATGGGCAGGTAAACGATGAGGATGATAATTTCGCCAAAGGCTGCACTGTTGCGGATCTTGGCCGCAGACTCGAGGATCTCTGCATCCATTTCCTGCTGGCTTAACGGGTTTTTATTTTTGCGGATGCCCAGGTGGTGGAGCGATGCTTCTACAATAATTACAGCTCCATCTACAATCAGTCCGAAATCGATGGCCCCAAGGCTCATCAGGTTTCCACTTACGCCAAAAAGGTTCATCAAACATACAGCAAATAACATGGCTAAGGGGATAACTGAGGCTACAATCAGTCCGGCGCGGAAATTCCCGAGCAGCAAAACCAAAACGAAAATCACAATCAAGGCTCCTTCGGCAAGGTTTTTTGCTACCGTTCCGATGGCGTTATTAACCAGCTTTGTTCTATCAAGAAAAGGTTCGATCACCACACCTTCGGGCAGGTTCTTGGCAATCTGTTCCATCCGCATTTTTACATTGGCAATTACTTTTGATGAATTGGCACCTTTAAGCATCATTACTACAGCACCCACTACTTCCCCCTGATCGTTGCGCGTCATGGCACCATACCGGGTGGCCGCACCGATCCTCACTTCGGCCACATTGCTGATCAATACCGGAATGCTGTTATCGTTGGTACGCACAACAATATTCTCAATATCTTCAATGCTGTTGATCAAACCTTCGCTCCTGATAAAATAAGCATTGGGTTTTTTATCGATATAAGCGCCCCCGGTATTCTGGTTGTTTTTTTCGAGGGCCTTAAATATATCGCTGATGGAAATGTCCATACTCCTGAGCTTATCTGGATTGAGTGCAATTTCGTACTGTTTAAGGTATCCACCAAAACTGCTTACATCTGCTATGCCCTCTACCCCCAGGAGCTGACGGCGCACAATCCAATCCTGGATAGTCCGGAGTTCGGTTGCATCATATCTCTTTTCATATCCTTTTTTGGGATGGATTACGTATTGGTAAATCTCGCCTAAACCAGTGGTTAAAGGTGCAACTTCGGGTATTCCTATCCCCTTGGGGATGGCTCTTCCTACTTCGGCAAGCCTTTCGCTCACTTGTTGCCTCGCCCAGTAGATTTCTACATTTTCTTTGAAAACAACGGTAACCACCGAAAGGCCAAACCGGCTAAACGAGCGGATTTCTTCGATTCCAGGTATAGTGGCCATGGTTTGTTCTACCGGATAGGTTACAAAGCGTTCGATATCTTCGGCACCATTACTTGGCGAATTGGTAATAATCTGTACCTGGTTATTGGTAATATCAGGCAGCGCATCAATTGGCAACTGTCTCAGGGAATATATGCCCCAGGCAATGAGTGCCAACATCATAATCCCCACCAGTAATTTCTGCCTGATGGAGAACTCTATAATTTTGTTCAACATTTGGTATAATCAAAAAATTAATAAATAGCACAATTGCCCATACAGCCAACCTAAGGTGGTTTGCAGGGTGTTTGCTAACTTTCATGGCCGAAAGCCATGTCAGAAAATTTGATTATCCGAGTTTTGGCGGCTGCCAAACATCAACAGGCTGTTGCTTTAAAGCAGAGCAATAAAAAGCAGCATAAGTTTGCTGAGAAACAGTAAAGATGAGAATTGATTTTTTTTCTAAAGGGAAATGCTGAGCAATGGAACAGCAGGCACAGCTACAAAACGGAGGACACATTTCGCCACCGGCATGTTCTCCTTTAGCTGCATCGCGGTGAACCACAGTTGCGAACTGGGCACTTGTAGCCGTATCTTCCCTATCCTGGCAAGGCGTAACGCCCAGAAAGATGAGATAAAGGGAAAATAAAAGCACAAAGTATTTCATTGGCAGCAAATGTAATGATTATCGGGCTAAAAAGTAAACTGGTCGTTTTAGCTTTTTTTATTTCGGTTGGTGGGCCACCAACCGATAAATGAGAACCTTCACTTTTGAGTTTTATTTTTTAACATTAAGAAATTAAGGACATTAAGGTTTTTGGTAAATCATACGAGAATCGTCATTCTGAACTTGTTTCAGAATCTTTATCGGGGTTCGTTCGGTGGGCCACCGAACGATAAATGAGAACCTTCACTGTGAGTTTAATTTTTTAACATTAAGAAATTAAGGACATTAAGGTTTTTGGTAAATCATACGAGAATCGTCATTATGAACTTGTTTCAGAATCTTTATCGAGGTTCGTTTGGTGGGCCACCGAACGATAAATGAGAACCTTCACTGTGAGTTTAATTTTTTAACATTAAGAAATTAAGGACATTAAGGTTTTTGGTAAATCATACGAGAATCGTCATTCTGAACTTGTTTCAGAATCTTTATCGGGTTTCAGTCGGTGGGCCACCGAACGATTAATGAGAACCTTCACTGTGAGTTTAATTTTTTAACATTAAGAAATTAAGGACATTAAGGTTTTTCGTATTTCTCTTCTAGGATCGTCATTCTGAACTTGTTTCAGAATCTTTATCGGGTTTCGGTAGGTGAGCCACCGAACGATAAACGGAACAGTTAATCAAATTTCACCTTAATAAACCTCGGCCTATACAAATGCGGATGGGTACCCAAGTCTTTTAAAAAGTCGAACGAATTTACATTGTAGCTGATCAGTAGTTCTCCTTTTTTCGACAAACCCGGATGTGCCTTTGCATTATAGGTAAAGAACGATTTAAGTTCAATTGCTTCTGAGGTATCCCAAAGCTTAATTACCTTACCAAAGGGCCCGTATGGCGTTTTGCCAAGTTGCATACAAATGTGCCTGCCAATGCCACTCTGCTGGAATACCAGTGCATAACGTCCATCTGGAAGCTGCGAAAGGCTAAGTTCGTTAGAAACCTGATCGGTTAAAGCTGCCGATTTTTTAATGTCGGCCTGCCAGTTGGTTCCATCCCAATAGGTCCATTTGTTGTAGTTTTCAAATTCCTTTGGTAAAACCCTTGCAACCAAAAGTTTTTTAGTTTTGCCCATTGTACCGTATACATAAATATACCCATCGGCGTTTACCTGGCCAGCTGCTTTTGTATTTACATATATTCCTGCACCGAAAGAGCCCATTTCGCCGCTGCCCTTTTCGAGATAAAAGGGTGTATCTTTTTGTTCGTAGTTTACAAAAGGCAAAGCCTCATTGGCCTTTATTTTAATCAAAGTATTGCCCACTTCTGCAAAACCAAAAGCCCCTCCTTCTGTCGTTTTAACGCGATAGCCAAAAATAAATATCGAATGGTCCAGTTCCTGATTTACAAAACCATCGCCCAGCCAATAATAGTCGCTCAGACCAGTTAATGGCGTTTTAGGAGAAAACAGAGATTCTGGTTCTTGTTTGTTGGTTTTCCAGCTAAATTTAATCTTGTTCGGATCTGGCTCATTTCCATCCAAAACGGCAACAGCATTATGTATCAATTTGGCATGGGGCTGTATCTTACCATCACTGATTTTGCCGATCATGCTATCACTAAAAATAAACAAGGTCTTTTTTGCTTTTGGCGGCGATGATTCTTTCCCGTTCAACGGAATGCTGTAAATGCCATCACCACCAAACCAACCCTCATTTCTATTGAAAAGATTGGTCCATCCTGTGTCTACGGCCACTTTAAAGCCAACACTATCGAGATTCTGTGCATATAAATTTGATAACAGGGAGGTTAAAAGGCTTAATAAAACAATGGAGAGCAGACTTTTCATTTATGGGATGATTGCTTTAATTTATTGTTAAAATATTTACGGATGGGCTGATCTACAAAAATCATGATCAGATAAGCCAGCCCAATTAATAAAAATAGAGAAATAATTATAATTAATATCATCTCATCCATTGCCGGCTTTTTTGTTTCCACATCACTCAGAAAAACCCATAGAAACGGATAATGAATCATATACAAAGGGTACGAAATGTCTCCAAAAAACCTGCAGATCTTTTCATATCCTGCGTGTAAAGTTGCCCCCGCACCAAGCGCAACCAAAAACGGAAAGTAAAAGATTACAACAAGCAAATCGGTTATCCAATTTAATTTATCATTAAAAGGAATCAGGAAAACAACAAACAGCAACAGGCCCACCAACACAAAACCCATACGTGATCTGATGATCCAGTTTGAACGGTATACGATCATCCCTGCCAGAAAAGAATAGAAGATCCTTGCACCGCCCCCAAAAAAATTATCACCGCCCCAGCCTACAGCAAGGTTTCCTACCTGGTATGCTTCATAAGCAAGCAAAAGGGTAGCAACTGTAATTACCCCCCATAACAACTGCTTTTTAACTTTATACAGCACAATAACATAAAAAACATTTGCAATGTATTCCCAAAAGAGCGACCATGTTGGTGGATTAAGGTGAAAAAGATTAAAATAGCGTTCGTGCACCAACGGATATGGAACCAACAAGCCGGCCGACAGAAACATAAGCAGGGTTTTGATTAAACCATACTGATGGAAAAGATTACTAAAAGGATCTGCAATAAAGGTTATTAATCCTAATAGTGCACCGATGATCACAAGTGGATGCAAACGGATCAGCCTGGACTGGATAAACCTGACAATTCCCATGCTTTCTACCTTGCTATCGTAAGCATAGGCAATTACAAACCCAGAAAGGCAGAAGAAAAAATCTACTGCGAGATAGCTATGGGCAATAAAATTGTCTTTATAATCAGGAACTGCAAATTCCATAAAATGGAAAATCACGACAGAAATTGCAGCGATTCCCCTTAATCCGTCGAGAATTTTAAAATGTTGCTTTGTTGTTAAAGCGGTTTGATCTGCTTGTAAGGTATTCATTTGGTTATTTTAAACTGGCTCTTGCCCAATCAAACAGTAATGATTTTGATCGGCAAACAAAGAAACACAAGAAATTTAATATGACTGCCTCAGCAAAGATCAACCTTTCTACTTTTTGTCTCAATCTGTAACTGTAGTTTAAAATTGTAGTTTCTCGTACCTGGTACAAAACAAAAAGCCTCCAGCTTTAGTAGCTGGAGGCTTGTTTTCCCAAAACGCAATAATTTTATTATTTCGCGCTATTTTTTTTCTCTGTTACTTCAGCTCTGATATCTTGAGCTAAAACTTTAAGGTCTTGCATAGCTTTACGTACACGTGTACCTGCTGCTGCATTACCACCATCATAAAACTTAGTTACATCGGCTTCAACTGATGCGATTAGATCTTGTACTTCTTTAAATTTGTCCATAATGTTTTCTTTCTAATAGGATGATAGACCATCCATAATTAATATGTTCTTTCCCATCTACAATAAACGGACCGCAAAACTAATAATTTTATTAACAATGAAGCATCCAGGGCAATTAATCATTTTTATTAGTCCTTTTACCTCTCATATAATCTAAATAATATGCGCTGATTTACTGTAGATTAAACGAAAACGCTAGAATAAGCTAAATCAAAGATTTTTTAAAAAAATAATCTAATTAATTGACGAAATAGTACCATTTATTGGATTAGGAAGGATTAAATTGTATGTTTTTCAGCAATAGCCCGATTAATGAATAAGTAAAATAACGGATAATTAAAAAGGCTGCAATATCCATTGCAGCCTTTTCTTATCAACTAACTAAACCTGTATAATACTAACCAAATATTTTACACCACAAAAGTAAGGCGGCCATATAAAGTTTAGGTTAACCAGATGTTAAGAAGTGAATATTTAACATAATTAACACTACATAAAAAAAATGGCCCTTTTCTGAAAACTAAACATAAAATCAAATGCCCGCTATACTTCAATTTTTGCCGTTATTTTTATTTAGGTAAAACCTAATTACAGGCGTTTCCTGAAAACGCATCCAGAGCAGGGATTAATAAATTAATCTCTAAAAAAATGAACAGAAAACCGCTATGGCCCCTTAAACCTAATCTATCTTTCTATATTGATTGTTAAAGCCATCATAAGCATCGTGGTATATAGAAAGTTGTTTGCCATTAACACTGAAAAAATAGCGTTGTTCAATCCCCTCATACACCAGCCCATCGCCTTCTTCACCAGCTAGTATACTCATTTGCCTTTTTGTTGTATAATTACCTGAACTTACCAACTTATTATCCCTGGTTTCTTTATAAGATGCCCCATCAAACATAATCGTATTACCACTGCCTGCTGGATAGTTGGTTGTACTGCCTGCAATTCCTCCAGAAATGGAAACCAATTCCCATTTACCAACAAGTTGATTGCCAGCATTCCCTACCTGATCTTTTTTACAGGCCAGTAGCAGCATAATTATTGTTAAAAAACTTAAATATTTCATTTATAGTAGGTTTTAATGGCTATAATATACGGAAATGGTTTTATTGTTACTATAAGGTTTAACATTGAATAAATTAAAACTATTGCCCCCCTATTAACCCTGCATTAAATTCTAATTATCAAATCTTTTTTTCCCTAAAAATCACACCCCGTCACTTCAAAATATCTGTGAAAATTAGCCAATCGGGTAGAATGTTGATTTTTATCATCATTAAAATTCCAAAAACACGTTAAAACTGTAATATTAAACATACAAAAAGTTATAAATCAGCAATTGAATATTTATATTTGCATCATGAAAATTGCCAAATCAACATCAGTTCTATTACTTTTAATCGCTACAATTTCTTCTACATCTATCCAGGTGTTGGCGCAAAACCAAAACAAACAGGCAACACATTTTGAAAATATTGAACGGATTAACGGGAATGATATGATCGAAAGGTTAAGTAGCCAAAGAAACGAATTTATCAAAAACGGCAAGAACGGCAAGCTTCCAAAAGCCGAATACATCATCAATAGAAACAAATTAACAGTTATTACATTTAACGGGCTTGATTATTTTGTTAAAAATAACCGCGTAACAGGAATCAAAGGTTTAGACTTATCTGAAGAGGTGCTGGCACAAATTACCAACAAGCTACTTCTGTTAGACATGGTTCAATATAACTATAGCGACAGCTCGGAAATTGATTTCCAAAACGACCGCTTATTTATGTTAACGCTAAAAATGTTATCTACTACAACCAAAGATATTGCCGCACTTGCCAAAACGGCCAATCCATCATTAAATGTTGAAAACAACGTAGCAAAAATGCGTTTACCAAACGTTGATAAGTCTTTAGAAACATCAACTGCTCAATCATTGGTGCAATTGTACAAATAACCTATCGTATCGGCTAAAGGTAAGGTCAGCTAATTTCAAAGCTGCCATACATCAATCCAACATTAAAAAATAAATGCTCAAAAATCATCCTGGCATTTGTTTGTGAGGTACTACGTTAATTTTTTCACCAACTTATTCTTGATAAAAGAAAGAGTGGCCAGGACTGAACAGGATCAGTTTTACCCATGTATCTGCCATAATAAAAGCACCATCATTAACCTCTTTTTGATTATACTTTTTCCAACTTAGTTTAATATAAAAAATATAACAGTTTGATAAAAGCTTCGCTTTACTGTGATCTGTTTATTCGTTTTAATTGAAAATTCGGGTTACCGGATTACAAAAATGCTTTTTCAAATAGAAAAATAAAGTGCAAAAAAGCAAAGTTTCCATTAAATGCAAAAAGTGCAAAACTACTGCCAAAGCCCCAGTAAATTCTAAAAAAAGGATACGCTTTCAGCATCTTAACCCTGGTTGAATCAAGGGAACAGTTTATCATAAATATGAGAATACAAAGATCAACCAGCCGCGCTGAGCTTCAAAAGCTCCGGGAAGGCGACCATATCAAATTTGATCTGTTATCTGGACTGATAAAAAAAATTGAAGTACACCATTATAAAAACGAACAACATTTTTACATCAAGCTCCACCATGTAAAACAGACTATATTGGTTATCGCCTAATTAATATAACTATTAAAAATAAACTTCAATTATATCGATAAAGTATATTCCTTCAAAAAAATGAGCACCCTAAATTGTGGAGCAATCAACTGGTTATTTCTTTAATACAAACTATCGGTCCATCAGAAAAAAAAGCTTTGTTAAGTTTACCGAAAAAGTAATTATTTTGTTAATTTGGACAAATAAGTAGCTTAACTAAAGCATTTGTAACGTCCAAAATATTATTTATGAATACTTCAAAAAATGGCCCATATAGCTGCGTAATCTTAGACGACGAACCCATTACTGTAAAGATTATTGAACGTTACATTTCCAATATGGAAAACCTTGAGTTAAAAGGCAGTTATACCGATCCTATTGATGCAATGGCAGCTTTTAAAGTATCGAAAAAGATAGATTTTCTTTTTTTAGATATTGAAATGAATGTTTCCGGATTTGATGTAGCAAGGATGCTCAGAAGCAATGTAAGGTTTATTGTATACGTGAGTTCGCACAACACCTATGTTATAGATAATTTATTAAATGCGGACAGGCTTTTAGTGAAACCTATTGATTTTAGGGCATTTCACGATACCGTAAATGAACTTCTTTCGGAAGGAAAATAACCTTCACCTTACAGCATCACAAAACGCATTGTATTCATGATTTCTCAGCAATACACTACCCGAAAACTGGTATTCGTAGAGTTTTTATGGTTATTCATAGAGCATTATTGCCTTTCTAACTATTTCTTATTTCATAAGGCTTAGCGTTACTATAAATTTGTGTCAATCAGCCGATATCTTATTTCGGGTAATGATGTAGCTTAAGAGGAATTGGTTTAATTAGGGATAAACTAATTTCACTCGCGTTGATCTCTAGGTAGATAATGTTTGCTATTAAAAAGAGGGGAAAAGTAAGGACTCTACAAAGTACCCTCTTATAAATGAAATATTAAAATAGATGATAAAGCGATTGATCAGATGAGGATATTAGCGCATCTACTCTCGAAAACAAAAGTGGTTAATGATGAATAGTGGGGCTGGCTAAAACCAGCTCCTTTTTTTGTTTTACGAAAATTATCCCTAAACCTGACAATAAGCCGTTAAATTTTTAATTGGATACTGTAATTGGCAATGAGTACGCGCGCTATTACATAATTAGCTTAAACGTATGATATCTTTTTAACATAAGCAGCAACAAAACTTTTTAATCTCCCTTTATTAACAAGGTAATTAAAACTGGTAATACCGATGGCCGCACAGCTTATTCCGGCCAAAACATCGAGTGTATAATGATGGCTGGTATAAACCGCCGAAAACCAGATCCCGATCATTACCACAACAAAGAAAATATTGATTTTACCCAGTTTGTTCTTTAAACCATAATAGGTAACGATAACCGGATAAGAGGAATGTAAGGATGGCATTGCTGCAAATACGTTAGATCCTTTGCTGTATATCACCTGAAAAAGTGAAATATTGAAATACTGATCGAAACGTGCCAAACCCGCTGTATTGCCTGCGGTTTTGGCAATAAATGTAAAACCATGTTCCTGCACATACCAGGGTGGCGCCGCCGGAAAAGCATAATAAATAACAAAACCCAATAAATTTACCCATACAAAAGTGAGCGAAAACCGGATAAACTGTTCTTTATTTTTAAAAAACAGGTAAGTAGCAAAGGCCAGTGGAACGGGTACCCACATGAGGTAGAAAAAACCTGTTAATACATCTAAATACACAATGCTATTTAACTTCCAGTACTCGTTAGGTGTAAGTGTTAATCCATGGGAATGAATGCCAAATGCATTTTTTTCAAGCGTGTACAGGTCTTTAATGTGTACAACATTAAAAAGGTAGTTTGGAAAGGCTTTCATGTAATCGAAAAGAATCCAATACACAATAAAAATAGAAAAACCGAGTATAAAACGCCTGGTTCCTGCTGAAATATAAAAAAGGCTGTTAAAGATAAAAATCAACACCAGCTGATCGGTTTTAAAGCCGACCAGAAGTGCTGATAACAATAGATATCCAACAGATACAGCAACTGTTAGATAAATATTCCGAATACTATAGAAATTATTTTTGAGCAATATTTCTTGCTGCATATTATTTTTTATCAAAATTTGATCTGAAAATATGATCCCAGAAAGTCCAGCTTACACCATAGCCTTTCGTAGAATCTGAGTAATGGTGAAGCATGTGGTGCTGTTTTAACTGCTTCCAAAAACCACTTTTAAAATTGGCATGGTGGAGGGCATAGTGTACCATATCATAAAAAAGATAACCGATCATAAAGCCTGAAAAAAATGGATAAACGGCCGTATTGGGCAGCAGCCAGTCGAATAAAAAGTAAAAACCCAAAGCCATCGGAATGCTGGCCGAGGGTGGCATTACCAGTCTTTTGGCATCATTGGGATAATCGTGGTGCACACCATGGAAAATGAAATGGATCTTTTTGCCCCACTCGGCTTCAGGTTCAAAATGAAAAACATAACGGTGTAAAATGTACTCGGTAATGGTCCAGATGGCAAGCCCCAATAAAAACCATCCTGCGAAATCCAAAACAGGCATTTGCAGTTCTATGATTGCTTTCCAAAAAAGGAAACCAATAACAGGCACATATACAATTAAAGGCACATAAAACCGTACTTTTGATAAGCTCTCCAAAAAATCATTCTTAAACATCCTAATCGATGCAGTAGAATTTGAAACAAAATTCTTTTTCATTTAATTAATTTTAATTGGTCATCAACTTCGCTCAGACTGACAAATATTTATAGCTTTATCGGCTGCATTGCACTTCGCTACCATGACATTATTTTTAATTCGTTTTTTCACCATATAGACATATAAGAGCATATGAGGTTGAATTATCACTTGCATGGTTAGTTTTTTATTCCAGCTTTGCTGGAGCGTCATTTATATTGATTTTTATACAATAAATCTCCCCTTGATACGAAGGGTCTTCGACTCCGCTCAGACTGAACACTCTATAACGATCCAACTCACGCTATGCGCGCAACGCCAAGCGCTATTCTGCTAAACCTTAATCCTTTCAATCAATATTTTTGAAGGTTCTGAAGCGTCAAAACCTTTAATCTCTACATATTTTACATTCGGAAACCAAAATGTACCTCCCTCAATCCTTAAGAATATCCGTTCCAGCTGCATTTTTTTATTGTTTATGGTTGCAAAAACATGGTATTTTTTATCAACGGAAGATTTATTGAGGTACATGGGCAGTTTTTTGTGCGAGGTAAACCGGAGTTCAAACTGGCCATTACCTAAATTTTTACTGATAATGCCATAGGCAAATTTCCGCTGGATATAGCTTAAATCTTTTTTTTCGCCGTTATCACCATAGCGCATCCAGAAAACATTTACGGGCTGTTCTTTATTTACTTCACCATGTTTATCTACATTTAACTGGCAGATGATGGTATTGGTATTCGGATCGCGCTGTAAATAAAACAGTTGATTGCTGATGTCTTTCGGCACCGGGAAGTTAATCGGAGAAGGATCTGCTCCCTGTGCATTTGCGCTGAAAGAGGCAATAGAACTCAAACTGCTTAACAATACCAAACCGGCAATTAGTGCAGCTTTATTATTTCCCTTTCTCTCATTAAATTCTTGTGCTTCCAAGCCTCTTTTAGCTTCTTGCAAACGCTTAACAGCGGTAATATTGGTAAGCACAGCCATTATGGTAATCGGTAGGGTAAAAACAGACATCGTTTCGAAAACATGGAATGATACCCCAGGTAAATAAACTTTATAATCGCCGCCGATAAAATGACCTGTAATGCCGCAGGCAATGGCAAAAACACCAATGGTTACCACGCGTTCTGGCCGCTGCATCAAACCTCCCTTACACTCTACCCCCAGGCCCTCGGCCCGCGCACGGGTATAACTCACCATCATCGAACCGATTAATGCAATAAAGGCAAATAATGAACTTAAAAAGTAATGATGTGCCACCAGATAGTAACAGATACCCAAAAACATGATCATTTCGCTATAACGGTCGAGTACCGAATCGTATAAGGCTCCGAATTTCGAACTCATATTGCCCAGGCGCGCTACCTGACCATCGAGCATATCGAATAAACCTGCAAAAAGTACCAAGGCCCCTCCCCAACCGATATAAGACATATCGCCACGGTTTGATTTTTCGGCACCAAGTACAAAAATTACTGCTACACCAATGTTTAGGATCAGTCCGATGGTGGTTACGGCATTCGGCGTGAGCCCAATTTTAATCAGCCCCTTTACAAAAGGGTTGATTACTTTATATATGCCCTGTTGCAGGCTGTCTCTTAATTTTGCTTCCATTGCATTTTTCTTAAAAATCAAATTTTACCCTTGCCCTTATTCCCCATTCCGATACTTCAGGGTTATTGAGGTAATTGAACCGCTTAACCAGATCGACCCTTAACAGTTTAAAGATGTTTCCGATACCAACACTTCCCTCCATATAGGGATCATTACCCAGGGCGTAAGTTCTTTGTGTGCCATTTTCGTAAACTGGCAGCTGATATACTCCTGATTGCGCATTCGGATTGTTTTCGTTACGCAGACCACCATATAATGCCTTAAACGATACCACTTCTCTTAATTTTAATCTTTTAATTAATGGTATTTTATTAAAAAAGAAACCGTTAAAATTATGGTCGATATTAATGCTGGCGTAATGATCGCTCACAAATTCGAGGAAGTTCATCAGGTTGTACGAATTAAGCTGATAGGCATAAGTTTGGTTGGCTCGGTGTATGGCCAATAAAGGGAAAGGTACTTTTCCGGCAATGTAGCCACCTTCAACCGTAACATCACTATAGCCCAATTGCGATAAATAAAAACGTTTATCAATACTTCCCATTAGGCTATGGTAATTGTATTCGCCACCCAAAACACCCTTTAAACCTGCAGTATAGCGCAAATTAAATACCGGATAACGGTCGGCAATGGGCACACGGTATATTTTTCCCTGGTAAAATTTCTCGTTTGGTGCATATCTTAACTGGAGCGAAATCTCACTCGTGGTTAACCTGTTTACCAGTTGGTTCTGAGTATTTAAATAATTAAGTCCACCTGCAGGTGTTTGGCTCCACTTTTTAAAACCAAGATTGTAAGAAAAGTGGTTTTCGAATTCTTTTACATAATCCAATCGGTAAAAATCGTTGTACAGCAACATGTCGTTTACACCACGTTTAAACGAAAGCAGAAAATTATCTTCCTGCACAAACTGCAGTTCCTGCCCTGGTATTTTGGTATCGCGCTGAAAACTTGCCCTGACATAATTCTGCGGAAATTCGTAGATTGATTTATTGTTTAGTGAATAAGTTGCCGAAAGGAAGAACTTCCATTTTTCATCTTTAATGCCATAAGCGAGGTAATTTTCAAAATAATAGCGTTTACTTAGCTCAGGAGTAGTACGTCCGCCAACACGCAGCCTTAAACCTTCAACATTATTAAAACTATAAAATGTATTAACCGGACCGATTTCGTAAGGCCCTAAATTCTGATAACCGGCAAACAACAGCGTAACGATTTTCATCGTCCGTTTAAAAGATGGGAGATTTTGCAGGGTATCGATATTTCCATAAATCTTCAGCTGGTTTTTCGAAATGGTATCCAGTCGGTTTTTCTCCCAAAATGTATCATCTCTTTTTTCAGCACCGGCCTGTACAACAACATTTTTCCCTTCAAAAATGGTATCGGGCAGCACGGCATCAAACTGGTAATTTTTAAATGTAACGGTCCGCTCGCCCGTAAAGCCTATCCCTTTGGTTTTACCGATACCAAAATCGGCCAACAGATTGCTTTTGCTCAGGCTGTATTTACCTTTATCGTTGGCTTCAAAATTAAGATCGATTTTTAATGCCCGAACAAAGTTGAGGTTAATGTTCTTATTTACGCCAAAAGAAGCTCCTGTAACGGCATAATGGCTATCGTTGGTGACATAGATTTTCCCCTCAAACAACATATCGTTTGTATTACGGGGCGTAAATGACAGCTCAATGATCTGTGGTTTTTGATTTTTTAGTGTATCGGTGATAAAAAATTTATAAAATGCAGGTGCACCATCCGAAATCGGACTCAGAAATTCGTTACTGATTACCGAAATATTGTTTTTATAAATATCGATATCCTGATACATCCTATCGAAATAGGTTTTCATCCCTTTATTATCAATGTACCTGCTATCGAAGTTTACCTGTTTCTCTGCAATTACAACGGTTTTATTCTTTTCGGGCGTTTTACTGAGGTAACTATCGGCCAGTTTTTCCTGAATATATACAGGCAACAGGTTTTTTCCGCCAATTAATGTCGAATCCTGCTCCTGAAACAGAAACTGATAATTCCTGAACATTTTTTTGTTCTTGAATTTCTCCGACACATTACTTATTGAGAACAACATCTTTTCGTATTGCCTAAAAGAAGCTGTATTGTAGCTTTTAATGCGGTTTTCATCTTTATGGGCAATTACCTGGCGGATTAATTCTACTGCCGGATTATCTTTATTGCGGTATTTTACCTTTTTCCCGCCGATAATAACCACCTCATCAAGTGCCTTGGAATCGGGCACCAGCGTAATATCCAGTTCTTGCGTTGCCGATGGTATAATATTTTTGAAAACCGTACGGTACCCCACATAATTAAAGCTAATGATGCTTTGTGGATTGGGCGAAACCAATGTATATTTTCCATTTACATCAGTTTGTATACCAATTTGGGTGTCTTTAAAAAAAACGGAAACATTAGGCAGTGTTTCTTTGGTAACCGCATCTCGTACAGTACCCGAAACAGCAGTTCTCTGGGCAAAAACGTTTACCTGTAAAATAAAACTGAACGCCACGAAGAGAAAAAATGAATAGATCGGTTTCATTTAACTTGAAAAAATAAACTGCTTTTGCATGATATAATTGTAGCTTATCCCGGTTAAAACCGAGCTAAACACTTTAGCGAGCACGTAATTGAGATTAAAAAAATGGGTAAGGATAAACACCCCAGAGGTTACGATGATGAGGTTGCCTGCCCATACCAAAATATATTTCAAAATCTGCCATTTAATAGCTGCAGACCGGCTTTCAAAAACCCATTTCCGGTTGACATAAAAATTAACTCCCCCTCCGGCTACTGTACCTATTATACTGGCAGCCAGATACCAAAAACCTAAAATATTTACAGCAAATATGGTGAGGCCAAAATCTGTTGCCGACGCAACTATTGATGACGCCTGTGCTTTTAAATATGTAAACATTTTCGTTAAAACAGCTCTAACAGCACAACCAACTGCAATATTACATTTGCATAAATGCCTGCCAGTACATCATCGGCCATTACGCCCCAACCACCGGGCAGTTCTTCAAGTTTGCGGATACAAAATGGTTTAAGGATATCGAAAAACCTAAAAAGAACAAGTCCGATAAGGGTATACTGCCATTTTAAAGGCACAAATAATAGGGTAATGCACATTCCCGCAACTTCATCAATCACCACCCTACCGTGGTCTTTGCCCCAAATTTCTTCAACCCTGTCGGCACTCATTACTCCTAACATCACAATAAACATGGTAATGAGCACCGGCCATAAATATGGGTTGCTATATTGGCTCTGGAAAAGGTGCCAGCAGATACAGGTTGCTATTGCAGCATAAGTGCCTGCACCTTTGCCGATATAGCCTATTCCCAGAGCCGTTGAAAGAAATTTGTGGATAAACACTATACCGTTTCTATCAGTTCTTCTTCGTAATCCTGACCTAAATGGGTGATCAATTCTTCGCC
>Ga0308165_1000467_pt1 | contig 75707 bp, 72 predicted proteins | sample PhyWR2_FD_201032 | JGI IMG/M metagenome (GOLD analysis project Ga0308165, IMG submission 201032) | Phyllosphere microbial communities from UC Gill Tract Community Farm, Albany, California, United States - DLSLW.R2 | ecosystem: Host-associated > Plants > Phyllosphere > Unclassified | place: USA... | reverse complement strand
GTTATCAGGGTCGGACGAGGTTTGCAGTGCGGCGCTCCGAGGTCCAGAGCGCCGCACTGCCTCAGATCAGCCGTTCAGCTTGTCCTTCACCGCCTTGGCCGGCGTAAAAGCGAGCTTCTTCGACGCCTTGATGGTCATGGCCTCGCCGGTCGCGGGATTGCGGCCTTCGCGCTCCGGACTGTCTTTGACCTTGAACTTGCCAAAGCCGCCCAGCGAGATTTCCTCGCCCTTGCTGGCCGCCTCGGCGATGGCGTCGAACACGCCGTCTACAACCTTGCGCGCATCAGCCTTGGTCAGGTCGTGAGCCGAGGCGATGGCGTCGGCGAGGTCATTGTTGTTCATTCGTGTTCGTCCTGTCGAAGTTTGAAATCGTTGTGGGCCCGCGCGTCTGGCCAAGTGGCAATTCGCGCCAGCCCCGGTAGCATGGCTCAAACCCGCCGCCGATCAAGGGTTTGAGGGGCACCCGGCACTGGTGTGCTACGCTTGTCCACAGGCTGTGGATATCGAGGCGCGATCAAACGCCTCGCGCGGTCGATATGTTCGCTGTATGTTCCATTACTTATGGATTCGCCTGACCACCCTCTGCCGGATGATATCGACGTCCCCGAAGGCCGGGAGCGCCTCGGCCGCGCGCACCAGCTGCGCGTGGACATCGCCATAGCGCTCTCGCTTGCGCCTGCATGGCTGCGCCGGTCTTTCGCGGATCGCAATCCGGCCAAGGCGCGCGGTGCCAAAGTGGAATTCTCCGAGCGGATTGCAGTTGCGATCGAACGCCGCTTCATCGTGACCTGGCGCAGCTCGTGCGACACCGCAGACAATGCCCGGCCGATTGAGGAAGGCGGTCCCCTCTTCGGCGGCCCCGATTTCCAGGATCCCCTTGAACCGCATTGTCTCACGGGATCTGACTGCGGCGGCGCGGCGTTAGGACAAGTAGAACATATAGCGAACGTTAGGTCCGGTGAGCACCATGACAAGCACAGCTAAGTCGGAAAGACTGCAGTCTCTCATCGCCCAGGTCCAGGCGATCGCACCGTTATGTCGCACGGATGCGCCTTCCCTTCCGTTCGACATCGCAGGGGTCGACGACAAGCTTGCGAGCCGGGGTTTGGCGAGTTCCGCCTTGCACGAGATCGCCGGAGAAACGGCCGCCCTGGGCGACGATGCCGCCGCCACCCTGTTCGCGGCCGGCATCGCAGCCCGCGCCTCGCAGGGCGATGTCCTGTGGATCATGGAGCGTCCCGACCTTTTCGCGCCGGGTCTCGCCGGCGCCGGTATCCCGGCGAGCCGTCTGATCCAGGTCGAAGCGGGGCGGGATGCCGATGCGCTGGCCGTCATGGAAGAGGCGCTGCGCCATGGCGGCCTTGCCGCCGTGGTCTGCGAGGCTGCGCGTATCGGCATGACCGCGACGCGCCGCTTGCAACTGGCAGCGGAAGAAGGCGGCACCATGGCGCTGCTGCTGCGCCGCTGGCGGCGCGCTGCTGAAGATCCGCTCGCCCAGCCGTCCTGCGCCGTCACCCGCTGGCGTATCGCCTGCGCGCCATCGCAGGCGCTGCCGGTGCCCGGTGTTGGCCGGGCACGCTGGCAGGTCTCGCTGGTCCGCCAGCGCGGCGGCGATCCTCAATCCTGGCTATTGGAGGGCTGCGATGCGACGGGTTGCCTCGCTGTTCCTGCCGAGCCTCGCCGTCGACCGGCTGCGCCGCGACGCCGCGAGGACCGGCAGGCCGCCTGAACAGGCTACATCCCAACCCCTGCCCGTTGCCGGCTTCGAGCCGGAAGACGGCTCGTCGTGCTCGTGCCCCCGCGGCGGCGGGTGGCGGCCTGGCGCGCGCTGGGCGCAAGGGTCAGGCGCTGGCGCAGCCATGGCCGCGCCCGGCAAGGATATCGACAGCCTGCCGGCGCACCAGCGGCCATCGCCGCGCGAGCTCGGGCGCCGTTCGGAAGCCGCCGACAATCCCTTCAAGAGCGATCGCCAGAGGGACGCGGCGAGGACGCCCGAAGCCGCTAGACCACCCGGACTGCCCGGCGATGTTGCTGCCCCTCCTCTGGTCACAAGAAAGACCGACCGCCAGCGGGTGATCGTTGCCGCCGCAGACAGTGCAGCACTGGCGCTCGGGCTTCATCCCGGCATGGCGCTGACGCAGGCTCGGGCTCTGGTACCCGAACTTGATGTGCGCGATGATGATCGGGCCGGTGACCTGCGCGAGCTGGAACGGCTGGCGCTTTATGCCGTACGGCGCTGGAGCCCCACCGCGCAGGTCGATGCTCCTGATGGCCTGCGGCTTGATCTGACCGGCGTGCCGCACCTCTATGGCGGCGAAGAGCAGATGGCGCGGCGGATAGTCCGCTTCTGTCGCCGCATCGGCCTCGATGCCCGGATCGCCATCGCCGGCACCGCGGGTACGGCGCATGCGCTGGCCCGTTACGGGTCGCAGCGCGTGACCATATGTCCGCTCCACGGGGAACTCGCCGCGATTGGAAATCTGCCCGTTGCGGCTCTGCGCCTCGAGCACCGGCAGCGCGAAACCGCAAAGCGCCTCGGGATCGAACGGATCAACGATCTCGTAGCGATGCCGCGCGCACCGCTGAGCCGCAGGTTCGGTGCCAGCCTGTTGACCCGTCTCGACCAGGCGATCGGGCGGGTGGCCGAGCCGCTCGTAGGCGTCGTGCCGTTCGATGTGCCGCAAGTCGAACGCCGCTTTGCCGAGCCCATCGGCGCGGCAGAGCCGATTGCTCGCGCCATGGCCGAACTCGCCCATCGCCTCGCGCATGACCTTCTCGCGCGCGGACTGGGCGTACGCCTGCTGCGTCTGGTGTGCGAACGTGTCGATCGCGAAGAGCAGATAGTTACGGTGGGCACCGCGCGGGGTACCCGGGACGTGCCCCATATGCTGCGATTGCTGGGCATGAAGATCGAGACGATCGAACCCGGTTTCGGCATCGAACGCATGAGCCTCGTGGCACTGAGCACCGAGCCGCTCGGCGCCGTCGCCCTGGGCGCGGACCTCGGCCTCGGCGAAGAAGCGGACGTCGCCCTGCTGATCGACCAGATCGTCACCCGGCTCGGCCGCGGTGCCATCTATCGCTCGACGATGCGCGAGAGCGATGTGCCCGAGCGCAGCATCGGCCGGATCGCGCCGACGCAAGCCGCCGTCTGCTGGCCTACGCTCTGGCCTCGCCCAGCCCGAATCCTGGCGCGCCCGGAGCAGATCGCCAACGTTCTGTCCGAACTTCCCGATCAACCGCCCAAGCGCTTCGTGTGGCGCGGCATCACGCACAGCATCGTACGGGCCGATGGCCCGGAGCGGATCGCCGGGGAGTGGTGGCGTAGGACCGGCGAGAGCTACGCGGTTCGCGATTATTTTAGGGTTGAGAACGAGCGGGGCGAGCGCTTCTGGGTCTTCCGCCGCGGCGACGGCGAGGATCTGCGTTCGGGCGACCTCTCGTGGCATGTGCACGGCATCTTCGGGTGAGCATCGTCGGATGAACAGCGCACCGACATCATCGGTCTATGTCGAACTGCAGGTGACGACGCATTTCTCGTTCCTGCGCGGCGTGTCCTCGGCCGAAGAGCTGTTCGCGCAGGCTGCGTACCTGGGCATCCCGGCGCTCGGCATAGTCGACCGCAACTCCGTCGCGGGTGTCGTGCGCGCTTGGGAGGCGGCAAAGACGACGGGCGTGCGGCTGATCCCGGGCTGCCGGCTCGACCTCGCCTGCGGCACCAGCCTGCTGGTCTATCCGACCGACCGAGCCGCCTGGTCTCGTCTCACTCGCCTGCTCACGCTGGGCAAGGCCCGCGCGGGCAAAGGCAAATGCGAACTGGACTGGGAGGATGTGGCGGACTGGAGCGAAGGCCTGATCGCCATCCTGGTTCCGGATCTGCCGGACGACGCCAACGCGGTTGCCCTGGCGCGGCTCTCGGTGATCTTCGGGACGCGCGGGTACATCGGGCTGGCGCTGCGCCGGCGGCCCAACGACGCAATGCGTATCTTCGAGCTCGATGTCCAGGCCCGCGAAGCGGGCGTTCGCTCGGTCGTGCTGGGCGACGTCCTTTATCACAGCAACGATCGCAAGATGCTCCAGGATGTGGTCACCGCCATCCGCCACCGGACCACGATTGACGCGCTGGGTTTCAGACGCGAGCGTTATGCCGACCGGCAGATGAAATCCGGCGCTGAAATGGAGCGCCGGTTTGCGCGGTACCCTGACGCCTTGGCCGCCACTGCCGATATTGCGGCCGCCTGCGGGTTCGATCTTGGCCAGCTGGAGTACCAGTATCCCCAGGAAGCCAGTCCTGGCGAAACCCCGCAAGCGTTGCTTGAGCGGCTGACCCGCGAAGCGGCAGGCCGGATGTTTCCAGATGGTGTGCCGGACGCCTACGCCAAACAGCTCCGCCATGAGCTGCGCTTGATCGAAGGCCTCAGCTACGCGCCGTACTTCCTGACCGTGAACTCGATCGTTGCGGAAGCGCGGCGCCGCAAGATCCTGTGCCAGGGGCGGGGTTCGGCCGCGAACAGCTGCGTGTGCTTCGTGCTGGGCATCACCTCCATCGATCCGATCAAGCACGAACTGCTGTTCGAACGCTTCGTCTCGGGCGAGCGCAAGGAGCCGCCGGACATCGACGTCGACTTCGAGCACGAGCGGCGCGAGGAGATCATCCAGTGGATCTACGAAACTTATGGCCGAACCCGGGCAGCGCTGACCGCAGTGGTGACGCGCTACCGGGCGCGCGGCGCGGTGCGGGAGGTCGGCAAGGCGCTGGGCCTGCCCGAGGACATGACGGCCGGCCTTGCCGGCCTGGTGTGGGGCTGGTCGGTCGACGGCGTCAGCGACGAACAGGCGCGCGAGCTCAACCTTGATACCACCGACCCGCGCCTCGCCTTGACGCTCGAATTGTCGCGCGAACTGATCGGTACCCCGCGCCACCTCTCGCAGCATCCAGGCGGTTTTGTGCTGACCTCGGATCGTCTCGACGAGCTGGTGCCGATCGAACCGGCGGCAATGGCGGACCGCCAGATCATCGAGTGGGACAAGGACGACATCGACGCGCTCAAGTTCATGAAGGTCGATATCCTCGGCCTTGGCATGTTGGGCTGCATGCGCCGTGCCTTCGCGCTGCTCAAAGAGCACCGGGGTATTGCCATGGGAATGGCCTCGTGGTCACTGCAGCATGATGACCCCAAGGTTTACGCGATGATCCAGAAGGCGGACACGCTGGGCGTCTTCCAGATCGAAAGCCGGGCGCAGATGTCGATGCTGCCGCGCATCAAGCCCACCAAGTTCTATGATCTGGTGATCGAGGTCGCGATCGTCCGGCCAGGGCCGATCCAGGGGGACATGGTTCATCCTTACCTGCGCCGACGCGAAGGCAAGGAAACCGCCCAATACCCCCGCCCCGAACTGCGCGCGGTCCTCGAGAAGACCTTGGGTGTGCCGCTGTTCCAGGAGCAGGCCATGAAGGTCGCGATTGTCGGCGCGGGTTTCACGGCAGCGGAGGCCGATCAGCTGCGCCGCGCCATGGCGACTTTCAAGTTCACTGGCGGCGTCAGCCACTTTTACGACAAGCTTGTCGAAGGCATGGTGGGACGCGGCTATCCGCGCGACTTTGCCGAACGCACTTTCAAACAGATCGAGGGTTTTGGCTCGTACGGGTTTCCGGAGAGCCATGCCGCCAGTTTCGCCAAGATTGCCTATGCCTCCAGCTGGATGAAATGCCATCATCCCGATGTCTTCTGCGCCGCTTTGCTCAACGCGCAGCCCATGGGCTTTTACGCGCCCGCCCAGATCGTGCGCGATGCGCGCGCCCACGGTGTCGAAGTTCTGCCACCCTGCATCAACCGGAGCCGCTGGGATTGCACTCTGGAGCAGACACGAGGCCGCTATCTGGCCGTCCGCCTTGGGCTGCGTATGGCCCGGGGCCTCTCCAACCTGCACGGCGCGATGATCGTCTCTGCCCGGGGCGACGATCCATACGAAAGTGCCGAGGCGCTATGGCGCCGAGCCGGCGTCCCGGCGGCAGCCATCGAGAAGCTCGCGGATGCGGATGCCTTCCTCAGCCTGGCGCAGGATCGCCGGCAGGCGCTCTGGCGCGCCAAGGGCCTGGGCGAAGCACCGCTGCCGCTGTTCGCAGCGGCGGATGCGCGGGAAGGCCACTTCAGTCCTGAAAGCGCGGAGCCATTGGTCGCGCTGGAACCGCTGAGTGAAGGGCGCGAGGTCGTGGAAGACTATCGCACGATCCAGCTGTCGCTACGCGCGCATCCCCTGCACTTCCTTCGCGAGGATCTGAGGCGCCGCGGCATCAAGACCGCGGCGCAGCTCGATCAGGTCAAGGATGGCCGGCATGTCGAGGTCGCAGGGATCATTCTGGTACGCCAGAAGCCAGGATCGGCCAAAGGGGTGCTCTTCATCACCATCGAGGATGAAACCGGGGTTGCGAATGGCATTTTGTGGCCCGACCGGTTCGAAGCGCAGCGGCGCACGGTGCTGTCGGCGGCGATGGTCGGGCTCAAGGGCCGGTTGCAACGCGAAGGCATCGTCACCCACATCATCATCGACAAAGTGATCGACTACACACCTCTGCTGCGTGGGATCGGCGACAGGGAATTTCCGTTTCGGGCGGGGCCTGGCGACGGTGCGACTCACGGGGGCGGGCCTGATGCGCGCGAGCTCGCACAGCGAGGCGGTGGGATTGGGTCTTCCGAAATGAGGATCAAGTCGCGGGATTTCCATTGAATGGTAGTCTCCCCAAAGGACCAGCTGTGGCACTTTACCAGCGGGTAAAGTGCCACAGCTGGTTATTCGCGCTTGAGTTCAGTTTTGGGATTCACACCGGAGTCCGGGTGTGCTTGATTCCTGATATGTTCCAGCCTGATCTTTTCGCGGCCGCCGTAGAGCTGACGCCTCCAACCCGGGCTTCAAGTGGTCCTCTCACATTGCCTGGCATGCTCAGGCGCCTGACCGATGTTTGCGAACGTCCTCGCTACAGCTTCATGGTACTGCATTTGATTGCCCAGGCGAGTTCCACCACCGGTTCCGCTGGCCCCTATGTTCGGGAAGGGGACAAGCTGATACCGATCAGGGAATGGCTGTGCGACGCCCTGATGCCGGTCGCCCACCACAACTCCCGGCGGGCGGCCGTTATCGAAAGAGTTCGCTCCGACTTGCTTGCTCGTGGTTTGATGCCAGCCGGCGCCGGCCAGGCAGAAATTCTCGTCCGCGAAACTGTGGAGCAGCGTCTGCGCCACTCCGCATTGACGAACGTGAGTCGCGCGGTGTCGGAATTGGTGCGCGCGGGCTTGGTTCGGCGCCACTACCAGGGCTACCGCGTCGATCACCACAATCGAGGTGCCCAGCGGCAGGCGGTGTATTCCGTGACGGAAGAGGCCCTCCGAGCTTTAACCTAGGTTCCAGAGTGAATCGTCCGGACCTCGGTCGTGCGGTCGCCGAGGAACACCAGGCCGTCGCCCTGCCCGATCATGCACCCGAAACCTCGAGGCGACCCGCACGTTCCAGCTGGCACTGGTCAAAATGATCCACAATCAACGCCGGAGACATAAAATGGACGCGCATGATCTGACCTTCGAAGCCGCAAAGCGAATCTGGTCTGGGGAACGCGAGGCCGTAAATTTCTTTGCTCGCCACAGCGGGGTCGAACTGGAATTCATCGTGACGAGGTCGGCATTGATGTCAGTCGGCAATCTGACCGCCGCGCTTAACGAACAAACCGCCCTGCTGACATTCGACAATTATGAGGACGTCTTCCTTGAGGGAGCAATCCGCGTTTGGAAGGCTGCGGGCGACACCCAGCCGGTGTATTTCATAAATGACACCGATGTGATGACGCGCTCTTAAATTTTTCCCCAGCTCGCCTCAGGATTTCCCCTTGATCGAGATTGGCGGGATCAACTGGCTGACGGCCGTCGGCGAGCCGTTCCGCAGCTGGGCGGGACGCGCTCTAGCTCTAGCCGCGCGGGGGCGGCTAGCGTCAAAGTGAAGATGGCCCATTCGGCACCATGTTCGGGGTTAGGCGCCGACCCATCAGCGGCGAGGCGGTGGGGGCTATGCATCGCTGCAACTTCACTCGTGGTTGGGAAGCCGGCTGTCTGCCGTTTGGAGCCCCGATCCGGATGATCCGCGCACGCCTGTGTTTGGCCGCGCAGCCAAGGGACAAGGCCTAGCGTGGGAGCGCCGATTCTACCGCGAGTTGGACGATGATACAGAACGAGGAACGCGCGGAACGCGAAGGGAAAGGCGGTCGCTCGCTGATTTTAATTGTTTTGCGTCAATGGCGGCATAGCGACGCAGCGACGTCACCCAACGACTGGGCCGGGTGACGCGGCTTCGTCAGGCTCCCTTAGCGCGCTGGTCTTCAGGATAGTCTTCGGGCGTAACGGTGCTTTCCGAAGGGCGGTCTTTCAATTTCTCCGGCTTCTGGCCGCTTTCGTTCTGCTCGTGCGGATTGAAAGAGTCCGGACGCGCATCGCCCATGGGACCGCGAGGGGTTTCGGGATCGCTTTTGGTCATGTTCGTTTCCTTCAGATCGAGAATGTCGGGCGCGGATACGCCGTCCCGGTATTGAGGAAGAAAGCCCTCAGCAGGCACGCGCGTTCCCGGAGTAAAATATGGAAGGTGTTATTTGCGCGGCTCGGGTTGGCGATCAGTCCCGCTTCTTGCGTGCTGCCCGCGCCCCTTCGTCATCGGGTCCGGCTTTTTCCACGGCTTCCATCGCGGAGGGGGCGTTACCTGCTGCTGGCTCATGCCCAACCGGTCGCTCCCGGTTGCTGCCGAACGAGACCAGAGGGATCGACATCCTGTGGCGGCGTCTGTCATCCCCCCACAACGCCCCCGTACCCCGAGCACGCGCTTGGCCACATCAAGTGAGGCGTGGGCTTGACCTTCTCCTGCCTAGTCCTTTGCCCCCCGCGCCGACGCTATCGAATGGCGGCCGTCATCAGGTCTGTCACCAGCCGTGCCCGTCGGTATCGGGGACGCGGTGTTCGGACATCCGCAATAGCCTGCCGCGACTACGAAAAGCATTCGTCGGGCGTGACGGGATGATCGCGTACGGTTGGGGGCGTATTAGCCAAGGCGCGTATTCACGGCCTTGCCTACGCCCTATCGGGAGCCGCTGTATGATCGGAGAGCTAGGCGCCCCGACCATTCTGCGTTTAACCGAGGTGGCAGTAAGGACAGCCAGCTACGCTGATCTCGTGCTCCTACGCCGTTTCCGGCGACTTGCGGTAGCAGTACTCGTTCGAACCTTGAACGCCATGGTCGCGAGTTGCCGCAAGCGCCCGAGGCCATTCAGAACGTTCCGCCCTGATTCCGGACGTTCCCGAGCCGAAATGGGGCGCCCGATTCCGGCCTTTCGTTCATCGCCTTAAAGCCGGACATTCTTGTCCTTTCGGTCGGATTGTCGAAAGGTCGACTTCGCCGTTAGCTGTCGATCAACGGGTAGGCCTCAGGCTGGATTTTAGGAGACGGAGGTCGGATAGAAGACCTTTCAACGCATTTAGCGCTTGGGGTGCTGGAGCGCCTGCATGACAGCGTCTTCAAGCATTGCTTGCGTAAATGGTTTTCCAAGCTTTACGATTCGCTGCTGTGAGCCGGGCGGGATATCTCCGTATCCACTCGCGAGGATAATAGGCAAATCGCTGCGGAGGTCCGTTGCAAGATCAGCGAGCTGCGTGCCCGTCATTTTCGGCATGGCTTGATCGGTGATCAGAACATCTATGTCCGGATGATGGCGAAGGATAGCCACCGCCATTTCACCAGAACTTGCTTCGAGAACCTCATGCCCAAGATCTTCCAGCAACGCTGCTGTATTCATCAGGATCAGGCCATCGTCATCCACCGCCAGAATTTTGAGACGGCCTGGATGTTGTCGGACATCGTTGTTCACTGGCGATTGCGGAGCAACGCTGCCCGCGTATTGGGCGACCGGAAGCCATAGTGTTGCATGGGTTCCCAGGCCCAGCGTGCTGCGCAAAGTGAAACTGCCGCCCAACTGCTTCGCAAGACCATGGATCATCGAGAGGCCAAGGCCCGTGCCCTTCCCTACGCCCTTGGTGGTGAAAAAAGGTTCGGTAGCCTTTGCCAGCGTATTCGCGTCCATCCCTTCACCGGTGTCGATCACCGAAAGTGCGATATAGAAGCCCGCAGCGAGGCCCTCCGTCACGGCCTCGTCGGCATTGCGATGGACGGCGGTGATGTGGATGACACCGCCACCCGGCATGGCGTCACGCGCATTTACGGCAAGGTTCAAGATCGCCATCTCAAGCTGGTTGGCATCGGCCAGCACGGGCGGCAGCGGCTTGGGAAATGAGAGGTCGAGTGGCCAGGCTGGGCCGATCGTCCGCTCGACGAGGTCACGCATGCCCTCGACCAGTTCGGGCACTGACACACGCTCAGCGCTGAGGTCCTGGCGTCGGGCGAAAGCCAACATGCGTTGCGTGAGCGCTGCGCCGCGATCTGCTCCCTGCATGGCATTATCGATCAGACGGTCGATGGCGGGGTCGGCCGGGATGCGCTTCTGCAAAAGCGTGAGGCTGCTCATGATAGCCATCAACAGGTTATTGAAATCGTGCGCGATGCCGCCGGTAAGCTGGCCCACCGCTTCCATTTTCTGAGCCTGTCGCAGCGCTTCCTCGGCCTTATGCCGGATCGCGACTTCCTGCTCGACACGGCTTTCCAGCGTCTCGGCAAGTTCGCGCAGCGCTGCCTCCTGCTGCTTGGTGGCGGTCACATCGTAGATCACGCCGATCAGGCGGTAGCCGGCGCCCTCGCGGACGATCTCCCCGCGCCGGGCGATCCAGCGGGAGGTGCCGTCGTCCTGGCGGGTGATGCGGAATTCCGCGTCGAGGCTGTCGGGCACCTGGCCATCACGGGGCTCGGGAACCAGCAGGTCGTCGCTGTCCTGAAGCACGCCGTTGATCGTCTGCACCGGGAGCACATTGGTCGGGTGGAGGCCGAGCAGACGGCAGAATTCCTCGGAAACCGATGCGGTGGCGAACCCATCGACATATTCGAAGGTGCCGACCCCGCCCGCCGTCTGCGCGATGCGCAGGCGTTCCTCGGCACGCCTGCGGTCGGTAACGTCGACCAACAGGCCCGTGAAGCGCACAGGCTCCTCATCGGCGTTCAGGTGGCAATGCCCCCGGGCGTGCATCCACATGGTGACGCCCGCCTGGGTCACGACGCGAAATTCCTTGGAGAACAGTTCGGCGCCAGCCAGGATGCCCGCCACCGCGATCTTGATGCGCGCCCGGTCCCCCGGATGGATAGCCCGGAAGAACGTGCGTGTGGGCAGGCCTGCCGCCGCCGCATCGGGCGCTATGCCGTAGAGTTCGGCGAAGCGGTCGTCGATGTAGAGGCGCTCGGCAACAATGTCCCAGTCCCACGTACCACTCGCACCGGCGGCGGCGAGAATCGGGCCGATACTGTCGGCTTGCATCAAGGTGCGGTCAGGCATCGTCGCCTACGACACGCTTGATGAACTCCTCGAGCAGTTCCTTCAGCGTTTCAAGCGAGGGGATGTCCATGATCATCGCTATGTATCCGCGAATATCGCGGCTGCGCACGGCGAAGTCGATGTAGAGGAAAAGGACGAGACCACGGCCGCCGCTATCCTGCTCGACTTCGAACAAGCTGGCGCTGGTGCCCCGGATGATCTCGGGGATCGTCATAGTCAGCGAGCGCTTGAGCATGTTCGCCATCGTGGCGAGGCAGGCGTTGAGTATGACGTTGCCGGTCTCGCACAGGGCCTCGGCCTCCATCTCCACGACTTCCTCCGCCGTCAGTTCGCCACCGGTAACGGCGCGGACAAGTTCGAGGCTGTTCGTTTCGGGGAAGATCAGCAGCGCGCGGCCGGAGAAGGGGCCGACGAAGTCCTGACGGACCGCGACAAGATCGCTGACCTCTCGTTCGGAAATGAGGCGAGCGGCGCGGGTCTGGCTCACGACCTCGATCGAGGGGACCGACAGCAAGACCTGGTCGCCGATCATCTTGCGAAGGCTGGACGCGGCCCGGCTCACCCCGATGTTGACGATTTCCGTCAGGGCGTCCCGTTCCAGCTCGGCGAGAGTAATGCTGTCCAAAGTCACGCCCGCTGCGAGCGCAGGCGAAGGGAGGCTCCCGAGAGGAACGGCTCGAGTGCGTCAGGAGTGACAGGCTTGGCCACGAAGGCTGCGCCGATTTCGCGGGCGCGGGCGATAATCTCATCCTGGATGTTGGCGGTGATGATGGCGATGGGCATATCGGGGTGGAGAACGCGTAGCTGGGCGGCGAGTTCTAGGCCGTCTGTCTCTGGCATGTTGAAATCGATCAGGGCGACATCGGGGGACTGACCCGCCACGATCTCGAGCGCCTGCGCTGCATTACCGGCTTCGAGCTTCAGCCACTCGGGCTGCAGTTTCGCGAGGGCCTTGCCGGCAACGATCCGCGCCAGTTTGCTATCATCAACGATCAGAACGGTAACGGGCATGCATTTACTCCGGCCGTCGTTGATCGCGGCCTTCCTATCGAAAAGCGTGTTAGAAACTTTCTTGTCCGCTGTCGCCATCGGAAATGAGCCGGCGGAACATATCTTGGGACAGTGTTCCGCTTTCCGGCCTGCCTCTAACCACAGGGAGAAGCGCCAGCAGAACTTGCAGCACGGCCATGTGCAGTTTGACGACACCGCCGATGTCGACGATCGCCTCCGGCATGTCGCGCAACGCGCGCAGCAGGTCCTCGGCGTCGCCGGCCGGGCAGTTCCCTCCCAGCAGGATTACGCCCCCATGGATGCGCAGGGTCACGCCGCCAGCTCCGGCAAATCCAGGACAATGAGAACGCCTCCGTCACCAAGCACGGCTGACCCGATCACACCGGGCGCCGTGGCGAGGATGCCGCGCGGGGGCCGCAAAACCGTGTCGATGCGCTCGCCGAACCCGTCAACGCGCAGGGCGACGGGATTGCCCTCTACCTGCGTCACGACCAGCTTCGCATGGCGACCTTGGGCGGGCGCGGCGTTGAGCAGCGCGGCAAGGTCGAGCACCGGGATCGTGCGCTCGCGCAGCACGCAGGCAAGGCCGCGGCCGACGGGCATCAGCGCCGCTGCGTCGATGCGCACGGTCTCGGCCACCTGCTCGAGCGAGACACCATAGCGCTCGCCCGCGACTTCGATGACCAACAGACGTGTCGTCAAGGCGGTGACGGGCAGCCGGATACGGAAGAGGCTGCCTGCGCCGGGCTCGCTTTCGATCTCGACCGAACCGCGCAGCCGCGCGATTGCGGCCTGCACCGCGTCCATTCCAACGCCGCGACCGGAGAATTCGGTGACGCTGGCTGCGGTGGAGAAGCCCGCGCGGAAGATGAGCCTCAGCGCCGCTGCATCATCGAGCGCGTCGGCCGCTTCCTGCGAGAGCAGGCCGCGTTTCACGGCGGAGGCCCGGACGCGGGCGGGGTCGATGCCGGCGCCGTCGTCGCTCACGGTCACCGTGATCGCGTCGCCTTGACGCCGGAAGGCGAGCATGACCTGACCTTGCGGGTCCTTGCCCGCTGCGCGCCGCGCCTCGGGATGCTCGATCCCGTGGTCGATGGCGTTGCGCAAGAGGTGGAGCAGCGGTTCGAACAGCCCGTCGGCGACCTGCTTATCCACCTCGATCGTCTCATCCGAGAGGGTGAAGGCGACGCTCTTGCCGAGTCCCTGCGCAGTCTCGCGCACGGTGCGGGGCATGCGCCGCAGGCTGGGTTCGAGCGGAACCTGGCGGACGCGCGTGAGGTTACGGCTGAGCTTCCCGGTGGCACGCTCGATACCCGTCTGTGCCGCCCGCAGCTTCGCCGCCAGCGCCCGGTCGACGGGCTCCAGTTCGTCCGCCAAGAGGGCGAGGCCGTTTATTGCGACAATCAGGTCGCCCAGTCCCTCGGCCAGTGCATCGATACGCTCGGCATCTACTCTTAGGGTGGATCTGTCACGTAAGGCGTCCCCAGGGTCCTGCGAGATAGGCGCCGGCTTGACGACCGCGAATTCCACTTGGCTGGGCTGTAGGCGGAAAGCGGCGCGGACCTGGGCTTCCGGCGCGGCGCTCAGCCCCTCGATGACCGAGACGCAGGCGAACGGTTCGAGATCATCGATGGCTGGCCATTCGCCCCCCGCTGGCAGGATCGCCAGCGCCGCGAGCGCCGGGACTTTCTCGACTACCGCGACCGGGTCTTCGCCCCGAAAGAAGCAGTCGGTGTCCGGGGTGTAGCGGAAGGCGGTGAGCGGTGTGGCCGCCTTTCCGACCACCTTGGTTTCCCGCGCCGTCAGTGCCCCGATCCAGTCGGGAGCGGAGGAGACCACGGTCGCCGGCTCCTCCACTGCTGTATCGCCAGGCGTAACCAGCAGTGCAATCGTGCGATCCGCAACACTTTCCGCATCGGCCGGCAGCGCTCCGCTGCGTTCCATCTCGTCGATCCAGCGGTCGGTCTGGTCGAGGCAGGCGACAAGGCCCTCGACCGCCGCACCGCCCAAAACGGCAATATGCCTGCGCGCGCGGTCGAGCACGTCTTCGGCGGCATGCAGCAGACGCTCTGCCGGACCGAGGGCGAAGATGGCGAACGAGCCCTTGAGCGTGTGGATGGCACGGAATGCGCCGTCGAGCGCGGCGGCGGCATTTGGATCGCGGGCTAGAGCCGCCAGCTCTTTCGCCCCCTCGGCCACCAGTTCGCGGCCTTCGATCAGGAATTGTTCGAGCAACTCGTCCATTACGGCCGACGATAGACGATTGCGTCGGCAAGGCGAGCCAGCTCGAACCGGTCGGAGATACGTCCCATGGACTCGCTGTGGCCGAGGCAAAGGTAGCCGCCGGGATTGAGGCAGTCGTAGAGGGTGTTCGCAGCCGTCAACCGCGCCGCGTCGTCGAAGTATATCAGCACGTTGCGGCATAGGATCACGTCAAACTTGCCGAGCCCCGCCATGCTCGCGGGATCAATGATGTTCGCGGAGGTGAAGCGCACGGACTCGCGAAGGTCCTGGATGATGCGGCGGTGGTGACCGCTTTCGGGCTCAAAGTAGGCATCGCGCAAGCCAGATGGCAGGCGAGCGAGCGAGCGTTCGGTGAACTGCCCTTCGCGCGCGCGGCCCAGCGCGGCGGTGTCGATGTCCGAACCGACGATCTCGATGTTGTAGGCATCCACCAGCGGCCAGTTCTCCAGCAGCCAGATCGCGATCGAATAGGCTTCCTCGCCCGTTGAGCACGGCATCGACCAGATGCGCACGAGGTCGCCCGGGCGGCGGTAGCGAATAAGATTGGGGAGCAGATCTCGCGAGAGGGCGGCAAGCTGGTGCTCCTCGCGGTAGAAGTAGGTTTCGTTGATCGTGAAGGCATTGATGAGCGCTTCGCGCTCGCCGCCGTGGCTGCCGACGTAACCCAGATAGGCGGGGACTGAGGCCATGCCGCTGCGCTTCATACGCTCGGTGATGCGGCGCTCTATGTAATAGCGCTTGTTCTCTCCGAAGATCATGCCGGTCCATCGATAGAGCAACTCGCCGACGCGGGCGATTTCATCGGTGGTGAGCGGCACGACTGCGGGCGTCTGCACGCTCAACGTGCGAACAGTTTCATGAGTTCGCCGGCAATATCATGCAGGGGACTGACGAACGAGGCTCCGCCGCGCTGCACCAGCGCGCCCGGCATGCCCCAGATCACGGCGGTGCTCTCGGCCTCGGCAAAGGTCAGGCCGCCCTGCTGCTTCAACCTGGCCATTGCCTCCGCTCCGTCCGTGCCCATTCCGGTCATCAACACGCCAATGAGCTTTTCGGGCGCAACCACACGCATCGCACTCTCGACCATGCGTTCGACGCTGGGGTGCCAGAACAGGTTGGGGTCGCTCGGAGCGGGCATCGCCACCAGCCCACCGGCCCGTCGCGAGAGGATCACGTCGGCGTCCCCCCGGCCGATGTAGGCATGCCCTGGGAGCAACTGCTTGGTGATCTCCACCTCCTGCACGCTCAGCGCACAGAGCCGGTCGAGCCGCCGTGCGAGCGGGCCCGTGAAGCTGGCCGGCATATGCTGGGCAACCAGGATCGGCCACGGAAAATCGGCCGGCAATTCGCCGAGCAGCGCGTTTAGCGCGGGCGGTCCACCCGTCGAACAGCCGACGAGAACAAGGCCGGTGCCTTCGATGTTGCGGGGCAAGACGAGGTGACTGCCCAGAGGCGAGGCGCGGCTTCGGCGAGGCTGGACCAAGGCATGCGCACTCGCGGCGCGGACCCGCTCGCGCAGTCGCGCGCTGCGTGGAATGCGGGCTTTCGAAGCTGCGCGCACCTTATCGACGAGTTCTTCTGCAATCCTGTCGATCTCTAGCGATAGGGCGCCTTTGGGCTTGGGCACAAAGTCCACCGCGCCCAGTGCCAGTGCGTCCAGGGTCTCCTCCGCGCCCTCGGCAGTGAGCGACGAGACCATGACCACTGGGCATGGACGCAGAACCATGATTTTATCGAGGCAAGCGAGCCCGTCCATCTGTGGCATGTGGACGTCCAGCGTGATGACGTCCGGCGCGAAGCTGACGAGCATCCCCAGCGCCTCGACACCGTTCCGCGCCACGGCGACCTCGAAGTCGCCCGCTGCCTCGAAGATGTCCGTCAACAGGCGACGCATCAGCGCCGAATCGTCGACAATAAGGAGCTTTGTCACGGGTGTCTCTTCGCCGCCTTCTTGCTGCCGAGCGCGAGAAGGAGGTCGCGCTCCGCGCGATCCAAAAGTTCCTGCGGGCTGACGATCAGCACCAGCGCCCCCCCATTGTCCAGGCTGGCGACGCGGTCGAACACGCGCGCACCCTCGCTGCCGAGGTCGGGCGCCGGACGGAGCGCATCGGAGGCCGGCTGGACGACCTGCGAAACGGCATCGACAATGAACCCGGCAGTCAGCTCGCCGATCCGCACGACGATCACGCGAGGCTTGGCGCCCGTGACCGGGGCACCGTTGAAGCGGCGCGCCTGGTCGATGACAGGTATCACCTGACCGCGCACGTTCATCACGCCCTGCACGAAGGCGGGAGCCTTGGGCAGAGGAGTGAGGCGGGGCGGCAGCACCGCCACTTCCTGCACTGCATCGATCGGGAGGCCGAAACTCTCGTCGCCGATGCGGAAGAGCAGAAAGCGCTCGCCCTGCTCGTCGGTGGCGCCAGTCATCTTGCCCTTGTCTCCTGTCTCGCCCTGAAGCAACCTAGCGGTGACACCCTCATCGACAAGCTGATCGGGCGCCAATACCGACAGCAGCCGCCCACCGTCGTTCAGTCGGCAGATCGCCTGGATGCGCGCCTCGCCCCCGCCCCGGTTCAGAATTTGGGGAACGGCATCGACATCGCTTTCAGCCACGCGCTCGATTGATCGCATTGCATCCACCACAAGGCCCACGCGGTGCGCGCCGATACGTACGACGACGACGCGCGAGCGCGCGGTCATCAGCGCTACCGGCAGCGCCAGCAAAGCGGCCAGCGACAGCAGCGGCAGCACGGCACGGCGCGACGCGATCGTGCCTAGCGAGGCGGCGTCGGCATGAGGCATGAGCGCGATATCGCCCGGCAGGCACAGCACTTCCTCGATGACGGCGAGGGGAAGCGCGAAATCCTGACCGGCCACCGCGAAAGCGACTAGTGCGATGGTTTCTGAGGCGTCGGTGGCGATTTCAGCCGACGGCGCGATAATGGCGCCCGCCGAACGCCGGGGCCTGCGTTCGGGCACGGCACTGGCGACCAACGCGGCGAGGTCGATTCGCATCACGGCGGCGGCATCCTCGCCGTCCACGACCTGCGACACGCCGGTGACGGCGAGGCCGACCGGTCCGTCCATGTCCGTCACGATCACGCGCTGCACTTGCGACTGCTCTCGTCCGAGCAGGCTCGCCACCGACAGCACCGGCACGATGACGCCGCGTATCTGGGCGACGCCCATCAGCGCGGCGGGCGCATGGGGCACGCGGGCAAGGCGCGGCAGGGGCACGATCTCCTGCACCATCCAGGCAGCCATCCCCAGGAGTTCGCCGCCGACGCTGAAAGTCAGCGTGCGCGCGTCCGTGGCGGGCGCCTGCGCCAAGGGATCAGGCTTCGTTCGAGACGAGGACGGCAGCAATCGAGGCGATGTCCTCGATAGCGGCGGCAAGCGCCTCGGCGCCTTGGGCCTGCTGGCGCGCGGCGGCGCCGGCCTCTCGCGCGGCGGCGGCGGCAAGATCGGCGGCCTCGGCGATCTGGTTGGTGCCGCTCTGCACCTCGCGCGCCGAGCGCAGCATGTCGTCGGCGCTGGTGACGATGACCGCGTTGAGCGCCTGCGCGGCCTGCAGTTCCCCGGAGACGAGGCCGAAGCGCTCCAGCATGGCGCGGTTGCGGGCGATCTCGGCTTCAGCGGCGCCGACCACTTGGTCGAGGTCGCGGCGGATCGCGGCAATCTGGTCCTGGATCAGCCGCACGGCGTCCTTGGTCTGCCCGGCGCTCTCGGCTGAATCGCGCGAGAGCTTGCGGATGTCGGCGGCAACGGTCGCGAAGCCGCGCCCGGCATCCCCGGAGCGCGTGGCCTCCACAGCGCCGCTGACCGCAAGCATGTTGGTCTGCACCGAAACGAGTATCAAGTTGTCCGAAATCTTCTCGATCTGGCGGCTGGTGTCACTCAGCGCGGACAGCAGCGCGAGCACCGCGTTGACTTCGCCAATGGCGGAGGTGACGCCGGCTACGAGGCGTTCGATCAGTGTCTCGCTGTGCTTCACCGAAGCGACGATGGCGCCGATCCGGACACTGGCCGCTTCCGCGCGCGCCTGTGCGATCTGGGCGGACTTCTCGATCTGTCCCATCGCCACGTTGGCCTGCACCGTGGCCGAAGCCTGGATGTGCGTGCCCCGGCTGATTTGATCCAACGCGACGAGAATCTGGCTCGATGCCCCTGACAGTTCCTGCACCGTTGCCGAAAGCTGCTCGGCAGCCGCAGCGACCTGCTCGACGACCACGGCGGAGACTTCCGTGCCCTGCAACCGTTCGGTCAGTTCGCCGAGCGCTTCGGCGGTCTGCTGGCTTTCTTCGAGCGAGGCGCTCTGCTGTTCGATGGCCTGCTGGGCTTCAGCGGCGGCGGCGGACTGTTCCTCGGCCGCGCTGGCGACCTGCTCGGCGCCTTTTTCTGCTTCGCGAGTGGCCATTTCGGCCTCCACGGCGGTCTGCAGAATGTCCTGTGCGCCGAGGCCGAGCTCGGCGAGTTCTAGGCGCGCGGTCTTCAGCTGGGCGACGACCTGGCGGCCCGCCTGCGCCTCGTCCGTAGCCAATGCGGAGGCGGCGCGGACCTTTTCCGCAATCCGCTGGATTGCCTCGCCGATGCTGGCCGCCAGACCGCGGATGGTGTCCGCGCCGGCTTCCGAGCTTTCGGCAAGCAGACGTACTTCATCGGCGACGACCGAGAAGCCCGCGCCACTTTCCCCAGCCCGCGCGGCTTCGATCGTGGCGTTGAGCGCGAGTAGGCTGGTCTGGTCGGAGACGTCGGCGACATTTGCGCCGATCTCGTCGATCCGCTCGGCGGACTGTTCCAGCGAGGCGATGAGCTCGACGGTCGCGAGCTGGCGCTGGGCACTTAGTTCGATGGCGGAGACCGATACCTCGATCTGTGCGCCGATCTCGGCGAAGCTGCCTGCGGCGGCCTCGGTCTGGCGGCGAGAGTCCTCGGCGCGGGTGCGGGCTTCGCGAAAGTTGCCACCAAGAGCAGCGATGAGGCCAAGCGACTCCTGGGCAGCCCCGGCAGCTTCCTCAGCGCCGCTGGATATTTGGTCCATCGTGCGCTGCAGTTCGGCGGCGGCAGCGGAAGCCTGGCCCAGCCCGCTCGCAAGTTCCTGCGTTGCCACATCGATCCGCTGGGTTGCCGAGGCCGGCTGGGCAGGCGCCTTGCGAGGGGCTTGAGCCGCTGGCTTCAGCGTCGGTGTTGGCGTCTGCGGCGCAGAAGATTGCTTAGCGCGGGTTTCAAGTGTGGATTTTTTGACCAGCGCCATCTGCTCTCTCGCGTAGTGTTGATCGACGCTTACGGTAGCGGAGCTAAGAACGCTAGTGGCGGGATGAGGCGATGCAACACGTTGAGAACGTGGGTCTTGGTGGCCACACCGGCTTCCAGAGCCAACTCGACTGCATGCAAGACAGCCTGCTCGTCGTGATGCAGAACGAGAGACAGGATCTCGACCATCTCCCTGTCGCCACCCGGGCGCCTGAGGAGATGGCCCTGTAATTGCCGGAAGGCTTCGGGCATCTCGAGGAAGGGGGCACCATTACGCAAGGCGCCGGGCTTGCGTTGGACTACCGCCAGATAATGCCGCCAGTCATAGATTGTGCGACCCGGCTTGTGATGGGAACGGTCGATGAGCCGGGCATGTTCGCACACGATCTGGCCTTCGGCAGCAATGACCAGACGATCCGGGTAGACCCGCAGGCTGACTGGCCGGTTCGCGACGGAGGCCGGCACGGAATAGCTGTTGCGGTCGAAGGCGATGAGGCAGGTTGGCGACACGCGCTTGGTCTGCTCGACAAAACCATCAAAGGCTCTGCCCAGCGGCATCAGGCAGGAAACTTCCTCGGCATGCACATCAGCCACGGTGCCAGGCATGACACTATGCTGGATCTCGCCCCATTGGGCGATGCACTGTTCTTCCAGCCAGGCGTTCAACTCAGCCAGATCGCGGAAGCTGGGCATCGGTTGCCACAACCGGCGCCGAGCGTCTTGGACGTTCTTCTCGACCTGCCCTTTCTCCCAGCCTGAAGCCGGATTGCAGAAATCGGTCTCAAACAGATAGTGGCTGGCCATGGCGGCAAACCTCGCGTTGACCTGCCGTGCCTTCCCGGTCCCGATCTTGTCGACAGCGGTCCTCATATTGTCGAAGATCCCGCGCTGGGGCACGCCGCCAGCACCCGGAACGCCTGCGTCAGCGCGTCGAACAGCATCTCATGGGTCTGGAGCAGATAGGCTCGCACGATGAAGGCGCGGCTATGTGCCAGCTTGGTATGGGCGACCTGCAGCTTCGTAGGCTTGCCGCTTAGCATGGCATAATCCTCGCTCCAGTCGAACTGGAACGCCTCGCCAGGCTGAAAGACCAGGGGTACGAATGTCCCACGCCCGCTGGTCTGCTGCTCATACTGCAGCTCGGTCCGCCATCGTCGGGCAAACGCCGCAACCCGGTTATAAGAACCGTCGTACCCCAGCTTCACCAGATCGGCATACAACTGCTTGGCGGTCCTCTTCTGTTTGCGGGGTTTCTTGGATTTCACGCGCAGCCAAGCGGTCAGCTTCTCGGCAAAAGGGTCGAGTTTGCTCGGCCGAACCGGGACTTTGAAGCTGGGCTCAACAGCATCGGAACGCAGATATTTGCGGATAGTGTTGCGGGATAGGCCGGTCCGACGCTTGATCTCCCGAATGGAGATCTCTTGCCGGAAATGCCACCGGCGGATCACACTGAGTAAGTCCATGTCGATCACTCCGAGACCCTCCGACTGGCAGCCGGAGGGAAAGAAAACATGGGTCAATTCTCAGCGGAAACTTATAGGCTCACCGGGTCACATCTCAGTGGCAATCAACAGCCATTGTGAATGGCGACATCGTGACATCGCGGACGTGACGTTGAACAAGGGGATTGATGGAAATGAACGAGACGCTAACCGGCACTGTTTTGCACGTGATCGAACGAACACCACAATGGGTGCGGCACGATCTGGAATCCAAAGACGCGGCAATTCGGGTCCGCGCAGAAGAAACCCTTGCCGCAATGATCGCCGCCGCGCTCGACGAGGTTAATGCGCCTCAGGCGAGCTGATCGTCTGATCGGCCCTTCTGCCGAAAGGTACCTTGGACACTAGGCGCGTCGCAGCCGGCGCCGCAGGCACGCGCAACTCAGCTCGAGCGTCGCGGATACCCCGTAATCCTCCCCGCAAGCGATAGCTCATGACTCCCGGGCCGACAGTGCCTTGCTGACAAAGTCGAGACCCTATCGCAGCCGGCGGGATCGACGGTGCCGCCGAAGGGTCAAGAGCTCGTGGAAAGGCCGAAGTCGCCGTTGGTCGTCGATGGGGCAATCACTGCGTCAGTCAACTCTCGTCCGTCTCACGGCGCAAACCTGCTCTTCGGTATATGCGTAATGCGGCAGGCAAGATCGGCTTCGCCGGAGGCGACGACATAGTGATCTCCCCCGTCCGCGATCCCCGTGGTGAAGACGACATCACGAACATACATCTGATGTTCGAGCGGCCGGGTCAGCTCGGCGTTTGCCTCAAGCAGCGGGACATGACCGGTGCGGAGCACGATGCTGGGATCGTCTGCGTCCAAGATCGACCAGTACGTTCGATAGATCCCGACGATCTCCTTTGGCTCTACGCCATGCCAGAGGGTCAGCCATCCGCCAGCTTCGATGCCTCGCGCGAGTACCGGAGGGCTGCCGCCGCCCATCCGGGCAGTTGCGAGAGTAGCGGCATGCGGACGGATGCCAGGCCTGGCATGCGGTTTCCAAAACAAGGCATCTGGCGAATGAGCAAGATTGATCGAGGGGCCAGCACGCCATTCGCTGCCGGGCGGATAGGCGAAATAGAGATCGCCCAGCGGCCGCGTCTGCGCCCAGTAATGGCCATCGATCAGCCCTTCGAAGATCAGCATGTCCTTGTTCTGGTGGTCGAGCACGATATCCGCGAAGGTCCAGTCGAGCCCATTGTCGGAAGTGTAGAGCGTCGTCGAGTGGCGCTCCGGGCTGACCGAACATGTGGTCATCAGCCAGCGTTCGCCAACTTTGCTGATCCGCGCGTCCTCGACGCCGTAGCACTGTAGGCTGTTGCGCGGGCCGATCGCCCGGTCGTAATGGATCGCGACCCGTTCGGTGCCGTCCGGCGTGAGCTCGACCGGCAGAAGCCATGACAGGGAAGTCAGCGCCATGATCTTCCACCCCCCGCTGCGCAACATGAACTTACGCGGATCGGCAGTGTCGACATGCTCCAACGGCCACGCATCCAGCACGAAGCGACCGCCATTCCCGTCCTCCCAGCGAATCGCATGGATGTGGTTGTCGAAGACCGGCTGGCGGAGGGCCTCGGCCACGCGCACCATCATCAGCAGATTGCCGTTAGGCAGCCGCGTAAGGGCGGGGTTAAAGGCGCCCAGCACATAGGTCTCGGCATCGAGATGTCCCGCCAAAGGCGAGCGTCCCAGATCGATATCGTCCGGGACCAGAACGAGCTTGTCGATGTCGTACGTCATTCCTGCTCCTGAGCGCGGGGAGTGATGGTGAGCTGCTGGACCACCGTTCGACGGGGCTGTGTCAGCAGGTAATGGACGCCGACGGCAATGTCCTCGGCCCGCAACATCGTCTCTTGGATAATCATCTGCCGCTGCTTTTCAGCCGGAATGTCAGGGTATTGGATATCCGCCCCCGTCTTACCGGGTTCGACAAGAGCAACCCTGATGCCCTTGGGACCAAGCTCGCGGCGCAGCGCTTCTGAAAAACCCGCGATACCGGCCTTCATGCCGGCGTAGACCGTCGATCCAGGCCCAAGCACGTGCGCTGACATCGAACCGATCAGGACGATATCGCCCTTGTCGGCGAGCAGCGCCTGCGCTGCATGTGCGCTCAACAGATAGGCGGTGAAGTCGACCGCGACCGCATAGCGCACCTCCTCCGCCGTCATTTCGGACAATGACTGGGCCGGCACAGCGGCGTTGATCACGGCTATGTCAGGCGACCCGAGCGCATTGTTCGCCGCTTGGAAGAAGCGGTCGAGTTCCGCCGGCTCGGCGAGGTCGACAGCGATGCCATCCCCCTGCCCCACCTCGCGGATCCGCGCGAGCGCATCATCGAGATGTTCGGGCGTTCGCCCGCAGATGAAGACCTCTACCCCCTCGCTGGCGAGCAGAACGGCGATGGCGCGACCGATGCCGGTGGTACCGCCAGTAATGATTGCCTTTCGGCCCTGAAGCGGGCGATGTTCCGTATGCGCGTCCGAAACCCCGATCATGCGCTATGCTCCTCCTCGTTCCAGGTTATGGTCAACCGGCCACGTGCCGGAACGTTGAAATCAATGCGGTCGGTGCCTTGGGGCGTTCCCCGCAGGACATCACCCCCGTCGCCGACCACTTGGACGCGCGGAAGGGTCGCGCGTCTCTCACGAATGAAATTGAGTGCGGCCTGGCACGTCTCGCCCCCATCGAGGACAATGCTGAGTGACCGGTCGCCGATCCGCTCGGTGCCGCGGATGAAGTGGTCGCAGAAGATTTTGAACGGCGCCCCTTCAACTGTGTGGAAACTGCGGGTGGCAAACACTAGCGCAGCGCCTGCGCCGTATATCTCCTGCCCGACCTGCCCCGGACACTGTCCGTCAGGATAGAGATCCTCGAGGGGAAACGACAGCTTGCGGTCGATGTGGCCATTGCGGTTTTCAGTGGCGAGGATGTCGGCGGGCAGCGCATCCGGGTAATAGTACCAGGCGCGGTCGAGCGCGTACTTGCAGTATTCCGCGACGAGCATGCGCACTGCGGGATCCAGGTTGGGCCCGCTGTCGTCGAGATAGGCGGCGAACGCCGTGAAGGCGTCGAAGCACTCGTAGATAGCCATGTAAGGAGCATCCTGCAGGCAGGTCGCCCCAAGGAAGTTCTTGTAGTGGACTGCGTGCTCGAGCCGGCTTTCCCATATTTCGCAGTTGTGGAAGAAGCTGGCGAGATAGACATAGCTCTGCTCGGCGTAGACCACGTCATTGGTGATGCGATAGAGCCGCATGCATGCTGCCGCACCCCAAGCAGTAAGGTTTGCCTGATAGTTCAGGTTGAAGCGCATCCCCATCGCGGCGTCGATCGCCCGCTTCGCTTCATCCAGGAACCGCGGATCGGCGGTCAGTTCGTGGGCCTGCAGCATGATCTGGGCATAGAGGCCGCCGACGTCGGTCTGGCCGCGATCGTCATTGGCTGTGGCGGTAATGACGGAAAAATCCGTCACATCGTACTGAATCGGCCACTTGTAGTCGAAATGTCGCGCGGCGGAGATGCCGAAATCGATGCATTCCAGGAACAGTTTTTCGGAGGGCTTGTCTCCCGCCAGAGCCATCCGCGCGAGGTTGAGCATGGGGTGGTACAGATACCAGCTGTCGACGGCGTTTGCGTCCTTGTCGTCGCCGACATTTGGCAAGTATCGGCGCAGCGCCTTGAGCTTCGGATCGTAAAAGCGGCGCAGACCGGCGCGCAGTTCGGCTTCCAGAGGATGGGCCTCACCGCTCCAGCGCCCCCAGTCGAAGACGGCGGCGAGCACCGACACCTGTACCATGGAATCCGGATATTCGCTCGCCGTGTAGGGATGCACATAGCGATGCCCGTAGTGCCGGATCGTCGCTTCGGGAGCCTTGTCCAGATCCACAAGCGTTCGCTCTGCCCGTTCGATCCAGTCCCGGTACTCTGTTTGGGGTAGCGCAATCAGCTTGTAGGCCTCGCCCAGCATTTGCAGGAACTGGCGGGCGGACTCGCGCTCGTGCGGCGGGGCGTGATGGCGGAACACCACGATCGCATCGGACAACGTGACTTCCACCCCTCCCTGCAGCGGCGCCGACGGCGGCGTGCCGGACTGCGCGGGCGTAGGCGGCAGGTAGCCCAGCTCGGGCCACAGCCCACCCACCGCTCCGTCCGGACTGGTCTTGGTTGCCCGGTAATAGTCGTTCATCGCCGTGAGATTCTGGAAGTACAGAACGTTGCCGAAAGCGGGTTTGTCGATCCGAAAATAGAGGACGCCGCTGTTTAGCCCACGCTGCGCCGCCTCGACATGGCCTTCGGCACCGAGCGGATCGTCGTCGCCATCTAGAGGATAGAGGTCGCGAGGCAGGAATGGGATCAACGTCGGCGTCGATGGCGTGAATTGCACCGTAACCCTGATGTGTTCGAGCGCGTCTCCCCCCGTTGCCACCATGATCCTATGTTGCCCCAGCACGCTGTCGAGCCGCAGGCGCACCGCTTCCTTCGCCCGGGCTTTTTCGCAGGTGCACTCGGACGGCGCGCCCAGGTATGCCGCGCGTAGCGCGATGCCGCCTGCGCCCGGCCGCCGGACCATCACCCAGAGCGAGTCTCGCGACTTCAGGACCTCACCCACCAGCTCGCCGAATGCGAACGTGGCCACGCTCTTCCCTTCGCCATCGGCGAGGATTTGCCGAAGCGCGGAAACGTACGGACTGGCGGGACTGACCCGCTTCGCGATCGCGCCGCTTGAGGGAAGCCGCATCTTTCTGGCGATGTTGGTCATGAAGCTTCAATCCCCGAGGAACTGCTGATGCTGGCGGGGGATAACGATTGGACAGGGGAGCCGTTCCGCTACGGTGGATATCGCTTCCGCTGCGATCAGCCAAGCAGCCACAATACCTGGACCAGTCTCCCGGGAGCCCAAGCCTAGGTCCGCTGCAGCGCCAGAAACGGTCTGGCAACCGTTCAGGATCTGGGAGTGATGATACCAGTTGACTCCGGGGCTTCGGCACGCGGCATCTTTCTCGATCGATGAAGCGAGCGGGTTATGGAAAGAACGCAACATTCTGGAACGGCGCCTCGCCTGTGCCGTTGCGAGATCACGTTCAGCAAAAGGTATGGCAATGGACAACGATAACAAACGCAGCCACCAGGATAAGGCGCATGGCGATGATAAGAGCGAGGAGAGGCTCAATCCCGGCATGAACTCCGAGGGTGCCGGCGGGGCGGGGGCAGACCGGACCAAGCCGCGCGATGGCGGAGCGGCTGAGAAATTTCCGCTCGACAGCACCGGCGGCGAGCAAGCTGGTAACCAGCGAGATCCGAAGCATCGGAGCGAAGACTAACGGCGTGGTGCTCCGGTTGTCAGGACCTCGCCCAATCCGGCTTCATCAGGTGGCTGGGCACCCGGCTTGTGGTGATCCTGTGCCGTGATCGCGGCCGGCCGCACGACGGGTCGCTGTGGAATTTTTTGGTCTTCTTTCCTTGGAAAGGTGCTTGAAAAGATAGCGCGCTCGCCTAGCTAATCAGGGCCGGACGCCTGTCAGGGTCCGGTGGACCAGGAGGGCACCGGCTCTTTGAGTTCCGGTGCATCTCAAGTCTGAATTGCTTCATCAGGAGGATTTGGAAATGAGAACGAACTTTGATTTTGCTCCGTATCGCCGATCGACGGTGGGCTTCGATCGCTTATTCGATCTTCTGGAAACCGGATCTCGTGCGGACACGCCCGACAGCTATCCGCCGTTCGACATCCTGCGAGATGGGGAAGACAGCTATCGAATTTCCATCGCGCTGGCAGGCTTCCGTCCCGATGATATCGAAATCGTCGCGCAGCAGAACTCGCTGATCGTTTCGGCCAACCGCAACGTAGACGAGGCAGAAGGCACATATCTCCATCGGGGCATTGCAACGCGCTCATTCGAACGCCGCTTCCAGCTGGCCGATTTTATCGAAGCTGGCAACGCGACCTTCGAAAACGGTCTGCTGACCATCGAACTTAGGCACGTTTTACCCGAGGCGATGAAGCCGCGGCGCATCCAGATCGGCGGCCACGCTGCTAACGATCGGATCGAAGGGCCCGGCGACAGAGCACAGGACGCCGCCTGACCTTACTCCGGCCTGCCAGCGCTGTCCCTTCGGGAACTGGCAGGCCACCTTCCTAGGCATCGATATCTGATAGCTTAGTGGTTTGAACCATGCGGACCGAGTCCGCTTGGAACCGCACTGGGGATCCTGAGTTCGAAATCGACTAGCTCGCCACGAAGATCGCTGAGAAACGCCAATGCAACCCTTTCCCTCTTCACCCTCGAATGAACGCCCCCGTCGAATTGAGCTGGACCGGTACCGGGCAATGTCAGCTGCGTGGGAGGCCCATCGCGCAATGATCAAGCGTGTGTGTGGGGGCTCGCGGTTAGTAGGGTCGGACCCGTATCGGCTCGATAGCCGGTAATTTCCCGTATCCGCGCGCGCAACGGAACGAGAACAAGAACTGGGGTTTGTTGCAGACATACGAAGGAGAGCGTAATGGCTGCACGTCCCTATTGGAAAGGCCAGATCCGCCTGGCGCTCGTTTCGATCCCCGTCGAAATCTATTCGGCAACCAAAAGCGGTGCGACGATCGCCTTCAATCAGATTCATGAACCGTCCGGCCAGCGCATCAAATATGAAAAGGTCGTGCCAGGGATCGGGCCGGTTGACGTCGACGAGATTGTCAAAGGCTTCGAATATGCCAAAGGCGAATATGTGCTCCTTGATGAAAAGGAAATCGAGGGGGTCAAGCTCGAGAGCAAGAAGACGCTTGAGTTAACGCAGTTCGTCGACGCTCACGATGTCGACATGATCTATTTCGAAAAGCCCTATTACGTAGTGCCGGCTGACGATCTGGCCGAAGAGGCGTTCATCGTGCTGCGTGAAGCGCTGAGACGCACCCGCAAGATCGGGCTCGGGCAACTTGCAATGCGCGGCCGCGAATACGTCGTCAGTATCAAGGCTTGCGGCCGCGGGATGGTCATGGAAACGCTGCGCTACGCCGACGAGGTCAACAAGGCGACAAGCTACTTCCGAGAAATTGGGGACGCCGATCCTGACGAGGAGCTGCTCGATCTTGCGACAACGTTGATCGACAAAAAGACCGGCAAGTTCGATGCAAGCGATTTCCACGACCGCTATGCCGATGCGCTGAAGGAGCTGATCGAACGCAAGAAAAAGGGCAAGACGCTCAATATTGATGCGGACGACAAAGGCGCTGATCCGCGTGGTTCGAACGTTGTCGATCTGATGGCGGCACTCAAGAGTTCTCTGGGAGGGTCCGCTTCGTCCAAGCCAGCGGCCAAGAAACCGGCGCCTAAGACTGAACAACAGGCCGGAAAAACGGCCAAACCGGCAGCCAAAAAGACCGTCGCAAAACCCCCGGCGAAGTCACCGCCCCGCAAGCGAGCTTCATGATGGGTGAACGCGAAAGCACTGCAAACTCGTTGCTCGCTGATGATGACGCCGTTTTTGCTGAAGGCGCCATAACCTTGTGGGCCAACCTGCTCACCCTGATCGGCATGCATCTGCAAGAGACCGGCACCTCGCGTCAGGAGGTGCTCGACATGCTCACCATGCTTCATGAAACCAATGAGGAGACGGTCCGCTCGCCCCGCGCCCGGGCGGTCGCCTCGCGCCATCTAATGTCAGTCTACCGTGCGCTCGGCGAAGCCTGACCGGTCAGGCATCGGGACCGAAGCGGCGGCGCTCCGGATCGCGGCGGCACCGGAAGTGGTGCCTGACACGGCCGTTGAAGAAAGTCCCGGCGGAAGAAGCCTGGCAGAAGGCTTCGAAAATGGCGGCTGGCACGTCTTCGTAGAGGTACTTGCCCGTCTGGCGAAACGAGACCCACAGCGTCCCCCCCTCGTCATCGTAGCTGATCCGATCTATCATCGAGGAATGGTTGAACCGGTGTGCACGCATATCCTGTGGAGCGCGGATTTGCAGGGTGTGTTCCCCCGACCACGCCGAGGCGAATTTGCAGGGGGTCAAAGCGAATGTATCGTGCTGGAACGATCTCCCGTTCGCGGCTTGCTCAACCTGAACGCAGCTTGACGTGGCGGAGGTGAGCGATGAACAGCTGCGCGAAATGGCCCAGCATCGCGGCCTTAAACTCGTCAAGTCACGCAGACGCAAACCTGGCACCGGTGACTTCGGCAAATTCGGATTGAGCGACGCGGCCGGAAACTCTCTTTTCGGTATTGCCGAAGGGGGGCTGACGGCCAGCGCGGAAGATATCCAGCACTATCTGCGGACCAGTGAACTGGGCACATGGAAGCAATCGGCGGACACCACGCCGGATCGCTCCTCTTCTCCGAAAACGCCTCGCACCGAGGCGAATGATGAGGAAACCCCGGGGCCGCGGCGCGCAAGGAAACGGGCATCTGGCAAGCAGTTCGTAACTCCTGTCCCGGCAAAGTCAGCGGCGCGTCAGCCGAAGGCCGAGCAGGTGACGCGGTCAACAGCCCAGCTGCGGATCGTTCCTAAACACGAACCAAAACTCAAGCCGAAGCCCGGACCAAAGCCCGAGCCGGTCCTAAGGATGCGCGCAGCAACCCCGGCCGATAGCGACGCGCTCTTTGGCCTGTTCAACCAGCTTGGCGACACGTCGGTCGATCGAAAGGATGTAGCTGGAAATCTGGACAAAGCGCGCAGGGCAAAGGCTGGAACCCTGGTCGCCGAGCTCGACGAAATCGTCGGCTGCTGCGGCTGGGCACTCATACCTACCCCCCATCGCGGAACGCTGGGCAGGCTCACCGTGCTGGTCGTTGACAAGCGATTCCGGCGACGCGGGATCGCGACGCAAATGTTGGCCGCGGCGCAGAAGGCATTGGAGAGGTCCGGTTGCCATCAGCTTGAAGTGATGAGCGACATCACGGTCAATAACAGCCACAATTTCTTTCGGTCGTTGGACTTCGAGCAGACCAGCTACCGCTTCGTCCGGGCCATCGGCGGATAATTCGCTCTGGAACGAGTCCGGTCCCTTGGGATTTGCAATGAATATCGATCGGGACAGCCATGGCACGAGCTGCAAAAGCAAACCCTACTTCGGCGCAGGAGCGGCTCGCCAAATATCGCGAGAAACGCGATTTTGCGCGCACCGCCGAACCATCGGGCGCAACCGAGCCGACGACCGGAAACGGATTTGTCGTGCAAAAGCATGCGGCATCGCGGCTTCACTACGACTTTCGACTTGAACTTGACGGCACGCTGGTCAGTTGGGCCGTGACCCGCGGACCGAGCATCAACCCGGACGACAAGCGTCTTGCGGTCCGCACCGAAGACCACCCGCTCGATTATGCCCGTTTCGAAGGCACGATCCCCAAAGGCGAATATGGCGGCGGGACCGTTATGCTTTGGGACAATGGCACCTGGGAATCGATTCCTGGCAAGAATCCAGGCGAAACCCTGCCAGAAGGACACCTCCACTTTATCCTGCATGGACGGCGGATGCAGGGTGAATGGATACTCTTTCGCCTAAAACCCCGCGGCAGGGAAAAAGGCGAGAATTGGATATTGCGTAAAGTACAGGACGCGTTTGCCGGTGGTTCGGACGACCTGATCGCCACCCACCTGACAAGCGTCGATACAGGGCGCACGATGGAGGAAATCACCGCCGGCAAAGCGGTCGCCAAGCGCAAGACGCGTACCGCCGCCACCAAACCGATCCGGACCGCGCCGGCCCGTCGAAAAAGGGCCGGCATGATCCCCCCGTTCCAGCCGGTGCAGTTGGCCACGCTGGTGGATCATGTTCCAGTTGGCGACCGGTGGCTGCACGAGCTCAAATACGACGGTTACCGTACGCTCCTGGCGATCGGCGGCGGCGAGGGCCGCGCCTATACGCGCTCCGGACTCGACTGGTCGGACCGCTTCGCAGGGCTGATCGCCGAGGCCGTGAAACTCGATGCGGGCAGTGCCCTGATCGACGGGGAGGCGGTTGTCACTCTTCCAGATGGCCGTACCAGCTTTCAGGCCCTTCAGGCGGCGCTCAAGGGCCAACCCGGTGCAATCAATTACTTCGCGTTCGATATTCTCGAACTCGATGGCGAGGACCTGACGCAGCTGCCGCTTACCGTGCGGAAGGAAAAGCTGGCCGCGCTGATTGGGGGCGGCCAAAGTCGCATTCGGTACTCGGACCACATCGTCGGCAATGGCGAGAACCTTCTCACCAGCTTCTGCGACGCTGGCTTGGAAGGCGTCATATCGAAGCGGGCGGATGCGCGCTACTTTGGTTCGCGCAGCGGCAGTTGGGTCAAGACCAAGTGCATCCGCCGCCAGGAATTCGTCATCGTAGGCTGGACCCCGTCGGACAAGCAGCGTGGATTTCGCTCTCTCCTGCTCGGCGTCAACGAGAACGGCAAGCTGCGCTATGCGGGAAAGGCCGGTACCGGCTTCACTGGCGACGAGATCGAGCGGCTGATGGAGCTCATGGCGCCGCTCCAGCGGCAGCAGCCGACTGTAGATGCGCCGCGAGCAGCGGTTCGCGGCGCCCACTGGATTGCACCGAAGCTTGTCGCCGAAATCGCCTTTATCGAGTTCACCGATGAAGGCGTGCTGCGCCACCCGAGTTATCTGGGACTGCGCGAGGACAAAAAGCCCGAAGCTATCGTTCTCGAGACCGCGGCACCTGTGGCGGTGGTCACGGCGCCCGCCGCCGCCAGTGTGCGTATCAGCAACCGCGAACGAGTGATTTTCCCCGAGGGCAAACTGACCAAGGGCCAACTGGCGGATTATTACGCGACAGTCGCGCCGATTATGCTCCCATGGGCAGGCAGCCGGCCGATCAGCCTGGTGCGCTGTCCGCAGGGCCGCGGCAAGAAATGCTTCTTCCAAAAACACGATGCCGGCAGCTTCGGCACCGACGTCAAGCAGATCGGCATCCGTGAAAAGGACGGGCATGACGAGCCCTACCTTTTCGTCGACGCTCCCACCGGCCTGCTCACCTGCGTTCAGATGGGCACAATCGAGTTTCATGGATGGGGTGCGCGGATCGAAGATGTCGAAAAGGCCGACAGGCTGGTATTCGATCTCGATCCCGACGAAGGCCTCGACTTCAAGGACGTCGTGTCTGCGGCATTTCACCTTCAGGACCTGCTCGCCCAGATGGGCCTCGCTACCTTTCCAATGGTCACAGGCGGTAAGGGAGTTCACGTCATCGCGCCGCTTACCCCTTCTGCGGTATGGCCTCTGGTGAAAGACTTTGCGCACCGCTTTGCCTTGGCCCTGGCGCAGTCAGAGCCTGATCGGTTCACCGCCGCCCTCGCGAAAGCCAAGCGCACCGGACGCATATTCATCGACTATCTGCGCAACCAGCGCGGCGCGACGGCGGTCATGCCTTACAGCGCCCGCAGCCGGGAATTTGCGCCAATCGCGGTGCCGGTTACCTGGGAGGAGCTTCGCGATCTCGACAAACCCTCGCACTGGCATATCGGCGACAGCGCCGAGATGGTGAAGCGGGCCACGTCGAAGAATCTGGCCCATTGGGGCCGCGCGGACCAGGTTCTGCCGGACATTTGAAAAGGTCAGGGACGGAGAACGACCACTCGGCGCACGCCGGTCCTGCCCCACCCACCACGCCGGGACACTGTCACTATGATTTACGCGCTCCGGTGATCCAGGTGACCGTAATAGGCGTCTTCAATCGTCACGATCACCAAGTGTGTCGTCAGGGTCCTCGACGTCCTCGTCAGGATCATCGTGAAGCAATGGATCGAGATCAAGTTCCGCGATAACTTCAAGCTTGCCGGCAGCTACGATGATCTCGTCCCCGTCCTCAAGCTCGACGATAGTCGTGTCAGATTCCTTGCCGACCTTGACGCCTACCACGTCGTCGCCGTCGATCTCGATTTCATCGCCGTCCGGTGTTTCAAATGTCGATACAGTCATGTTCGTTGGCGCTCCTTGGATTTCGCGTCTCGAACCCAATATCTCGGTCCTAGTTCCCAAGCTTCTAGCGGGACGAACACGAGGCGCCCCGTCGGCTGGCGTAGCTTGCCCCTGTGTCGAAGGTATCGGTGAAACCTGAGTTGCTAGCACGCACGTGGCACTTGATCGTCGAGGACAACCTTATCGCCACTTTTGGCACCTAAGATATCGTCAACCGGTTCGGCGGCGCAATGGAAATAGCGCAGATACCCGAGGCCGCCCACGACTGGCCCAACAAGGGTGCCCGATTTCGCCCCCCCTCAAAATCAACCTTGGCAATCAAGACAGCATCGGCGATCGGCGATCGGACGCCGGCGGGGCGTTCTTCTTCTCCACGGCTGCCGCAACAGGCGCTTCTGCCGGCGAGTAGCGACGGCGCCTCACAGTTGACCGGAACTGAAAGGCATCTCGTGTGCTATATCTCCGTCAGGAGCTGCAGTGGCAGACGTCATATTTAGGAGACGATCATGAGCATCAAGGGTGAAGCCAAGGAAGCAGCCGGATTCGTCAAGGAAGAATTGAACGAACACGGCAAGTCTCCCGAAAGCCAGAAGAAGGCCCAGGAAGGCCGCGACCTTCGGAACGAAGGCCGGGTCGAGGACGGCAAGCCGCCCAAGACCACCGAGCCGGGCACCGGCGCAAAGTAAATCGAACCTACCCCCGCTCCGGCGGGGGTACTTATTTGAGCGTACGCATTTTCGATTGCGCCCCCCATCGAACATTTGTTTGGACTCAGGCGGCGTGCTCGGTGCGGGCGTGGGCGATTTCCTCATCGGTGGGACGGCGGTGCACGCTCAATCTGTCCTGTTCCCACAATACCAGACCCAGCTTTTGGAACGCGGCAAGCCAGCCTTCCATCGGCCAGCGATCCCAGCGAACCCGGAAGACATTCGCGTTGCGCACGATATCGTCCAGGTGCTGCAGTGGCGGCTCGAAGCTGTCGTGATGCTGGTGGAAGGCTCCCGGCCCTCCCATGAATAGCAGCGGCAGCCCTGCCTCGCGCGCCCGGAACCCGAAATCGGTATCCTCGGCGCCGTAGCCGGTGAAGGCTTCGTCGAAACCGCCGAGGTCGAAGAAGCGTTCGCGGTGGATGCCGAAGACCAGCGACCAGAAAAGCCCGGCGTTCTCCACCTCTCGGATCCCTTGAGCGGGAAACCGACGCCCCGGGTGCCCTGACGAACGGCCCAGAAGCTCCGCCTCCTGCCAGTCCCCGCGCGCGTCCTCGGGCCCGAGATACCTGACCTGCGCACAGATCAGCGCGTCGTTCGCGGCGAGCGCATCCGCCATCGCATCCACCAGGCCGCGCATCGGGATACAGTCTACATCGAGGAACAGCAGGTAGTCTCCGCTTGCAGCCCGGGCAGCGGCATTGCGCGCGGCAGCCAGTGGCAGCCCGCCCCCATCCAGCCGCACCACGCGCGCCGGAAAAGGCAGGTCGCCGATGGTGGCGGGCGGATCGCTCCCCATGTCGACAACGACGAGTTCGAACGGAGCGGCGGCGCTGCGCCGCAGTCCCTCGATCAGCTGCGCCAGATGGCCGGCACGGTTCTTGACGATCGTCAGCACGCTCAGTCTCATGGCAGGCGGCGCCAGAGATCGAGCCGGTACTGCGCGGTACGCTCGGCTGTGACGACCGCGATCCTGCCGTTAAGGAAGCCGTTGAGCTTTTCGACCGCCTCGTCCCCGCCTTGCGGGTAATCGGTTTCGCCCGTCCAGTGAGCCAGCAGGATGTCGCCGCCGGTTTCCACCTGCGAGGCGATCCAGGTGGCGGCGCGCCCGATGTCGCGGTCGTCCCAGTAATAGACGACCTCGGACAACACCACGAGGTCGAACGCGCGCGACGGTGCCTGTTGTGGGAACACCATGTTGGCGAACGACACCTGGTCCAGCGGCGCGCACCGCGCCCGCGCCGCCTTCAGCGCGGTGGCGCTGACGTCGATTGCCAGCAAGGCGCCGCAATGGGGCGCGAGGCCGGCGGTGAGCACGCCCTTCGCGCAGCCCACCTCGAACCCCTGCCGGTAGGCCCGTCCACGCAAAGCCTGCACCGTATGGGCGTACTTGCAGCGCTCATAGGCGCTGCTTTCAAGGTCCCAGGGATCTTCGGTGCCGCGAAACATGCTTTCGAAATAGTCGGCCGGGAGGCTGCCCGAGGGGCGGTTCATGGGCGTCTCCGCATGTACAGGCTGTCGGTGGCGGACATCCGCCGGCGTTCGGGCGGCAGGCGGAAACCCGGCCCCAGCGCAGCCGTCAGCTGGCTGCGGTGGGCCTGTAGCGCATAGCGGCGCTTGCCCGGAAGCATCGGCAGCGTACGCGTGCTGCAAAAAGCCCGTGTCTCCGGCGCGTCGCTCCACACGCAATACTCGGCGACCAGCACCCGGCGTTTCGCGCAGGCCTGGACGGCATAGGCCAGCCGGGCGGCTGCGGCATGGTCGCAGTGGGCTTCGTGCAGCGCCGTGACGGCAAGTCCGTCGACCCGCCGCCGGCGGCACAGCGCGGCAAGCCTGCGGGCCGCATGGCCGAAGGCAGCGGTTCCGGGCGCTACAGGTGCGGCGTCCTTCCAATCGAGGTAGAACGGGGGCGCCCTCCGACTTCCCGTCAGCCGGAACAATGCCGTCGCCGCCTCCCGTCGGCGGACGGCGACGAGGCGGCCGGTGCGGCCATCAACGGGTCCGTGCGATCCCGATCCGTCGGTCAGGTAGACGAGCCCCGCCAGCCGCCCCGCCGCCGAGACCTGCGCGATCAGGGCGCCGGCGCCCAGCGTCTCGTCGTCGGGGTGAGGCGCCAGCACCAGCCAGCGCAGCGCCGTTATGCCATGCGCGCTTCGCGGGACGGTCACCACAGGCGGTCCTCCTCACCCCAAGCATCGTGATCCAGCCAGGCCAGCGCTGCCTGGTCGCGCGCATGGTCCGGGCCGGCCTGCCGCAGGTAAAGCGAGAGATCCCGGATGATCTTGTCGATGCGCTGCCCGTCCATGGCGCTGCGCGTGCCGACGATCCGGGCGGCAAGCTCCATCACGTCGAGCGCAGCCCGCTCGACGATGCCGCGCGTCATGCGCGCAAACGCCGGCCCGTCGGGATCGTCGAGGGCAGCGCGCAGGGCGCATTCGCGGACCCACATATACGCCGTGCGCGCCGCCGCGACGCAGTCCGCAAACTTCGCGCGCTGCAGCGGATCGCTGCGGGTCGCCTCGGACATCGCCAGCCGCGTCTCTGCCAGCAGCCCCTCGATCCCTCCCAGTTGCACGGCGGCGAAGCGCCAGGCGCCGGTCGTGAAGCGGGGGTCGCGGTCGTAGTCGCCGGGAAGACCAAGCAGGTCCGCTTCGTCGATGCCGATACCGGTCAGGTCGTAGAGACCACTGGTGGTGGCCCGCATCCCGCGCACGCGCCACTGCGACACGTCGGCGCGCTCTGCGTCGTCAGCGCCCACGATCACCAGTTGCCGCTCGCTTCCGGCTTCCTGCGCTGTCACGATGGCGTGTTTGAGCCCCCCGGCCCCGCTCGCGAACGACTTGCCGCCCTTGAGCACTGCGGTCCCACCTTCACCGCGTTCAATGCTGACGCCGGACTGAGGCTCGGTCGCCCAGACCCCGTAGAACGCACCGTCCTCCAGTTCCCGGCCGAGGCGAACCGCCTGCTCGGGCGAGGCATACCAGTCGAACAGCGCCAGCGCGTTGACGTGGCCTTCGTAGAGCCGCCCGATGCTGAGGTCGGCTCGCCCGACGATGCGCAGGACGTCCATCAACGTCCGGTACCGGGTGGGCACGTCCGCGAAGGCGATCCCGCCGCTCGCGGGAGGGGCGAAATGACGATGCAGGCCGGCAGCGGCAAGGCACCGCATGCTCTCGACCGGGAAGACCGGGGCAGCGTCGTAACGGGCGCCGAGATCGGCCAATCGCGAGGCGATCGCGGCGGCCCGCGCCACTGGGTCATCCTGCTCGGCGGTGGTTTGGGTGGATGTTTTCATACCGCGTGTTCCTTGATGCCGCAGGTCACGGCTGCGGCCATGCCTCCCAGCCATGATGCCGCTTTTTGCGCACCCCGTTCGTCGTGCAGAGACCGGCGCGCCGAACTTCGTAGCGACAGGGCTTTCTCTATCAGAACCGGCCAGCTTTCGCCGCCGGGCCACTCCGGCAGCACCACCGCGGCGCCGATCCGGTCGAGGCCGCGCGCGGTCGCCCGCTGTTCGCCGAAGGGTCGATCCTCCGGCACGCATACGAAGGGCTGGTCGGCCGCCATCACCGCGCCGACGAGCCCGTCTCCGGCTGCTCCCACCACGATCCGGGCGCGGGCGATCTCACGCCCGGGCGCGTCGACCCAGCCCGCGAACTCGAGGTTGGCGGGGATATCGGCGGGCGTGGTTGCTGGGCCGATGACCCGCCACACCCATTGCGGGCAGGCACGGGCGGCATCGGCCAGCATGGCGCCGTCGCCCGCCGCGCCGCCGCGCCCGAACACCACCAGAATACGGCGATCGATCGGCGTGCCAGCGCACGCCTCTGCGGTGATGCCGGGCAGATACCGGGTCTTGTCGCGCACCCAGGCGGGCGTCGCAGCTGCATCCAATGCAGGGGGGAACGGGGCGAGCAGCGCCGACGCCCCGCGAAAGGCGTCGCGATGCGCGGCATCGTCGCGCTCTCCGTTAAGGCGTACGTAGACGGTCGGAACAGACGCCAGCCTGGCGACCATCGCCGCTTCCACCGATACGTCGACGACCATCAGCGCCGGCCGCGCGGTCGCGATCCAGCCGGCCATCTCCGCGACGCGCGCCCGCACGCCCTCGTGATCTAGGGGCGCATAATGAAGCGCGTCCGGGCGGCAGTCTGCGAAGTCCTGCCCATCGAAGCGGCCGGAGACCGGACGGTCGTCGGGCAGGTCGATCCCAGCGCCGCCGAGCCCGGTGCCGAGCAGGACGATCGGCCAATCGGAAGCGGCAACGATGGCATCGGCGCGGGCACGGTGGCCGGCGCCGTGATGGTGGACGTAGTATCCGATCGGCCGGCGGTTCACGGCGTGACCTCCAGCAGCATGTCGTGGGGCATGGGAGAAAGCAGCGGCTCCGCTTTCGCAATCAGCGCCTGACCGCCCTCCTGCGCGCGCAGGTCGCGGCGCCAGGCCGCGCGTTCGCGCCAGTGCTCGTAACCTGGCGCGCTGGGGCGCTCGCCCCTGGCGGCCAGGTCGAAGAGGTCATGCATGGCCAGAGCCATGCCCCCTTCCGCGCGTCCGTCGCGGCGCGGTGAAACATAAGTGAAGACATCCTGCGGGTGGGCCAGCCGCCCTCCCTGCGCAAGGGCCGCCGCCACCAGCGCGCGATCTTCGCCCGTGGGCAGCAGCGGCACGCGGCCGCAGTCGACATAGAGGGCAGCCCTGATCGCCAGCGAGGCGCCGGTGTGATCCCCGTGCCTTGGCGCGGGGTCCCAGGGCAGCGGGTCGAGCGCATCCTCGATGGCGCGGACTCGCCGCCAGTAAGCGTCCCAGGCCGCACGCAGGCGCCGCACTGGCTCGGGCAGCGGTTCGGCCTGCTCGATCTCGATGCGGCCTCCGACGAGGTCCGCGCCCCGGGCAAAGGCGCGGCGGATATTCCCGAGCCATTCGGGCGGGGGCCGGGTATCGGCGTCGGTGCTGACCAGAATGCCCCGCCGCAGCGCCGGCAGCATGCCGAGCCCGCTGTCCATGGCGCACCTGCGGGCGGAGCCGGCGTGCGCCAGCTCCGGCGCGAACGTCACCTGTTCGACCTGAATTGCCAGCCTGCCTTCGAAGCGAACGCGCGCGCGGTCCACGACCTCGAAGCTGTCGTCGTCCGAGTTGTTGACCACGACCGCGACAGGTATCGGCGCTTGCCAGGTCTGCGCGGCCAGCGCCGAGAGCAAGGTCGGCAGCCGGTCGGCCTCGTTGCGGGCCGGGACGCACACGCACAGGTCGATGTCCCGGCTCTCCGCTGCGCGGCTCTCAGGCATGCAGGCCCGCGCTGCCCGAGGTGGTCGCGTCAGCGCTCTCGAACGCCGCCACACCAAGCGGCATGCCGCCCTGCCCTTGCCTGCGCTGGGCAAGCTGCCGCCGATAGAGCGCTTCGTAGCCTGCCACCATCTGCCCTACGTCGCATATGCGCTCCGCGCGCTGGCGGCAGGCGCGCCGGTCGAGCGACAGCGCCGCCAGACCGGCTGCCGCCAGCGAGGCGACGTCGTCCGGCGTGGCCAGGACACCGCAGGCGGCGTCCAGAATTTCCGGGATCGCGCCGCGTTCAAAAGCCGCGACGGGAACGCCGCATGCGAGGGCCTCGGCTATCACCAAGCCATAAGGCTCGTCCCACATCGGGGTGCACAGGAAGGCCCTGGCCCCGCCCACCAGGCGCGCCAGTTCGCTATGCGCGAGATGACCGACGTGGACGGCATTGGCACCAAGCTGCGGCGCAATGCGGATGCGATAATACTCTTCGTCCAGGATCGGCCCGGCGATCCTCAGCGGCAGGCCGATCAGCCGCGCCGCCGCGATCGCGAAATGCAGGCCCTTTTCCGGAACGATGCGGCCGTACCAGACAAGGTAGCCCGCCTCGTCCGGGACGGGATGGAAAGCGAACTTCTGAAGGTCGATGCCGTTCAGGATCACCTCGTCCGCCTTCGCGACGTGGTCCCACAGCGCCGCGACCGATTTGGAGACCGCGACGAACGCATGGTCCTCTGCCGAGCACAGGCGAACGCCACTTTCGAGCCAGCAGAACGGCGGCGTGTGGAATGTAGTGACCATCGGCATCGGCAGGCTGTCCGCCAGAGTGACCGGCAGATAGTGCAGCGAATTGTTGTGAATCACATCGAAGTCGCGGCGGCGCAGGCCGTTCATCAAGCTGAGGTAGGCATGATGCTCCTTGAAGAAGGCAATATCCGTCGCCTCGGCCGTCCCGACCTCGCAAAGTGCGGTTTCGGAGCAGATCGCCTCGAGGCCGATACGGCTATCCGAGCGCGACGAGGCGAACACCGTAACGGCATGGCCCCGTTCGCGCAGGGCCCGTGCCAGCAGATGCGTATGCATCTCGAGCCCGCCAGCGAAAGGTTCGGCAATCGGGTGCTTGAGATGGGAGATGATGCCGATCTTCAGGCGGCCGGGGGATGACCCCGGGGGCGACAAAGCGCCGCCCCCGGGGCTGCGTGCCCTGAAGGTAGGTCGATCAGGCTGCGGGCCGTGCATCCAGATCCACCTCGAGTTCCCGGGGCCAATGGCGCAGCGACCGGCAGGCCGTCACGAAGTCTCCGGCATCTTTCGGCCCGGCCAGGGGGAGGCAGGCTTCGTCGAGGTCGTCGGCGATACCGGCCTTGACGAAGATCGCTTCGGCTTCGGCGGTGAACCCGATGAACTTGCAATGTGCGAAAGCATCGGTGACAAAATCCTTGGCCGCCGCATCGATCGACAGCAGCGCGGCGCCCTCCCCGGAAACCACGATGGCCACCGCATCGAACAGGACTGATGGCCCGCCGTCGACCTTCTGCTTGGCCGCAACCGTCGTACCGTCGGACAAGGTAACACCGGCGATTTTCGGCGCGACGACTTCGTAGACTGCACCTTCAACGTCCAGCGCTTCCACGAGCGCCTTGAAGATCGCCGCATCCGCGCCGTCGGTCAGCAAGATACCCAGCTTGCGACCCTTGAAGCTGTTGGGGCCGTTCTTGACGATGCTCAGTTTGTCCGACGGCGCCAGATCGGTGATGGTCTCTCGCGCGGCGACTGCCGGTTCGGGCAGCGCCAGCCCAAGGCCATCGGCGACAGTGGCGGCAAGCGTCGCATCGATATTGAGGAGATGGGAAACCGTACGCGAGCGGATGTCGGGCCGCTCCACTTTCGAAAGCTCGAACACCAGCGCATCACCGATGTGCTTCTGTTCGATCGGCGCCTGGCTGGTAAAGAACTGGCGCGCCTGACTGTAGTGATCGGCGAAGCTCTCCGACCGTACCCGCTGCTTGGGGCCGTCCGGCTCTTCCGCAAAGCTGGTGAAGCCGCGCGCCGGATCCTCTCGCGGACCGCCCTGGGTCGCCCCCCAGCTATTAGGCTCGTAGTTCACCCTTCCCTTGGGATTGCGCATGGCCATGTGGCCGTCCTGCTGGAAGTGGGCCATCGGGCACTTGGGCGCGTTGATCGGGATATGCGTGAAGTTGGGGCCGCCAAGGCGTTTGATCTGGGTGTCGAGGTACGAGAAGTTCCGGCCCTGCAGCAGCGGATCGTTCGAGAAGTCGATGCCGGGCGGGACGTTCTGCGTGCAGAAGGCGACCTGCTCGGTCTCGGCGAAGAAGTTGTCGACGACGCGGTCGAGGACCAGGCGGCCGACCACGCGGATCGGGACGAGTTCCTCGGGAATGATCTTGGTTGAATCGAGTACGTCGAATTCGAAGCTGTCGGCGAATTCATCGTCGAACAGTTGCACGCCCAGCTCCCACTCGGGGAAATCACCGGAATTGATCGCGTCCCAAAGGTCGCGGCGGTGGAAGTCGGGATCGGCGCCGTTGATCTTGACCGCCTCGTTCCAGACGACCGACTGAAGGCCCTGCTTGGGCTTCCAATGGAACTTCACGAACGTCGACTGGCCCTCGGCATCAAGCAGCCGGAAGGTGTGCACGCCGAAGCCCTCCATGGTCCGGAACGAACGCGGGATCGCGCGATCGGACATGGTCCACATGATCATGTGGAAGCTCTCGGGCGTCAGGCTGATGAAATCCCAGAAGTTGTCGTGCGCGGTCTGGGCCTGAGGAAAGTCGCGGTCCGGCTCCGGCTTGGCGGCGTGGACGAGGTCGGGGAACTTGATCGCGTCCTGGATGAAGAACACCGGTATGTTGTTGCCCACAAGATCCCAGTTGCCCTCCTGGGTGTAGAGCTTGACCGCGAAACCGCGAACGTCGCGCGCGAGGTCGAACGAACCCTTCGAGCCCGCCACGGTGGAGAAGCGAACGAAGGCAGGCGTGCGCTCGCCGACACGCTGGAACACGTCGGCGCGGCTGACGTCGGAGAGGCTATCGGTCAGTTCGAAGAAGCCGTGCGCGCCGTAGCCGCGGGCATGGACCACGCGCTCGGGAATGCGTTCATGGTCGAAGTGGAAGATCTTTTCGCGGAAATGGAAATCTTCCAGCAGCGTCGGGCCGCGCGCACCCTGCTTGAGGCTGTTCTGGTCGTCGGCGACGGGGATGCCCTGCTGGGTCGTCAGGGTTTCGACCTCGCCGCCTGCTGTCTGGTGGGTCTCGCCGCCACTGCCCTGCGGCTCGGCGAACGACAGCGTGATCTCCGCATCTGCAGGTATGGCAGATGCCTTGGCGGTGGTTTCACCGCCAATATCCACACCAGCCAGATCGGCCGGAGTGAAATCTGCAGGACTGTTAGAGCGTGGTTTCGTGGGAGTCTTGGCCATGGGATGTCCTCTCGAAGTAACACAACGCAATACCTGGCTGCCGCAACCTGCCGGAATGCCGCGCCATTTGATCTGCAACCCCAAGCCAACACGCGACAGGCAGCCGAGTTGCGGCTTTCTGGGCAAATTAACTTTTATCAACACGAATAACTCAGCCTATTTGCAACGCTGTCTGAAACAGGAGGTTATCCGCTGAGCACGGCGTGAATACCGCGCTTCTGACACATCTTTTGAAGGTCCCCATGCTTACCGAACGGTTCCTTAGGAACAAACGCAACGTCAGCCTTTCGTTGGGCGAACGTGAATGTCTCGAAGCCGCAATCAGTGAAGTGCAAACGATTGAACCGCGACGTGTTTTGGTTAAAGCCGGCGACAAACTAGATCATAGCACGCTGCTCATCGACGGGATTATGTCGCGCCACATCGACGACCATAACGGTCTCCGGCAACTAGTGGCCATTCACGTGCCCGGAGATTTTGTTGACCTTCATGCTTACCCACTGAAGACGCTCGACCATGATGTTGCCTCGATGACCACCGCAGTCGTGGGCATGGTTCCCCACGGGAAGTTGGACGATATCATCTCCGAGCGACCGCAACTGGGGCGAAAGCTTTGGTATGCAACGCTTCTTGATGCCGCCATTCACCGCGCGTGGTTGTTTCGGCTCGGCCGGCTGGCTGCAGTCGGAAGAGTCGCGCATTTCCTCTGCGAAACCAACGCGCGTCTGGCGGCTGTGGGGCTAAGTGATGGACGACAATTCCCACTGGCACTCACGCAAACCAACATCTCGGAAATCTGCGGATTGACCCATGTCCACGTCAATCGGGTGATGCGCCAGCTTCGCGAAGAACGCCTGTGCATTTTCAGATTGTCCGTCGTCGAAATTCTTGATCCGGTCGGGCTGGCCGCGCGGGGGCAGTTCGATCCCACCTATTTGTACATCGATCAGTGAAACACCCTCCAATCCCTGTTGAAAGTTCGCGTCATGACACACCTGAACAATGAACGCCGACCAGAAACTCAGCCGGGGGTTGCCAGTGCCGAAGACGGGCTGGTCATTCTCGATGGTCCCGATGGCGTGGCCGTGACCATGACCGCCGCGGCGGCAGCGGAGACCGGCCATAACCTCGTGGAAGCAGCACGCGCCGCGCAAATGCAAATCGGAACTACGCCCGGTTCCGACGAGAACTGACTTTCGGTACGTATCTTCGAAATTCTATTACATCCATGAGAGGGATAAAGCCCTGAACGAAATCGCCGGATGGATCGCCCCGATCGCCACGATGCTGGCGGCGATGATGACTGCCGCCAATCTCGGAGCCCGACTCACCGGGTGGGGCTTCGTCGTTTTTACGTTCGGCTCGATCGCCTGGACCATCGTCGGCCTGACCTCCGGCCAGACCAACCTGATCGCGTCGAACGGCTTTCTCACGCTTGTCAACGTGGTCGGTATCTGGCGCTGGCTGGGACGGCAACGCAAGTACGAGGACGGTGGCCGATCCGCCCGGGAGGCAAGCCGCAGGTCGTCGAAGCCGACGCTATTCACCGCCACTGGGCTCGCCGGAATGCCCGTGGTGCTGGAAGACGGCACGCCGCTCGGCAAGTCCGTCGAGGCACTGATCGAATGCCGCTCGGGCGAAGTCAGCTACGTGGTGGTCGCCACCAGTTCCGCCGCCGGACTGGAGGAGCAACTGCGCCCGGTGCCCGCCCGGTCGATCGGTTTCGGCTGCGACCTGCTGACCCTCGCCATATCGCGAGGAGCCTATGAAGCCATTGCTCCCCTCGACGGCGAGGCCTGGCCCGCCTCAGCCGAGCAAGATACGAAAGCAGTCTCATGAACCTCGCTCTGGTCGCCATGGGCATAGCCCGGGCGTTGGCCTCGGATGATGTCGTATTCCTGGCCGACGACGAACAGCAAGCCCGGGCCCTCTCGGACATCCTGATGGCGCTGCTGCCAGGCGCACCGGTCTTCCATGTCCCCTCGAGCGACGCGCTGCCCGGCGATGTCGCCCCTGCCTCTCCCGCCAATGCGGGACGGCGCGTGGCAGCCTTGCGGGCGCTCCGGCTCGCGCAGGCCGAAGGCGGGCGGCTCCATCTAGCCTGCATCCTGAGCGGAGAAGCGGCGGGGCGCCGCTACCCGCCGCCGCAGGCGTTCGAAGGCGCTCCCCCGACGCTGCTCGCGGGCGACGCGATCGACCCCCGCGCCTTCACGGCGCAGCTGGAGGAACTGGGCTATTTCGCGGACGACCGTGTCGACGAGCCGGGCGAAACGGCCATTCGTGGCGATGTCATCGACGTCTTTCCCGCCGACGCCGGGATGCCAGCCCGCATCGAACTCACCGAGGGCCGGATCAACGCGATCCGGTCCTATGATCCCGTGACCCAGCGCACTGTCTCCGACCTCCAGCAACTCGAGATCGGGCGCGCGGCGGAGCCTGCGATGGACGGCGCGGTCTCGATACTGGCCCATCTCTCGCCCGGCCTGCTCGCCGTGGCCAAAAAGGCTCACGCGCGCCGCCTGCGATTCATACAGCTCGCGCAGGATGCCGCGGGAGGTGGCGATCGCTTGATCGACGCGCTGGACGACGCGGCGTGGCAGGCCGATGCCTCGCGATGGCGCGCCGCCGATTTCGGCGGGGATGCAGTGACCGTGCCTCGCTTCGCGGAAAGCGGTAGCCCGCTCGCCGCGCTGGGCCGCTTCGTGCGACCGCTGCTGGAGGAAGGCCGCTCGCTGGTGCTGGCGGGCAGCCCGAGGGACCTGCGGTTCCTCCGCTCGCGGATCGCCAGGCGCCTGAAACTGGACCTGTTCGATGTGGAGAGCTGGGCCGAGATCATCTCCTTGCCGCCTGGCGCGTCGGCATCGATCACGATGCCCGTCGATGCCGGTATCGTCGACGAACGCCTCGTACTGATCGCCGCCGCCGACGTTATGGGCAGCCGCGCGCTGATCGGTGAAGCCGCGACATCGAGCGCGATCCCCTGGGCCGGCACCGGGGCCGGCATCCGCATCGGCGACGTCGTCGTCCACGAGGACCACGGGGTCGGGCTCGTGCTGGGTCTCGAGGACGCCCCCCCTGCCGAAGGCGCGCCGAGCGAGATGATCGCGCTGGAATATGCCGGCGGCGCCCGCCGCTTCGTCGCCGTCGACGAAGCTGACCGCATCTGGCGGTACGGCGCCGATGCCGAGGCGGTGACGCTCGACAAGCTGGATGGGTCGTCCTGGCTCAAGCGCCGCAGCACCATCGACGCCTCCATCGCTGAAAGCGCGAAGGGCCTGGCCGCGCTGGCGCAGGCGCGTGCATCGCTCGAAGCGCCGGTGATCGAACCGGACGCGGCCGCCTACGAACGGTTCGCGGGCGGCTTCGCTTTCAACGAGACGGCCGACCAGGCCCGCGCGATTTCCGCCGTGCGCGACGACCTTGCGCGGGGCCGGCCGATGGACCGGCTGGTGATCGGCGACGTCGGCTACGGCAAGACCGAGGTCGCCCTGCGCGCCGCCGCCCTCGCCGCCCTTTCGGGTCATCAGGTCGTGATCGCCGCGCCGACGACGGTGCTGGTGCGCCAGCATCTCGAGACCTTCCGCCGCCGGTTCCAGGGCACGGGCATCACCGTCGCCGGCCTCTCGCGCCTGTCGAGCGCCGCCGAGAAGAAGGCGGTAAAGGCAGGCCTGGCCGATGGCTCGGTGCAGGTCGTGGTCGGCACAGGTGCGGTCATGGCCAAGGGCGTGATTTACGCAAAGCTCGGTCTTGTCGTCATCGACGAGGAACAGCGCTTCGGCGCCGCCGACAAAGCAAGGCTTCGCGGATCGGGCGACGTACACCTGCTCAGCCTGAGCGCGACGCCGATCCCGCGCACGCTGCAATCGGCGCTCGTCGGTCTGCAGCAGATGTCGCTAATCACGACACCCCCGGCGCGCCGCCAACCGATCCGCACCAGCATCGATCGCTACGACGACGCCCGCATCCGCACTGCCCTGTCGCGCGAAAAGGCGCGCGGCGGACAGAGCTTCGTCGTCGTCCCGCGCATCGAGGACATGGCGCCCCTCGCCGAGAAGCTTCGGCGCATCGTACCCAACCTGCAAGTGGTCGAGGCGCATGGAAAGATGCCGGCAGCGGCGATCGACGACGCCATGGTCGGTTTCGGGGACGGCCGGGGCGATATCCTCCTGGCCACCAACATCATCGAGGCCGGGCTCGACGTGCCGCGCGCCAACACCATGATCATCTGGCGCGCCGACCGCTTCGGGCTCGCGCAGTTACACCAACTGCGCGGCCGGGTGGGACGCGGCAACCGTCGCGGGCAGGTGGTGCTGCTGACCGAAAGCGAGAACGCCATCGGCCCGCGCACGCTCAAGCGCCTGCGCACCCTGGCGACGTTCGACCGGCTTGGTGCAGGCTTCGAGATCAGCGCGCAGGACCTCGACATGCGCGGCGCCGGCGATCTGCTCGGCGAGGACCAGGCCGGGCACATGAAACTGATCGGGGTCGATCTCTACCAGCACATGCTCGGTGCCGCCTTGCGACAGGCACGGGGAGAGGACGTCGAGCGGTGGACGCCCGAACTCAACCTGGGAGCTGGCGGCGCGCTCCCCGCAACCTGGATACCAGAGGACGACGTGCGGCTGACGCTCTACATGCGCCTCGCGCGGATCGAGGACGAGGCGGCGCTCGATGCCTTCGAGGACGAGTTGCTGGACCGCTTCGGCCCGCTTCCCGGCGCGGCCGAAGTCCTGATGGACCATTCCCGCATCCGCATCGGCGCCCGCACGCTGCGGATCGCGCGGATTGACGCGGGCCCCGCCGCCATCGCCCTCACGCCCCGGCGCGATTTCAGCGCCGATGCGAGCCCCGCGGACCTAACAGAAAAGGATGGTCGACTGCTGCTTTCGGAAAAAACCGCGAACGATGAGCGCATTACCCGGGTTCGCCTATTGCTGGAAACGCTTGGCTCATGATCAGCTCGAGCCAAAGCGTTGTTTGACTGCGACGATATTGGGTCGGAGCCGGGGTCTTTATGAAGGCTGGCCTCGTTTTACTTCTGTATCGACCAGCCCGACCGGGCCGGTCGTCATCCAGACAAATGGAGAGCAGGAATGGCAATGGCGAAAGACGATGCTCCGCCCACCACCTCCAAGGTGCGCGAGGTTCGCGACGCGGAGACGCGCACGGTGCAGGACGCCCAGGGTAGTTCGCTGATTGGGCGGACTGTGACGATCAATCGGCCCCGCGCTGAACTCTACGCCTATTGGCGCGACTTCGCCCGGCTGCCGACTTTCATGGACAACGTACAGCAAGTGGACGTCCGCTCGCCCAAACTCTCGCACTGGGTGGTGAAGGCGCCGGGTGGAAGGACGGTCGAATGGGACGCGCGCATCACCGAGGAGAAGGATGGCGAACTCATCGCCTGGGCCTCGACCGAGGATGCCGACGTGCCCAACAGCGGCCGGATCGAATTCCGTGACGCGGGGGATCGCGGGACGATCGTCACCGCCACCATCGTCTACGATCCCCCCGCCGGCGTCGTCGGCCAGCTCATCGCCAAGATGTTCCAGCGCGAGCCGGCCATCCAGGCACGGCGCGACCTGCGACGCTTCAAGCAGCTCATGGAAACCGGCGAAGTCGCCACCTCGTCGCGCACCCGCGCGCAGCTCGAAGAGGACAAAGCCTGATGCGCGCACTCACCTGGCACGGCAAGCATGACGTCCGCGTCGACACCGTCGACGACCCTGAAATTCTCAACCCGCGCGACGCGATCATCAAGATCACCTCGACCGCGATCTGCGGGTCGGACCTCCACCTCTACGACGGCTACATCCCCACGATGAAGGCCGGCGACATTCTCGGCCACGAGTTCATGGGCGAAGTCGTCGAGACCGGCCCCGGATCTACACTGGTCAAGGGCCAGCGCGTAGTGGTCCCCTTCACGATCGCGTGCGGCAGCTGCTATCACTGCGGCAAGCACCAGTACTCCGCCTGTGACAACGGCAACCCTGCCGATAACCAGGACATAGGCATGGAGCTTTACGGCCAGCCGATGTCGGGCCTGTTCGGCTACAGCCACCTGACCGGCGGCTACGCGGGCGGCCAGGCCGAATACGTGCGCGTACCCTTCTCCGACGTCGGCCCGATCGTCGTCCCGGATGGGCTGAGCGACGACGAGGTGCTGTTCCTCTCCGACATCCTGCCCACCGGCTGGCAGGCGGCCGAGAATGCCGACATCGAGCCGGGCGACACCGTCGCGGTCTGGGGTTGTGGCCCTGTCGGCCTGTTCGCGGTCCAGTCAGCCTTCCTGATGGGCGCGGCCCGCGTCATCGCCATCGACCACTTCCCGCGCCGACTGGAACTGGCGCGCAAGTTCGGCGCCGAGACCATCAACTTCGAGGAATCGAAGACTTACGAAGCGCTGATGGAAATGACCGGGGGCATCGGTCCCGACGCGGTGATCGATGCGGTGGGCCTAGAGGCCCACGGCTTCTTCGTCGACAACGTGGTCGATCAGATCAAGGCATCGCTGATGCTGGGTACCGACCGCATCCACTCGATCCGCCAGGCCATCGTCGCCTGCCGCAAGGGCGGCCGCGTCTCGATGCCCGCCGTCTATGGCGGCATCGTCGACAAGTTCCCGCTCGGCGCCTTCATGGAAAAAGGGCTGACGCTCAAGACCGGGCAGACCAGCGTGCAGCATTACATGCCGGGGCTGCTCAACGCGATCGTCGAGGGCAAGATCGACACTACCTTCCTGATCTCGCACCGGATGAGCCTGGAAGACGCGCCCAAGGGCTACAAGATGTTCCATGACAATCAGAACGAGGTGACCAAGGTCGTCCTCAAGCCCGGCTTCGACGCCGGCACCGCCATCGCCGCGGAATAGGAGAAGCACCATGGCCGAGAAATTCGCGATCATCACCGGCGCCTCGACGGGCATCGGCTTCGAACTCGCCTCGATCGCCGCCGAAAACGGCTATGACCTTCTGGTCGTGGCCGACGAAGGCCTGATCGAAGCGGCTGCCCAGGACTTCCGGCTTCACGGTGTCGCCGTCGAAGCGGTGCAGGCCGACCTGTCGACCATCGAAGGCGTCGACGCGCTTCTCGGGGCGACTGCGGGGCGAAAGATCGACCTGCTTTGCGCCAACGCGGGGCGAGGTCTCGGCCATGGCTTCCTCGACCAGGATGTCGCCGACTGGCGGCGCGTGGTGGACACCAACATCACGGGCACGCTCTACCTGCTGCAGAACGTGCTGAAGGACATGGTCGCGCGGGATGACGGCAAGGTGCTGATCACCGGCTCGATCGCCGGTTTCATCCCCGGCAGCTTCCAGGCCGTCTACAACGGCACCAAGGCGTTCGTGGACAGCTTCGCCGACGCCCTGCGCAACGAGATCAAGGACGCGAAGGGCGTGACGGTCACCACGCTCATGCCCGGGCCGGTGGAGACCGAGTTCTTCGACCGCGCCGACATGCTCGACACCAGCGTCGGCGCCTCCGAGAGCAAGAGCGATCCCGCCGATGTCGCGCGCGATGGCTGGGATGCGCTGATGAAGGGGCAGGCGCACATCGTCTCTGGCTGGAAGAACAAGATCCAGGCCGCGGTGGCCCACGTGACGTCGGCATCCATCCTCGCGGAACAACACCGGAAGATGGCCGAGCCCGGCTCGGCCGACGTTGATCACGGCGAATCTCGATAGATCCGCGCCAAACTCATATATCTTCCACCAAAGGACAAACACATGAGCTCCACGATAGAGCGCAGATTCGATAGTCGCCGAGACGCCGAACTCGCGGTCGAAAGACTGGTCCAGGAACATGGCTTCGCGCGAACCGACGTCTTTGTCTCGTCGGCTGGCAGTGAAAACAGCGTAGGCGAAAAGCGCAGCGGTGGGGACACCGCGACCCACCTGGAGGAGGAACGCGGCGACGCACCGCTTTCAGATCCGATATCCGTGTCGGTGGACGTCAACGACGATGCCCGCGCCGCTATCGTGGTTCAAGTGTTCGACGAAATCGGCGGCGGCTGACCGCGTCCTATCCGTCTGGACCATATGGGGTAGCGATGGGAGTACGTTGGGTGAACGAGCCGGAAAATATAATGCCTTCGATACCGCGGGAACCGCCGCAGCTCCCTTCACCGGAAAGAGTGCAGGAATTGCTGTTCGACGCGGCCCGGCTTGGCCGAGACGACATGATCCCGGTCCTGCTAGAAGCTGGCGCGGACATCGAGGCCGTGGACGCGAAGGGTCATACCGCCCTCGTCCTGGCGACCTATCACGGATTCGAGGCCGCCGCGGCGCTGCTGCTGAATGCCGGTGCCAATCCCAACGGCACGACCGCGAGCGGCAGCCCGCTGATGGGTGTCGCTTTCAAAGGGCACATTGCCATTGCCCGGCAACTCCTGACCGCGGGAGCAGACCCGAACCTGCGTAATGCAGCCGGACAGACCGCGATCATGATGAGCGCCTTGTTTGATCGACGCGATATCATCGATCTTCTGCTGAGCGCCGGAGCCGATATAGATGCGGTGGACGCGGCCGGAAACGATGCGGCCGCCGTTGCGCGCATGCAAGGCAACGACGAGCTTGCGCAGTGGCTTCAGAGCCCGCACGATTTGGCGAGTACAGTCAATGCCCAAACCACCTAACGACGGAGCGATTTGCATGGATGACGTTTCGATCGGCCCGGACCCTGAAAATGAGCAGCCGGTGCAGAAAGGTGTGGATGCGCAGTCCGAGACCGAGCGCGACATCGAGATCGGTTTGGCCGGTGCTGAAGCCAAGCCCTTTGCCAGCCCGCCTCAAGACGAGGATACCGTGACATCGGTCTCCAAGCATGCTGAGAAGCCCTCATCCGCCGATGGCGATGAGAACCTCATCGTCGACAGACGCAACGCAGGGCGCGAATAGCTGGCACGGAAGTCCGTCATGGCCCCACTGGGCCGTACGCTGGCCGAACCGCATGAACGGACGGCATCGTGGCATTGGCAGCGCTTATAGACCGGTTTGCCCGCGATACGCCGGTCATTGCTGAACGGCCATAATCTGCCGCTTAGCATCCAAAAAGGTCCAGCCTTCAGCGAAGCAGCGAACACCAAATTTTTCGGCCAAGCTCAAATTCGTTCACTTTTCGTTCTTACTGTGGCATGGACGAGACATGGTCGATTCTGCCACCCGAAAGATCATCCACGTCGACATGGACGCCTTCTTCGCGTCCGTGGAGCAACGCGATAACCCCGACCTGCGCGGGCGCCCTGTAGCGGTGGGTCATGCCGCCGCGCGCGGCGTGGTTGCCGCTGCAAGCTACGAAGCGCGCACGTTCGGCGTGCGGTCCGCTTTGCCTTCGGTCACTGCCTTGCGGCGCTGTCCCGCCCTCGTCTTCGTGCCGCCGCGTTTCGATGTGTACCAGGAGGTATCCCGGCAGATCCACGCGGTGTTCGAGCGCTACACCGATCTTATTCAGCCCCTCTCGCTGGATGAGGCTTATCTCGATGTGACGGCTAACAAATACGGCATCCCCACGGCCTGGCTCACCGCGAAGGCGATCCGGGCAGCCATCCTGGAGGAGACCGGGCTCACAGCCTCTGCCGGCATCTCGTACAACAAGTTCCTCGCCAAACTCGCCTCCGACCAGCGCAAGCCGAACGGACAGTTCGCCGTCACCCCTGACATGGGGGCGGAATGGGTTGCGACATTGCCGGTTAGCCGCTTTCACGGCGTTGGACCTGTGACCGCGGAAAAGATGAAGCGGCTCGGTATCGAAACCGGCGCTGATCTGCGGGCCAAGTCGCGGGAGTTTCTCGATCGCCATTTCGGCAGTTCGGCCGAATGGTACTATGCGATCGCGCGCGGCGAGGACTATCGGCCGGTCAACCCCAACCGGGTTCGCAAATCCTCGGGCTCGGAAACGACCTTCGAACGTGACCTGACCGACCCTGCCGAGATCGAGGCTGGCGTTCTTCGCATGGTCGACGACGTCTGGCGTTGGTGTGAGACCCGCTCAAGTTTTGGCCGTACCGTGACGGTGAAGATCAAGTACGGCGACTTCAAACAGATTACGCGCCGCCGCAGTCAGGCGGAGGTCGTCGCGACGCTCGATAACTTTCAAAACCTGGCGCGCGATCTCATCCGGTCGGTCCTGCCGCCTACAAAGGGCATCCGGCTGGTGGGCGTCACGGTATCGAACTTCGGTGAGCCTCCCGCCGATCGCGAAGTAGCGCTGCCGATGTTCGCGAAGGAGCAGGCGGCTTGATGCTTGACCTGTTCGATACGCCAGTGCTGCCGGGGCTGAGCACAGAGGCCGACATTATCGACGCTGCCGAAGAACGCGTGCTGATCAGCCGCATCGATTCCAGCGATCTTACGCCATTTCGCTTTCAGGGGTGGACCGGAAAGCGGCTTACGGCGTCGTTCGGATGGAGTTATGATTTTGAAATCGGGCGACCGTTGGAGGCTCCGCCGATCCCGGACTGGCTGCGCCCCTTCCGCGATCGTGCGGCGCGCTTCGCCAATCTCGAGCCTGCGGTCCTTATCCAGGCACTGTTGATCCGCTACGATCCTGGCGCCGGTATTGGGTGGCACCGCGATCGCCCGGTCTACCAGGATGTGATTGGAATTTCGCTGGGCGAGCCCGCGGCGATGCGTTTTCGGCGCAGGCGGGCCGATGGCTTCGCGCGGGTATCGGTGCCGCTCGAACCGCGAGCGGCCTACCACCTGAACGGGCCTGCTCGGCACGACTGGGAGCATAGCATCGCCGAGATGGAACGGCCGCGTTGGTCGATTACCTTCCGAAGCTTTGCCAGCCACGGATTTCCCCGGACATAGACCTGCCCCCTCGATACGCAGCCTTGCCACACGAAGTGCAGCAACTCGATAGCGCAGCCTAACGAGTGGCGCGATCCTATGACGATCCCAATGTCAGGATCGAGCGGGCATGCCTGCGTGCGACCGCGTCACGATCCGCCCCGTACCCTCCGCCAAGCGTGCTTGCCAACGGGATCGACCGCTGCCGGGCTGCGTGTGACACTATCTGGTCACGCTCCACCAATCCGGCATCGGTCAGCGCCAACCGCCCCAAGCGGTCATCCACATGCGCATCCACGCCCGCCTGCAGCAGGATGAGGTCCGGCCGGAAATCGTCCAGCGCCCCGGTCAGCGTGCGCTTGAGGATGTCCAGATAGACCGTGTCATCCGTCAGGTCGGGCAACGCGATATCCAGGGTGGAGCGCGCCTTTCGGGTGGGGAAGTTTTTTTCCGCGTGCAGGGACAGGGTGAATATATCGCCGCGCCCCGCCGTCAACGCGGCGGTACCGTCCCCTTGGTGGACGTCTAGGTCGAGGATCAGGATGCGCTTTGCATCGCCTTCCTCGATCAGCCTGTTCGCGGCGACCGCGAGGTCGTTGAAAACGCAGTACCCGGCTCCGGTATCCGCAAGGGCGTGGTGGCTGCCGCCGGCGCTGTTGGCGGCGTAGCCATGGCGTAGCGCCAGCTTGGCAGCCAGCCACGTCCCGCCTGGCGAAAGTTGCGATCTTCGCGAAATGCTTTCGTCGATCGGGAACCCTATCCTGCGCTCTTTGGCCGCTGCCACTCTGCACGCAATGATCTCCTCGACATAGCCGGGATCATGGACCGCTTCGAGCCAGGCTCTCGGCATGATGTCCGGGACGTGCACCGTCATCGGCACGCCGCTCTCGCGAAGCGCATCCATCACCCGCGCATACTTGTCGTGGCGAAAGGTGCCTTCGCCTCTCGCCGGGACGACATAGTCGGGATGGTGGACAACATGCAGCATAGTGGGAGCCCCGAAAAACAAAGGGGAAGCCGGTCGGCTTCCCCTCGCCTGCATCATCCCAGGGTCTTGGCCATCAAGCGCTCCAGCCGCTGGGCAAAGGCTCGTGGATCGGCCGGAGCTTCTCCCTCCGCAATACGCGCCTCGTCGAGCAGCAGGAATGCGATATCCCGCCGCTCATCCTCGCTCGCCGTGGACTGCTCCAGTCTGGCGATGAGCGCATGGCGCGCATTCACTTCCAGCACGGGCTTTTCGCGTTCGGGCGCACGGCCGGCGGCGGCCAGCATCTTCTCAAGCTGAAGATCCATGGCGTTGTCCGGCGCCACGATGCACACGGCGCTGGTGGTCAACCGGTCGGAGATGCGGACGTCAGAAACCTGATCAGCCAGCACCTCCCTGGCAAAGGCGACGAACCCGCTGACATCCTCTGCCGGGGTCGATGCATCTGCGCTCTCCTCGGCCAGAGGGATCAGGCTGAGGTCGCTAGCGCCCTGCGTCACCGACTTGAAGGGTTTGCCCTCATAATCGACGCCCATCGTGGTCCAGAAATTGTCGACCTGGTCGGGCAGCAGCAAGACTTCGATACCCCGCGCCTTGAACCCTTCGAGCTGGGGAGACGTCGCGATCCGATCGAGGTCATCGCCGGTGGCATAGAAGATGGCGGTCTGGTTTTCCTTCAGCGCCGCGACATAATCCTTGAGCGAGCGCCACTCGCCGTCCGATGCCGTGGTCTTGAACCGGGCGAGCCTGAGCAACTGAGCGCGCCGCTCGTAGTCCTCGTAAAGCCCCTCCTTGAGCACAGCCCCGAAGTTGTTCCAGATCGCTGCATAGCGATCGGCATCGCTCAACGAGAGCTTCTCCAGTTCCGAAAGGACGCGATTGCTCACGCCTTTCTGGATGGCGGACAGCACGGGGCTTTCCTGGATCATCTCGCGCGACATGTTGAGCGGGAGGTCCGCGGAATCGACAAGGCCGCGCACGAACCGCAGATAACGCGGGAGAATCTCCGCTTCATCGGTGATGAAGACCCTTCGGACATAGAGCTTGATGCGGCCATTGCGGTCGGGATCGAACAGGTCGAAAGGCTTGCTCTCAGGGATGAAGGTCAGCACCGAATACTCGTGCCGCCCTTCGGCCCGGTAGTGCAATGTCACTGCCGGCTTGTCGAACTGCCCCGCCACGCTGCGATAGAAGTCGGCATAGTCGTCCTCGGTGATGTCCGACTTCGCCTTGGTCCACAGCGCCGCGCCGTCGGCAAGCTGCCGTGCTTCTTCCTCGCTGCCGGCTTCCTCAAGGAAAATCGGCACCGGCACATGACCGGACTGCGCCTTGACGATCCGTTCGATGGTGTGAAGCTCGGCATAGCTTTTCGCCTCATCGAGCAGGGTCAGCGTAACTCGCGTTCCGCGCAGGGGAGCGGCAGCGGGATCGGCCGGAGCTATGGTGTACGTGCCCGAACCATCGGATGCCCAGCTGGCGGCCTCGTCCTCACCCGCGCGGCGGGAGACGACCTCGACTTTCCCGGCGACCATGAAGGCCGAATAGAAACCCACGCCGAACTGGCCGATGAGCTGCTGTCCTTCACCGTTCTTGTCGGCAGAGAGCCTCTCCATGAACGCCTTTGTCCCCGAACGGGCGATGGTGCCCAGGGTCTCGGCCATGTCGGCGGCGGTCATGCCGATGCCATTGTCCGTGACGGTGAGGGTTGCGGCGTCCTTGTCGAGAGTCACGGTGATCCGCGGTTGGGCATCGTCGCCGAGCAGTTCGGGCCGGGAAATCGCTTCGTAGCGCAGCTTCTCACAGGCATCGGCGGCATTGGAGATAAGCTCACGAAGGAAGACGTCCCGGTCCGAATAGACCGAGTGGACCATCATGTGCAGGAGCTTGGAAACATCCGCCTCGAAGGCGCGGGTCTCAGGGGCGTTAACCGTCTCAGTTGTCATCGTCTCTTTGGCTCACATGTTTCAGATTTAGGCCAGCCAGATGGATTGGATCGCTTCCACGTTCAAGAGGGCCTGCCCCGGGAACACGCGGGTGCCCCCCCGGGCCCCGAGCACCAGCTGGCGTGTCGGACGTCAGCCTGTGCCATCTACGTGCTCCAAATGCTATTGCGCGTAGAGCCTGGCATGGTGGCTGATCCCTCCTTCAAGCGGCGAGCGCGTAGAGACGGCAATGTTCCAGATAGCCACTTTCATGGCGGCCGGCCAACGACACCACGCTCTCCCATAGCCACGATGGCGCATCGATCGCGGAACGACGATCCGCGTCCAGATGCCGCCCCCATTCCTGGCGGGTCGCCTGATCCATCTGCCGCGCATGTGCTTTCCCCACTACGAACGCGAGATATCGAGCAGCCTTGGTGGCCTGCTTTTCGCTGAATTGATCGATTTCCAGCTTGAGATCCTGAGGAGCGAGTTCGCGGATGAAAAGCGATTTGCCCATCATCTCCACCGGGATCATCCGTTCACCAAGATGCGGCGACAAGGCGCGGGCCGCCTCAAGCACCCGGTGTGCGTTATCCTTCGGCATGGTCGCATGGGGATAGGCCGGCGCAATCGGATCGACCGCCTCCTTGATATCGACCAGCGCGTAGGCCGGACGCCCTTTGTCGTTCCTGATTTCTATCAACACGGCATATCGCAGGAGACCGAGCGAACTACAGCCCTTCAGCCAATAGGCGCCGTCGACCATCCGCACCGAGCGGTCTTCGTCATGTTTCTCGAAAGCGAGGATGCGCTCGGTCACTTCCGGTCGCTCGAACAGGCGGCGCAGAGCTTTGTCCTCGTCCTTTGCCAGGGGCCAGAATTTACGCCCGAGCGGAATCTTGGGGCTGTCGTCATCGAGCCTTTCGCGGGCAAGATGGCGCCACCGGCGCGCCCATGCCTTGCGGCGGACACTGCGTACGGCATCTGGCTCGTCGCCTGGATCACCATCCCTTGGGTCGCTCATGGCAGCGGCGTACCCCTCGACCATTTCCTCCATCATCCGCGCAGTGGTAACGCCGGGAAGATCGGAGCCTCGCGCCGCCGTCGCCAGTGAGAGGCCCAACCGAATGAGATCATGTGCGGGGTTGCCGATAACGGCCTGGTCAAGATCGCGTATTTGCACGGCAATACGCCCGTCACCACTCGCGATCGGCCCAAGGTTGCCAAGATGGCAATCTCCGCAGATCCAGAGCGCCGGCCCCTCGGGTACACGGTGCGCCGCTGGCGATGCAGCCAGCCATTCGTAGAATTTTACCGTATTTCCGCGGACATATGCGTGTGCCGATCTCGCCATCTTCAGCGTGCGGGTCGCATCCAGTGTCTGAGCGCGATCTGCAGGTATGGGTATCGGCATAAGGCAGCAGGTGTCCTCGAGGGGGTAATCACCGAGGTAAACGCTCGCCACCGAGTTTTGTAACGAAGCATTTCCAGGCAAATGCACCGCCAGGGGGATCGCCCATCGAAAACCTCACGCGTTACATTTGGGAAGTCTTGAACGTCTGATTCTGGTCGCGACCTGCCACTCCGCCCTCCCCCGCGCGCAATGTCCGCCTTGAAAATGGACGTTCGCATGCCCGAATTGGCTTCCTGATCACGGACGTCCATTCATCTACAAAGAGCGACACGAATCCCCGTTTTGAAGCGGCCTATGCTTCGTCAGGATCTGATCACCTCAAGTTCGCTAACCGTCAGGCGCTCGGTCACATCGAAGTTAGCCTCACTCCTTGGTTAGTCATCGGTTATGAAGATCGCTTGCGCCGGACACTGGCTAGCGGCCCGGCGCACCAGGTCCTGAAGCTCCGGCGGCACCTCGCTCGGCAGCACGGTGGCGTAGCCATCGTCGTGAAGTTCGAACACCTCCGGGCAGATCCCGACGCAAATTCCAAAACCCGCGCAGAGGTCCGTGTCGACATGGACTTTCATCGCGGGCCAACCTCCACCGGATCGAATTCCAGGGCGATATGCGTTAGTCCGCGCAAGATGAACGTGGGCAGATATCCATAGCGCCGGGCGCCGGCCGGGCCGTGGACTTTCTCAGAGATACGGATGTCGCTAGTCCGGTCGAACATGCGATTGAGGCTGACGACCGCTTCGGCCCGCGCCAGGGGCGCGCCCGGGCAGGCATGGCGCCCTGCGCCGAAGGCCACGTGCAGGCGGGCGTTCTTCCGGTCCAGCTCGAATTCTCCGGGGTTTTCAAACTTGCGTGCATCCCGGTTGGCGGCACTGTTGGCGATATAGAGGAAAGCACCGGCGGGGACATCGACACCCCCGACACTCGTTGGTTTCTTGGCCAATCGGAAATCGCCCTTCACCGGGCCCTCGATCCGCAAGCATTCCTCGACGAAATTAGGGATGAGGCTGCGATCCTCGCGAAGACGTTTCTGAAGGTCAGGACGTTCGCCCACCACCTTGAACGCGTAGCTCAGCAAACGCACCGTGGTTTCCTGGCCCGCGGCGAACAGATTGGCCGCGATCCGGGCAACGTCGAGCGGTTCCGGCACTTCACCGCCTGGGAAAGTGGCCTTGGCGAGGCCGGTGAGGATATCCTCCTTGGGATTTGACCTGCGATCCTCGATATACTTGGAGAACTTGTCGTAAAGCCAGACGAGCGGCCCGTGGTTGACCTCGCCATCTGTACCGCCGACTACGGCCCCGCCGCTTTCCTGCTCCACGCGGATGAGGTGCTTGCGAAACTCCGTGCGGTCCTCGGGCGGCACACCAAGCAGATCAGATACGACAAGAACGGCGAAAGGCTGGGCGAAGTCGTCCATGAACTCGCACTTGCCACGGGCGACAAACGTGTCGATCTGCTGATCGGCAAGCTTCCACATGAACTCCTCATTTTCCTTGAGGCGCTTCGGGGTGATCAGCGACATCAGGAGCGCTCGATGAGCGGAGTGCGTCGGCGGATCCATGGTGGGGAGCTGATCGCTGAACGGTGTCTGGTCGCGATAGGTTTCGATCAGTTCGGAAATGTCTTCGTTCTCGTGACCGGCCAATGGAATAGGGCAGCCTGCGAACGGCCCCGTCGTGGACATGCACGATGAAAAACGAGCGGGATCGTTGTAGACTTCGAGCGCCTCGGCATACCCCGTTACCATGAATATGCCCTGATGCGCCTCACGCATCACCGGAGACTGGTCTCTCAGGTAATCAAAATAGCCGTAGGGATCGTCGATGAACCGATCGCTGCGGAAGAAATCATGCGCTTCAAACTCGCTGGTCGTATCGTTCATGTTCTCTCCTGCGACGCGCTGCCGGCATGCTCCGGGGTCATGATCGTCTAAAAGCCCGGGCAAGTGTAACGCCGAGACGACGCGCCTTCCACCGGTTCGCCTCAGGCTCGAAGAGCATCGCCCAAACGATCCAGTCTGCTCACTACGGTCTATTGATGGCAGGTTTCTTTCTCAGGCTACCGCAGTCGCCGATCGGCCGGTACGGTAGCCGGGCTGCGCCGGTTCACCGAAAGCTGAAAGGACCTGCTCGAACCGGGCCTTGACGTCCTCTGCGTATTCGGGATGGGTGATGATGTAGGGCTCATTGGCCTCGACAGCGCGTACCACCGCGCGGCCGAGCCACACCGGCTCCATCATGTTCGCCCGGATCGCCGCTGCCCGCGCTTCGTCGAAGGCGACCGGGCCGGAAGACATAGATTCGGACATGCGGCTTCGCGTCAGCCCCGGGAACAGTGTGGAGACGCCGACGCCAGCAGGCGCGAGTTCGGCGCGGACAGCGTCGGAGAGGCCGAGCACCGCGAACTTGCTCGCTGAATAGGCTGCGAAGCTGGCGAAGGGATTGAGTCCGTTCATCGACGAAGTGTTGACGATGTGGCCCCGGCCGCGCCCGATCATGCCGGGTGCGAAAGCGGTGATCCCATGGAAGACGCCGGTCACGTTAATGCTCATCAGCCGTTCAAAATCGGCGGCGCACGTCTCGACTAGGGGCCGGAAGCCCGACGAAATCCCTGCATTGTTGCAGAGCACGTCCACCGCGCCGAACCTATCCTCGGCCACTGATCTTGCCGCCGCCCAGCTGTCGGCATCAGTGACGTCGAGCTGCACAACCGCCACGTCGCTGTCGGCGGGAAGCCTGTCTGCTTCTTCCTGCGCGTATCCGACATTGATGTCGGCAAGGACGATCCTGGCGCCGCGCTCGGCGAAGGCCATCGCCATACCGCCGCCGATACCCCCACCACCCCCAGATATGAAGACGACCTTTGCGGTTACGTCCATCCCCGTTCTCCCATGCTCAAATTTGATCAGAAATCGGCTGGCGCGCGCGTCACGCGCATCGCCTCGCGCAGGGGTCGGTGCCTGTCCTCGTCGGACGCCTGCACGTCGATCGCGAGCGAGACGTGGGCATAAGTCAGGATAAGGTCGAGCAACCGGCGCTCCTCCTCATTGAGGTCACGCAGCGGCTTGGCGTCGAGTTGGCTGAGACCTGCTTCGATGAGGGGCGCACAGGCCGCATGGAACGCGGCGCGTTCGCCGGGTGGATACGCGCCTCGCACGGCAGCGCGGTCCGCCGCGGTGCGGCCTGCCCAGTTCGCAGCGAAAGGTTCGAGGGTTTCGAAACCGGCGGGAAGGTTCGCGGTCATCGCACATTCTGCGCCTGATGACGCTCCACCGCCGCGGCGACCTGCTGGTACAGGTGGCGGCACAGGACTTCCTGGGTCTGGAAGTGAATGTGCTTGAGCGCGCCGCTGCTCAGGCCCTTCTGCCCGGCCTCGATGACGGCTCGGTCCTCGGCATGGATGTCGCGCGCGGTGGCCATCAGCAATTCGCGCGCGAAGCTCTCGCTGGCGGAGGAATCCTCGCCGATCCAGTAGATCCGGATCACGCCGCGCGAGCGAGTGGCGTCGATCGGCATGATTACGTGGGAGAAATGCTGGACCGGTGAGCCGAACAGGAAGAAATTCGGGAACAGCGCGATATAGTCCTTCGCGTCGTTCAGGCCAAGACCGTTTACCGCTGCAGCCCGGCCCGCTGCTGCGTATGCCAGCATCGCGGCCGGCGGAGGTGGCGGCGCGGAGACGTTGGACCAGATCGTCTGGGTACGATGCTGTCCATGGAAGCCGTAGCGGACCGGATATCCGAACGGATTGTCCGGGCCGGTCGCTGCTCCGCCGGACCGCGGATGAATGAAGCGTAAATGGTAGTTTTCCTGGAAGTTGTCGTAAGTCAGCTTCCAGTTGGCGTCGATTTCGTAGACATATTCGTGGAACGCCGTCGCGCGGGCCACCAGAAGCGCATCGAGCCGGTCGGCCAAGTCGCCGAGCCATTCGCGCAGCGGCGGCGGGCGGTCGGCGAAGTTGATAAAGATAAGCCCTGCACAGACCTCGACCGCCACCTTCGGCAGCGAGCAGTCCTCCTTCGCCACATGGAACTGGCCGAAGTCAGGCGCCGAGATCAGCCCACCGTCGGTGCCGAAGGTCCACATGTGATAGGGGCAACTGAACGTCGACTGCCGCCCCGCCTCTGCTTCGACCAGCTGAGTGCCCCGGTGCGTGCAGACATTGTGAAAAGCGCGGATCGCACCGTCCTTCCCCCTGACGATTAGGATCGATGCCTTTGCGAACTCAATCTCGCGGCGGATGAAGCTGCCCGGCTCAGGCAGTTCGCAGACGTGGCCGACCTCAATCCAGCTCTTCAGGAAGACGGCCTGGCGTTCAAGTTCATAAAAGGCGGGATCGTAAAACGGTTCGGCGGGAATGGGATCGGTGCCGAGCCAATCGAGCTGTGATTGCGATACCGGACTGAATACAGCGGCTTGCCCTGCCATGGCGCCTTGGCTCCTCTCCATCGCGTCCGCCGGATGACTCGGCTGGTCCGCTATCAAGCCATCTTAAACACGCTTACCCGACAATTACAACACATGTGTCGAAATTGTTATCTTATCCGTCCAGCAAGCCGTCGCGCTTGAGAACACGCAGGTGCTCCTTGCTGAACCGGTCCACCACCTCGTCCACGGGCATGTCCGGCCGCACGCTACCCACGAACACGCGAGGCGCGATGAAGGCGGCGGTCAGCATGATCAGTGAGTATATCTCCGCGTCGAAGTTGTCGGACCCCGCCGCGCGCGCATCGCACCCGATGCCCCCGACCAAGGCGTCCCAGCGCGGATAGCGTGTCCGGATGTCGCCCGGCGTCAAGAAGTCGTCGATAAACAGCTTGGCGACTTCGCTGTTTTCCAGCACGAAGCGGGTAATGTGGGCGATCCGCTCCTCGCGGGGCATCTCGTCGCTGAAGCCGCGCGTCAGTTGCTGCGCGGACCAGTCCTTGACCGCCTCGATCAGTTCCTCGCGGTGGGCAAAATGATAATAGAGCGTTGTGCGGTTGACGCCGGCCGCACGGGAAATCGCCGCCATCGACAAAGCGTCGACGCCCTTACCCGAGATCAGGCTGACGGCTGTTTCGATGATAACCTGGTGCGTCGCCTCAAACCCCTTGTTGCGCGAGCTCACCATGTCTTTTCGTATTGTCGTCAAGGTCAGACCCTTCGTGAAGCGCCGGCCTTCTAGCAGATGATCGCAAAATGGACGAGCCTTCCCAGCCCTGTTCGAGGCTTGACCCGACCCGATGCCAAACACTCCCCACTAACACGCCCCGCCCCTATTGTGGACGTCCCCAAGCCAAAATGACGTGCCCGAATCCGGCCGTTCATTCATCGCCTTAGAGTGGGACACCGCGTAATTGATTTAGCCACCTTGGTGCATGGTACGAAGTCGCCTTGGCGCTTCAATGCAGGAGGATGGCTACGCCATGTCCTCACTGAACTGCCCCAGCGCCCTCACGACGCCGATATCGACGACCTGCTGCCATTCAACTTCGAAAGACACGCTCGACCCGCCGACGTCGTTGCGGTGGACTGTCTCGTCCAGCGTCAACGATGATGGCCGCACTGCCTCCGGAAGCAACGTGCTACGAAATGGGCGCTTACGGTCGGTCATATACGATCGCCCGCTTCCGCACCATTCGGGCGGCGCTCTCCATTTGCCGCCAATGCAAATTGGCCCGAAACGCGGACGCTCGACAAGCATTACCTTCTCCAGGCAAAGCTGGCAGCGCCAGCCACCATAGTCGTAACCAACGCGTTCGCCCGGCGTCAGGCAAAAGCTCGAAAGCGGCTTTTTTCTGCCGTTTCGCTGAGATCGGCACCGCCACGACCACGACGACGACCGATCTGGGCAAGCCCGTGGATCCGAACCTCGTGCCAGCTTCGGTCGCCCCACCCCATGCACAGCTGGACAAGTCGGTATAACTCCTCAATTGTCATATCCGGCCGCACAAGAAATCGACGCTAGGCCGCAGGACCAACGTCAAGCAGCATCACATGAAGTGATAGCGATCCTCGGGATAAACCACTTTGGCCATCGCCAGCAGCTGCCAGATCCCGAACTCAACCGCTACTCAGTTGAACTCCAGGCCACGTTTTGCCTTGGTCTCACAGGCAGGCAGCTTTCGGGCACGGGATTGTTAAAAGCTGCCTTTGAGCCAAAGTCACAACCGTTCGGTAGTGACCCTGCCAACGTCAAACTTCGACGCACCGTCCATGACCGGCGATACCAACGGTCACGAACGATGATGCCGATCTGGCTTATCAAAGCGACGAGCTAATCACGCAATAAACAAGTGTCGGAACGCCAACGACGAGAATTAGCAAAGCAAGGTTTAGGTCAATAAATTCACCCAGACGGCTGAGCCTGCTGTTGGAATCAGCTTCATAATGTGTGGTCGCTTCGTCTTCTATTTCCAAAGAGGAATTGTTAGAAAAGAAGTGCTTGGGTCTTGAGCCTAGCCGCTGACGATTCTCTACGATGCGAATCCCATCGATATGGTGCGATAGGAGATGGTGCGGCTTTTCAGTAAATTCTGACATGTGCGATTCCCGCTTATTCGAGATCGCGGACGCGCTTCGCGCGTCCGCGGGATCAAAATCGAATAGAGCCCGAGCTCAAGCGGCAAATGTGCGCGAGCTCGGGCTAGCGGCGTGCGGCGAGTTGGCCGGCGTGATCAATGAACCGCTTATATGTCTCAAGCAGAGGCATCCAGCGATCGCGGTACACCTCCTTAATGTCAAATCGACGTGGCAGCCGATCGTTTATTCCAGCGGAACATCCGCTTCGTAAGGAGGTAGGATCAGGCCTGCTTTCCAAGAGATGTCGGCGCCGTGCTACGAGCTGGTTGCCCGACGTGGTTGTCAAAATAAGCGCGCCGGTGTGATCGATGCTGTGGCTGGAGACCTTACGAAGAAGATCGACCAGCTTGCGCGCCTGGTTGACCAGCGCAGGCGGGCACGCCATCATCGTCGTCCCGGCCAGGCTGATCGTCAGCTTGCTTCCTTCGACCGTATAGCTGGCTATCAGGCGGTTGCAGGTCGCATTGCCCGACAGCCTGCCTCCCGTGTCGCGATTCCTGACTGCGGGCGCACAGTCGCAACGCTGCGGATCGTGGGCAAGCAGCTCACCCATTCGCGATCACTTCAAAGGTCCGGTTGTCGATGTAGCGCACAGGCTCGCCGTTGAGCAGCGTTGTCCAGGCCGAGCCGCGATGCTGTCGCGCTCCTACTCCCCCTTGCGAAGTGAAGAAATGGCGGTGCTCAACCACGAACAAAGGCGTGCCGTCATCCCCGGTGCAGCGGTGACGGGCCAGTTCCTCAATCATGGCCTCAACCCTCTCCGGGCGGCGTCACGCTCACGATGCGCAACAGCCGGTCATGGCCGTCGCGATCCGGCCAGCGGATCGAAGACCCGGCTGTCATGCCGATCAAGCCGGCACCAATCGGAGTCAGTATCGAAACGCGTCCCGCAGCTATGTCCGCATCGCGCGGATAGACGAGTTGCACGGTGCGGCGCGCGCCAGTGCCTTCATCGATGAAGTCGATCCGCGAGTTCATCGCCACCGTTTGCTCCGGCAGTTCGCCCGGCTCGCACAACTCGGCGCGATAGAGCTCGGCCAGAAGCATCGCCGAGGAATGTGGGTCCCTGTGTTCGGCGCTAAGCGCCAGTTCCGAGAGCGCGTCGCATTCGTCAGCGGTGAGATGGATAGCCGGACGATTATTCGCCGGGAGAGTGTATTGTTCCATTGCAGCAGCTTTCCGCCATTCGAGACCGGCGCGCGCACGGCGCGACCATAAGGATCAGATCGAATAAGGCCCGAACTCAGGCGGCAACGCCGCTCAAAGCCCGGGCTACAGGCGCGCGGCGAGTTGCCCGGCGTGGTGGCGAAAGCGCCTGTATGTCGCGGGAGCGTACATCAATCGAAGATGATGCCCGCAACAGGTTTCGTCAACCCTTAGCGCTTCTATCGAGCGTACGGTGTCACAACCGGTCGGCTGTGAAGCTGCCGCAGGCCCCACACATTTTGCGAGGCAGGAAGTATCAGAACCATCGAAATGCCCGCTTTTAAAAGCGGCCGACTTTTCTCGCGAATTTGGGAGGAAGCGGCCCGGCAGCTTTTAAGAGCCGAACCCAGTCGGAAAACACATGTTTTCGGACACCCTTGCGCGATCCCTCGGCTTTGGTCGGCAATCCTACGCCTGAATAGCCGACAAACCCTGTCGCTTTGACGTAGTGTACGACAACACGGTTTTAGGCGTTTGTCGTACATGCTGGTGGGATATATGCGAGTGTCATCGGCCCACGATCGCCAAACCGTCGATCTTCAACGCGACGCTCTGGTTGTAGCGGGCGTCGAGTCCCCCGGAGCGGTCATTTCGGACGCCCTGCGTATGCATCCCGGTCCGGCTAATCTACGCAGCGGGATCGTCGCCCGGCCACCCCGCCGCTTAGCGATAGGGTGGCCGATGCTACGATTACTTAGCCTTCGCGAGGGGACGCTTCCACCGCGTCTTGGCCGCGCTAGCTGCGGGGGCCGAGGTTTCTGTCGCGGCGTCTGTGTCAGCCGCTTCTTTTCCAAACAGACCCAACTTGCCGCGGCGCTTCGGTTTTTCTGCGGCGGTCGGGGCGTCGGCCGTCTCCGCAGGCGCGGTTTCTACGGGAGAGCTTCCTTCCGACAACGGGGCAGCCGCTTCGGACTTTGCCGCAGGCTTCGGGGTCCGCGCCATGCGCTTCGTGGGTTGCTTCTTGGGCGCTGCGCCGCGAGCCGGAGCCTTCGCAGCAGTCTTGGTCGCAGTCGGCGCCGCGCTAGGCGTTTCGACCGCCTGCTCTACGGCCCGCGGCTCAACTGGGCTTTCCTCTACGTCTGCTACCGGCGCCGTGACCGTTTCCGCTGAAGTGGCGGTGGGTTTCGGGGTCGCTTTCGCTTTGCGAGCAGGCGCCTTGGCGCCCTTTACGGCAGCCGACATGGCAGCTTGCTTCTTCGGTTTGACGGTGACGGGGGCAGCAACGTCGGTCGCTTCCGCAGCATCCGTGCCTGCTACTGCACCTGCAGGCACGACCGCATCGGCCGCCCTTTTGGTACCCAGCCCGATTTTTTCCGCGATCGCACGGCGCATGGCCGCGAATGCCGGAGCAACCATCGGATAGCTGGCCGGAAGACCGTAGCGCTCGCGGTAGGTTTCCGGGGTCAGGCCGTGCCGCGTCAGGTGACGCTTGAGTGTCTTGTAGGGCTTGCCATCGATGAGGCTGATGAGGTGATCAGGCGACGCCAGGCTCTTACGCACCGTCACGGCCGGCGTGAATGTTGGCTTGTCCGCTTCAGTCTCAACAGGGGCGGCATCTTGCGTCAGAGCGGCCCTGGTTGACTGGATCAGCCCGGCGAGTTCTGCCGACGGCACCGTGTTGTTGGAAAGGTATGCGCTCAGCAGCTCGACAGTCAGCGAGGCGATGTCGGACTGCTTTTCGGGTTCAGCCATTGTTTTCGGATTCCTATTCTACAGCGCTGGTGGCGAAGACTTATCACCAGCGACATGGCAGTCCAGACATCCCGACTGCTCGATGTCGCTAACGAATAGCGTAAAGAAGCGGTTCTTCATAGTCACATGGACAGCGCCACGCATGGCCAGCGACTTTGCTAATCAAGGAAAGTTCTCATGATCCGCGAACGGCTCGGATGCTTGAGTTTCCTCAGCGCCTTGGCTTCGATCTGGCGGATGCGTTCGCGAGTGACCGAGAACTGCTGGCCCACTTCCTCGAGGGTGTGATCAGTATTCATGCCAATGCCGAAGCGCATGCGCAGCACGCGCTCTTCACGCGGAGTAAGCGAAGCCAGCGTGCGGGTAATCATTTCCTTGAGGTTGGACTCGATCGCCGCGTCCACGGGAATAACCGCATTTGCGTCCTGGATGAAGTCGCCCAGGTGACTGTCGTCCTCATCGCCAACGGGAGACTCCAGAGAGATCGGCTCCTTCGCGATCTTCAGGACCCGTTTGACCTTTTCGAGCGGCATTGACAGGCGCTCAGCCATCTCTTCCGGCGTCGGCTCACGACCGTGCTCGTGAAGGAAGCGACGGTTTGTGCGGACCAGCTTGTTGATCGTCTCGATCATGTGGACCGGGATACGGATCGTACGGGCCTGGTCGGCGATCGAGCGGGTGATCGACTGCCTGATCCACCAGGTTGCGTAGGTGGAGAATTTGAAGCCACGGCGGTACTGAAATTTATCGACGGCCTTCATGAGCCCGATGTTGCCCTCCTGGATGATATCCAGAAACTGTAGGCCCCGGTTCGTGTACTTCTTGGCGATCGAGATCACGAGGCGCAGGTTCGCCTCGACCATCTCCTTCTTGGCGATGCGCGCCTCTCGCTCCGCCTTCTGGACCATGTTGACGATGCGGCGGAATTCCTGAAGCGGCACGCCGGCAGCGGCTGCTATGTCCGCCACGTCAGAGCGAATGCGTTCTGCCGCATCGCCTTCCGCTGCCGCGAATGCGGCCCACTTTTTGTCGCGCGTTGCCATTTCGGACAGCCAGCTATCATCGAGCTCGCGGCCGACGTAGGTTTCCAGGAAGTCGGCACGCTTAACCTTGTGACGCTCAGCCAGGCGGAGCATCTGGCCCCCCAGCGTGGTGAGACGCCGGTTCAGGACATAGAGATTGTCGACAAGGTGTTCGATCCTCCCTGCGTGGAACTTCACCGATTCCACCTTGGCGGTCAGCTCCTCCCGCAGCTGGTGATATCGCTCTTCTTTGTCTGCCGGGAAATCGATCCCGAGGGCGAGCGCCTCGAGACGCTCGCCCTGGACCTTTTGGAATTGCCGGAACAAGTCCGTGATGACGGCGAACATCTCAAGCGCTTCGGGCATGAGGGCGGCCTCCAGCTGCGCTACGCTCAGGGAATTGTCTTCGTCGTCCTCCCCTTCAGTCCCGGCGCCGACAGGGTTACCTTCCTCGTCCACTTCTTCGTCGTTGGCGTCTTGAGCGGTGTCGTCCTTGAGCGATGGACCCGCTGTCGTCTCACTGATCTCGCCGCTCACGTCACCCTGCCCGTCTTCGGTCAGGTTGTCGGGCGTCGGCTCTTGCGCCACCATGGCATCGAGATCCAAAATCTCGCGCAGCTGCATCTCGCCGGCGTTCAGAGCCTGGGACCACTGGATGATGGCATCGAACGTGAGCGGACTCTCGCACAGGCCCAGGATCATCATGTCCCGGCCGGCTTCGATACGTTTGGCAATGGCCGCTTCGCCTTCGCGGCTAAGCAATTCGACCGTGCCCATCTCGCGCAGGTACATCCGCACCGGGTCATCGGTTCGGCCCAGGGCCTCGGCGCTCTTGCTTTCGGTGACCCTCCGCGGGGAAGCGTCGTCTTCCGCGTTCGCGTCGTCCTCGCGGTCATTGTCGTCTTCGCCTTCCCGGTCGACAGCGGGATCGGCGTCGTCTTCTGCCTCATCGTTCTCGACGACGTTGATGCCCATTTCCGACATCGCTGACATTACGTCCTCGATCTGGTAAGTGGTGAGTTGATCCTGCGGCAAAGCGGCATTCAGCTCGCTGACGGTCACGATGCCGCGGCGCTTAGCCCGCGCCAGGAACTGGGCAATCGAACCCTCGCCGGCATCAAGTATTGCAGGGTCGATGTCCTCGTTCCGGTCATTTGTACTCATAATGCCGCCATTTTCTCGGATCCGCCCGCATACGACCGCGCCGTCAAGACAGGCGTAGAACGACCAGCAACCCTTGCCCGACAAGGCAGGGGAATTCCAGCGGTCTCTTGGACTTAACGCCCCCTTCAGCGTTCAGGTCCCTGCTCGCGTTCCGTGGCAGCGAGGGCACTAGAGATGATAGCCCCCAGCGTTTCTTCCGCCCGGCAGCGGATCACCGGGTCCTTCGATCCCAATTCGTGTCGGACCCACTGCGGTGCGCGCTCGATTGCAGCGAGAATGGTGCTGGTAAGATTGGTATTCACGCGCCGCCTATGCCTTCTCGCAGGCCCCGAGGCAAATTTGAGGCGCCGGCGGCCGCATAACCGCTCACGCCACTGCCCGGCCCAGGAGCAGTTGATCGTCAGGATTACAGAATATGACCTGAGCTTTGCCTCGCGATTTCGACTGGTAAAGTGCCGCGTCAGCGCATTCGATCAGTCTGTCCAACTCGATCCCGCACTCCGGTACCATGGCCACCCCGATGCTTGCTGTAACCCGCATGGTCGCGCCCTCAATCTCATAGTCTTCGCTGATCTGCCTGATGATGCGGCGCCCCAAAAGCTCGGCCTGGTCGCGGTGCCGGACATCGGACTGGATGATGAGAAACTCATCGCCGCCAAGCCGGCATGCGAGATCGGAAGCTCGGACGGTCGACAGGAGGCGCTGTGCGACCTCGACCAGCAGCTTATCCCCCGCAGGATGGCCATAACGATCATTGATCGCCTTGAAGCCATCCAGATCGAGGTAATGCACTGCAAGCTGGCTTTGCGACCGCCGGGAAAAGCTGAAGAGCTCTTGAAAAGCCTCTCGTACCAGAAGGCGGTTGGGCAAACTGGTAAGAGGATCATATTTCGCAAGCTTCGCCATATCCTGCTTGGTGGATAGATGCTCCACCGCCGACGCATAGAGGTGCGCGGCAGATTGCAGACTCATGAGCCCGACCGCGATCAGCAGGAAGGCTTCGAGCAGGAAGAATTCGGAATGGAGCCGCTCGGCATGATCGCTGGCAGCGTGGACCAGCATGGCGGTCACCGTCGGCAATACCGCGAGTGTCACGCTCACCATGCAAAGACGCAATCTCGAGGAGGTCCGCGAGACGACCCCTGCCCCAAACGTGAAGACAAGGCTAATCGTCGCAAGATGGATCAGAGGGGCGTGGGCGGTCAGCCCACGGACGTTGAGAGCCGCCAGCAAAATGGCGAAAAGGTAGGTCAGCAGCTCATACGCGAGCTCCCAGCGGCGCAGGGCGGCGACATCCTGCGAAGCGCCTCCACCCTGATAATAGCGATTGATGAGCACGATGCGTGCAGCCGTGACCGCGACCGCCGCAACGGTCAAACCGGCTATAACGCTGTCGGGCCACTTCAGGTAGATGAGCGCGCCGACGATGCCGTAGAGCGCGCCGAACCCGGCGATGGGCAGTCGCATGGTGAAAAGGGTCGACACCAGGTCACGGTAAACCGCGTCCGAGACCGGAATCCTGCCGCGTCCAGACCGCGCCATCATACCCCCTCGATTTCGCCTCTGCGCTTCTTGTCTTCTCTCCATGGATCACCATCGCTCTTCGAGAAGTTAAGACAAACCTACCACTGCGACGAACCGTTCCGCACTTGGCAGAGATTTCCCGGCGTTGGAGCAGCGTAGCCGCCGCTTCCGCGCATAATCCAGGAGAAGATATTGGCGCGCGGCGCGATCGCCAGGTTCAGTGGCGCGCTTGTCTCGGCCCACCGAGAGCCTTTGTGTTCACTACAACCCACACTCATTCTTAACGTGGCGGGTGTATCAGGGCATGCAAAGTCGCCACATAGTGATCCCGCCAATGAAATTCAGTCCGCGTAACCAGATCGCGCATGGCTCCGCCGCGGTGCTTCAGGCGCAGTACTCTGCCCTGCGGACGCAAATTCCGCTGATGTATGCGCTGATGGCCGTTAACATGCTCTTCCTGGCGGCCGCGACTTACGGCGAGGTGCCGTTCGCCCATAGCGTCGGAGTGCCGGGTGTGCTTTGCGCGCTGATAGGGGTTCGAACCGCGGTCTGGCTGTTTCGCCGCGGAAGAAATCCCGATCCCGCCAGAATTCGCCGTTACCTTTTGGGCACGGTCGCGGCCTCGGTAATCCTGAGTTCTGCTTTCGGGGGTTGGGGCTATCTGCTGATGAGCGAAGCCGAGCCGGTCCGCACCACCTCAATAGCGCTTTACGTGTTCGTGGGATCCATCAGCTGCTGCTATTGTCTGCATGCGCTGCCGATCGCGGGATGGTGCGTCCTCCTCTTCGGTGCTCTCCCCGTCACGGGGCGTCTGGTCTTTTCATCCGACACTTACCTGATGGGCATCGGCCTAACCTTCTTCGTGGCTTCCGGCGTCATCCTGCGATCGCTTGCCAAAAGCCACGCCGCCTTCAGAGAAACGCTCCACTCGCGTTCGGAAATGGGCGCCCTCATCGACGCTCTTCAGTCCAGTCAGGAACACTACCGCCACTCGGTCGAGCTCAACCCGCAGATCCCTTGGATCACCGACAGAACCGGCGCTGTTATCGAACTTAGTCCCCGATGGACGAAGCTGACCGGCATAAAGAGTGAGGATGCTCTCGGGTGGCGTTGGACGGCCGCGGTTCACCCCGACGATCTGCCACACGTCCAGGAAGTCTGGACCGCCGCATTGCAATGCGCGGATGCTGGCGGATATGCGGACGTCCGCTATCGCCTTCAACTTGCCGGCGGCGATTTCCGCTGGTTCCGCGCCCGCGCCCTCCCCCGGCTCGATGCGGACGGCGAGATCCTTTCTTGGTATGGGAACCTTGAAGACATCCACGACCAGGTTGCGGCTGAACAGGCGGTACAGGCCAGCGAGGAGCGCTACCGCCTGGCGTCTTTGGCCACCAACGACGTAATCTGGGACGTGTCGCTCGGCCATGATCACATCGAGTGGAGCGGCGCCGCAGCGACGGTGCTGGGGTATCCCGAAGCACTGCAGGGAACCTCGCGAGGCTGGTGGGTGGAGCGCCTTCACCCTGATGATCGCGCCCGAGTTCTTGAGCAATTTCAGAATATGGACGCGCCCGACCTCACGCAATGGGCACAGGAATTCAGGTTCTTGGCCGGTGATGGTGCCTACCTGCATCTGGTTGCCCGTGGCTACGTCGTCCGTGATGAGGAGGGAAAACCCGCTCGACTCATTGGCTCCCTGCAGGACTTGACCAGCCAGAAGCGCTATGAGGAGAAGCTGCGGCAGGCGGCCCACTACGATGCTCTGACAAACCTGCCGAACCGGGTCCTGTTCAGCGAGCGCCTGGAAGCGGCGCTTCAGGAGGCGCGCCTCCATGGGGGCCAGGTCCAGCTGATCGTCCTCGACGTCGATCGCTTCAAGGCCACTAATGACACCCTCGGGCACGATGCGGGAGACGCCTTGCTGTGTGAGATTGCTGCCCGGGTTCTCAAAGCCGTGCCGGCTCATGCAACCGTGGCGCGTCTGGGCGGCGATGAGTTCGCAATCATCTGCCCCGCTTCACAGCAAAACAATCTTGCGGTTTCTGCGGTTCAACGACTTCTTGCGGCGGTAAGCGAACCCATGACATTCAACGGGCGCCAGCTCGATGTGAGCCTGAGCGCAGGTTCAGCGACAGCTTTCTGCGATGGCCAAAATCCTGAAGAGCTCCATAAAAACGCCGATCTCGCGCTATACGCAGCCAAGGGCGAAGGCTCCGGCCAGGTCTGCTGGTTCAAGCCCGAACTCAAGACCGCTGCGGAACGTCAGACGCAGATGCTGTACGACGCGCGCGAAGCGCTGCGCGATGACCGTATCGTTCCCTTCTATCAACCCAAGGTCTGTCTTCGCTCCGGGGCGTGTCTGGGCTTCGAAGCCCTTCTGCGCTGGCACCACCACCGCGGCCTGCGCTCGCCTGGTGCCATCGGAGCTGCCCTCAATGACACCGACGTTTCATCCAAATTGACCGATCGCATGATCGAGCGCGTCATCGCCGACCTGCTGTTCTGGCAAGACAGCGGCGTCGATGTCGGACGCATCGCCATCAATGGTGCTCCGGGTGATTTTCAGCGGGGCGACTTCGCCGATCGCATATTGAACCGTTTGGCGCATGCAGGGCTTGCACCATCCCTCCTCGAACTGGAGGTGACGGAGTCTGTGTTCGTGGGGCAACTGGCCGAGACGGTCAGCCAAACCCTCGCAACCCTTTCAGAGGCCGGCGTGAAGATCGCGCTGGATGATTTCGGAACGGGTTATGCCTCGCTCACCCATCTCAAGCAGTTTCCAGTCGACACGCTCAAGATCGATCGCTCGTTCATTTCGCGCCTGGACGCCCGCGACCGCGAAGATGCCGCGATCGTCAGCGCGGTCATACATCTGGCCAAGAACCTTGGCATCACCACTGTCGCTGAAGGTATCGAAACGCCGTTCCAGGCGGCGCACGTCGCGCGGGAGGGGTGCGACATTGCGCAGGGGTTCCTCTTCGGCAGGCCGATGGCCGCCGCCCATGTCAGCGATGTCGTGCTGAACTGGAGCGCCCCGTCTGTGCTTTCTGTCATTGCCTCGGGAATGCACGCACGAGGAAGGGACCGTATCCTGACCACAGGATAACTCTGCGGTCAGGAGCGGTCAGGCGCGTCCGGATGGTGGGAGCCGCGCAGTGCCATGCGAGCGATTAGAAACGATCGCTAACGGACGTCTTTGCTATGTTTCCTCCCGGCTCAATCAGCCGGGAGGAAATCAGTCACTCTGCCTGCTGCGTGTACACGGCTGCTTCCTTGCCGATCAGGATGTCAGCGAGAAACCAGTACGCTTCGCCCCAGGCGGCAAGCACCTCGTCAGATGCGGCTTCACCTACCACATCACGAATAGCCGGCAGCAGGGCCTCGGCGACGAGCGGATAGTGTTCCGCCTTCACCCCGGTTTCCACGTGCCGCTGAACCATACGCTCGACAACTGGCGTGAGGTTCTGAAGTTTGTCCACATTCTGCGCATAGCCGAGGATAGCGGCGGCGAGACGCCGCGGCTGCTCGCCCGATTCTTGCGCCGCGTGGTCGAACAACGACCGCACCTCCTCGTTGACGAAGAGACGCTCATACATACGCGTGGTGATCGCCACGCCGTGCTGCTGCAGCACCGGCGCGGTGGCTTTGACGATGGCAATGGTCTGTTCGGATAGCGGCGCAGCCATAGAAGCTCCCCTTAAAGATGCACAATCAATGCATCTATACAACGACGCTTAAAAGATGCAAAGAGTTTGCATGTTTAAGCTCACGCCCTGATGCGCCTGACGACCTACACCGATTACGCTCTGCGCATGCTGCTCCACGCCGCCCTCATGGCGCGTGAAGGCGCGGGATTGATGTCGATCGCACAGGTTGCGGCTGATCATGCCATTTCTCGCAACCATGCGATGAAAGTGGTGAACGTGCTAGCGAATGCGGGCCTGCTGGAAACCGTTCGGGGCCGAAGCGGGGGCTTCCGTCTCGGCCGGCCGGCTGAGGCCATTACGCTTGGCGAAGTCGTGCGCCTCACCGAGCCCTGCATCACCCCCGCGGACTGTGACGGCTGCGTCTTGAGCAGCACTTGCGGCTTGAAAGGCATGCTTAACCGCGCGATGAATGCCTTCCTTGCAGAACTCGATAGCCAAACGCTTGCTCAGGCAGCGGCCTCGTCCCGTCTTCCGCCCCGTCTCGCGATGAGACGGGAACAAGTACGCGAGAATGCGGTGCTGTAGGAAGCGACCATACGGAACCGCGAGAGAAAGCCGTAGGCGGGTATCGCAACATCACTGAGGTTCGGAGGGGCCGAAAGCCCGCCAAACTTGTCGGCGCTTATTGCAGGCCCTGATCCTGTACCTTCGCCAACAAGCCAATCAACAGCGGACCAAGCCGGCGGATTTCTTCCCGATGTGTGGCGCTCAAGGCTGCCAGTGTCTCGTGGCCGGCTCCGGTCAAAGCTAGCACGGCCTGCCGCTTGTCCCCGTGAGAGCGCCCGCGCTGCACAAAGTCGAGCGCGACGAGCCGGTTGACCAATCCCGTAGCGCTGTGGGGCTTGAGAATGAGGCGCTCCGCCACATAGCCGATCGTCGCCGTACCGGCCGGAGCGGCGCGGATCACCAGCAGAGCCTGATGCTGCTGCGGGGTCAGCCC